>Ga0163144_10006896_pt1 | contig 24999 bp, 21 predicted proteins | sample OliLak19BULKMAT1_FD_123175 | JGI IMG/M metagenome (GOLD analysis project Ga0163144, IMG submission 123175) | Freshwater microbial mat bacterial communities from Lake Vanda, McMurdo Dry Valleys, Antarctica - Oligotrophic Lake LV.19.BULKMAT1 | ecosystem: Environmental > Aquatic > Freshwater >... | reverse complement strand
ATGCCGATCGCCGCTCCCACCGCACCTCCCGCGATAGCCAGTCCGGCGTACTTCAATGTCTTGTCGAGTGTCATGTTCGTTCTCGGCCCCCTTTCATCGGCCTTGTTTGTTTGAGCTTCGAGCGTATAGAGCAGCATGGAGCGTGCCAGGTTTCCTGCGATTGTGACGGCCGTCATGTTTCCCAACCTCCACACGTTTTGTGGCCTGTGAATGATGGCCTGTGGATGAGTCGCCACGATGACGTCCGCTATGCGTCGATGTGACGAATGTCGCTTGGCCGATTCAGTGCGCCGAAGTTGTCATTCAACCGGTTGAAGTCAGGCGGCTCTGTCATCGAGGTGGCCGGCTACAGGCGGTAAGATCCGGCGCATGGCAGCTCAAGAAACCGGTCGGACGTTCATCGCCCCCGACAGTTCCATCGACGGGAAGATCCACGGCAAGGATGTGACCATCGCCGGCAAGTTCAAGGGCGAAATCCAGATTACCGGTTCGCTCGTGCTGTCGGCCTCCGCCAACGTGGACGCCACGGTGCACGCGGAGTCGATCGAGGTCGGCGGCACTTTGTCCGGCAAGGTCGCGGCCCGAAAAGTCGTGGTCCTCGAAACCGGCCGAGTCACAGGGACCCTTGACGCCGGCCAGCTCGTGGTCCAGGAGGGAGCCGTTCTGAACGGGCCGGTGGCGGCGGGGAAGGCCGCGGCTCACGCCCCGGCACCCCCCGCGGCTCACCCGACGCCCGCCGCGAAGTCTTGAAACTGCGCGAACTCGCCCGGCATATGGGCGGCGAGGTGCGGGGCGACTCCGAGGTCGAGATCGACCGCGTCTCATCTCTTGAAGGAGGCGCTCCGGGGTCGATCTCCTTTGTGGCTCACGCCCGGTTTCGGCCCCAACTCCTCAAGTGCCGGGCCTCCGCGCTGATTCTGAGCGACCCGGGCCTGGTCGGTGCCGGAACGGAGGCTCCCTCTTTTGCGGCCCTCGTGGTGGTGAGGGACGCTTACGTGGCCTACGCGCGGGCGGCGGCGGTCCTTCATCCAGGTGCGCCTGAACTTCCGGGCGTCCATCCCACCGCGGTTGTCCATCCGACCGCGCGGGTCGCCGATTCCGCCCACGTGGGCGCCTTCGCTTCGGTGGCGGCGGGCGTTCGGATCGGCGAACGGGCGATTCTCCACCCTCATGTGACGGTTTACCGCGACGCCATGGTGGGCGACGACGCGATCCTGCATTCGGGGGTGGCGGTGCGCGAAGGATGCCGGATCGGGCGGCGGGTGATCCTCCACAACAACGCGGTGATTGGCGCCGACGGCTTCGGTTTCGCGCGGGATGCGGATGGCACCTACGTGAAGATCCCGCAGGTCGGCATTGTGGAGATCGAGGACGATGTGGAGATCGGCGCTCTGTCCGCGGTGGACCGCGCCTCCATGGGGGTGACCCGGGTCGGTCGCGGAACCAAGCTCGATAACCTGGTCCAGATCGGGCACAGTGTCGAAATTGGCGAGAACGGCGTCCTCTGCGCCCAGGTGGGGGTGGCCGGCAGCACGAAGATCGGCGCGCGGGTGGTCCTCGCGGGTCAGGTTGGTGTTGCGGACCATGTGACGATCGGAGACGACGTAGTGGCGAGCGCTCAATCCGGTCTTCATGGCGAAGTCCCGTCGAAATCCCGACTCGCCGGCACGCCCGGGGTTGATGCCCGAACCTGGCTCAAGGTCAGCGCGGGTCTCAAGCAGTTGCCGGACTTGATCAAACGGGTGCGCGAACTCGAGGCCCTGGTGAATTCGCCCGGGCCCAAGACCGGAGACGAGAGGAAGTGAGCGCAGGGCGGGCTCCGGCCGCGGCGGATCGGGTTTGCCGCCTTCTCTCCCGCCAGCCGCTGGGAGGGGCCTACGCCCTCCTTACCTTCGGGCATCCCGAAACCGCGCAGGCCCAGGCGGGTCAGTTCGCCATGATCCAGCCGGAGGCGGATACCAATCTGATCTTGAGACGACCGTTCTCGATCATGGACACCGATCCCCTTCGTGGACACTTCACCATCTTCCTCAAGGCGGTGGGTCCGGGCTCGAAGGCCGTGTTCGATCTGCGCGAGGGCGAAAACGCCCGTGTCCTCGGACCGCTTGGACATGGCTTCAAGCCGCCCTCGCCCGGTGAGGCCGCTCATCTGGTTGGCGGTGGTTACGGGGTAGCGCCTTTCGCCCTCTTCTCCCGCCATCTAAAGAAAGCGGGCGTTTTGTTCCACCTCTTCTATGGCGGAAGGAGCAGTTCCGAGCTTCCCCTCGTAGCGGAGCTTGAACGCCGGGGCATTGCCATGACCCTTTCAACCGACGACGGGTCCCGCGGCGAGAAGGGCTGGGTCACCGCTCCTTTGCTTGAGGCTTTGGATCGGACGAGCGGAGCCGCGCGCCTTTACGCCTGCGGGCCCGCGGCGATGATGCACGCGGTGTCGAGGATTGCGGAGGATCGTGATCTGTCGTGCGAAGTCAGTCTCGACCCGTGGATGGGCTGCGGCATCGGTACCTGTCTTGGCTGTGTGGTGAAGATTCAGGAACCGGGCGAGTTGAAGCCAAAGAACCGGCCTGCCTGCACTGAGGGTCCGGTCTTCGATTCGCGACGCGTGGTGTGGCCGCACTGAAGATCGACATGACCAACACTCCATCTCTGGCTCTCGAGATCGGCACTTTGAAGCTGAAGAACCCGCTCCTCGCGGCTTCGGGAACCTGCGGTTACGGGGTCGAGATCGCCCAGGTCGTGGATCTGTCCACCCTCGGCGGGATCGTGACCAAGGGTCTTTACATGGCGGCCCGCGATGGCTGCGAGACGCCTCGCATTGCCGAGACGCCCGCCGGGCTCCTGAATGCCATTGGCCTTCAGGGTGTTGGCATTCGTGCCTTCGTCTCCAATGTCCTGCCCCAGTTGCGGACCTACGACACTGCGGTCATCGTCAACGTGTGCGGAGAAACCGTGGAGGAGTACGCCGAGGTTTCGCGGATCGCGAGCGATGCACCTGGGGTGCACGCCCTGGAGGTCAACATCTCGTGCCCGAATGTGAAAACCGGAGGCATCGCCTTCGGCACCGATCCCGCGATGACCCACGAAGTGGTGGCGGCCGTGCGCAGGGTCAGCCGCCTGCCCGTGATTCCGAAGCTCTCCCCCAATGTCACCGACATCACCGTCTTTGCGAGGGCCTGCGAAGAAGCGGGGGCCGACGCCATTTCGTGCGTCAACACGTTCCTGGGCCTCGCCATCGACGTGGAAACCCGCAAGCCGAGACTCGCCTTTGGTACCGGCGGTCTCTCCGGTCCGGCAATACGGCCCCTCGCGGTGCGCATGACTTTTCAGGCGGCTCGAGCCGTGAAGATACCGATCATCGGCATCGGCGGCATCGGCTCCGCGAGCGATGCGCTTGAATTCTTCATTGCCGGCGCCCGCGCGGTTCAGGTGGGCACCATGAACTTCTCGCGGCCCAATGTTTACACGGAGATCGAGGCCGGACTCCTCGACTATTTGAAGCGCCACCAGATGAGCGACATTTCAGAACTCACAGGCTCGATCAGATATCCCTAACCGTAGGGCCCGAGCCCTGTGCGGTGCCCTGGATCCAAAAACCGTGTGGGGCCCCGTGTGGGTGCCCATTCGTTGTTGGAACCGGCAGGGGGAGCTTTACTCGAAGGGCCCGGGGCGGCCACTAGGGCCGCCCCTACAGCGCGACCCCGATCGCTCTCTCGACCTGTTCATGTAGATCCGGCGGCGCGCCATAGAAGACGCGAACCGTCTTGCCCTGTTGGTCGAAGACGAAGAGCGTCGGCACACTCACGATGTCGCCGAACTTCATTGCGATCTCCGCAGAGCCCATGGCGTTTGGGTAAGGGAGCTTCAAGGACTCGACCATGGCCCGGATGTTCGCCTCCTCGGACTCCACCGCGATGCCCAGGATCTGTATCTTGTCGCCGTACTTCTTCTAGGCGGTCACGATGTCATTTTCGACCCGGGTGATGGCGGCGGGAGAGACGAGTACACGAACGGCGACTTGCCGGAAGTGGTTGGGAGACAGGACAAGAAGAGCGCCAGAGCCAGATGTCCCTCCGCTCGCCCCAGGTAGTAAGCACCCGAAGTGACACCGCTGAAGCGGCCGTATTCGACGGCCACCTCGTAGTGCTCGTCGATCTGCCCGAGCGACTGTTCCGCCTGAGCCCGTATGAAGGCCGATTGACCTTCTGGCTTCGCGAGAGGAAAGTGTGCCCGGTCCGTGCGGATCGTTCGGCCTGCCTCCTCCCACTCTCGGGCGAGCGCCTCGATCCCTTTGCCCGGCCCCTTGCCGCTCTCGTCCCAGCCACCTCCCGCGCGAGCCAGAGCAGAGACGCCGGGAATGGCCGACGAGAGTGTCTCGATCGCAGTGTGGACGTGGCTGGCGCTCAGCAGTGCGAGCGCGTCATCGAGCTGCCCTTTCACTCGCGGTCGTTCGCCGTCCACCAGCGGTGAGGAGGGCAAGGCGTCGAGGACGGCACGATTCCGAGTGATCTCCGTGGACAGCGTGTCCGTGAGCTTTCCTGTGTCCCCCGGTGAAGCGGCGGCCAAAGCGAGAAGGAAAGGGGTAAGGCGAAAGCGGATCATGAGCTTCATGAGAGAACCTCGGTGCTTGGAGTGGTCGCTCGGAACCTTCGACCTCAATGGGATCACATTCACTGTTACAGCAATGTCCGTGCCTCCCCAAAACCGCGGAATTGAGTGAGCCGGTGTTCGGATGTGGAACGTGGGTGTCCGGCAACGACGGGCTGGTCAGTCCCTGCTAAGTCGATGCCGCGCACGAGGGCAGGGTCAGGCGCGCGCGTACGCCGCCCAGGGGCGAGGTATCCAGAGAGATGGAGCCTCCGTGCAGTTCGGCAAGCTCGCGCACGATGGCGAGGCCCAGACCGGAGCCCGGCGCCGCCTCGTCGGCCCGAACCCCCCGCTGAAGGACCTTCTCCCGTAGGTCGGCCGGGAGGCCGGGCCCATCGTCGTCGACCAGGATCGACACCAGGCCCAAGGCTTCCGAGGACTCGAGTCGCACCCGACTTTTCCCCCATTTACAGGCGTTGTCGAGAAGATTGCCGAGCATTTCGTCCAGGTCTTCACGCTGAGCGCGAGCGCAATGTGCTGGTGGGACGATGACGTCGATCGCGACACCCTTTTCCACGTAGAGCCGGGTCAACGTGCGGGCGAGGCCTTCGGCAGATGCGGACACCAGGCAGCTCGTACCCAGGGTCGATCCGGAGGCTGCGGCCCGGGCCTGGGCGAGGTGGTAGTCGATCTGACGCCGCATCCTTTCCACCTGCTGACCCACGAGGACCGCGGTTTCCTCCTGACCCGCGGCGCGCAGGCGTTCACTCTCCTGACCCAGCACCGCGAGCGGCGTCTTCAGACCGTGGGCGAGGTCGCCGGCCTTCGCGATCGCGCGATGGACGAGCTCAGCCCGATGGTCGAGCAACGAGTTGAGATCGCCGACCACCGGCGCCACCTCGGAGGGGAAGTCGCCTTCCACTCGCGAACTTCTTCCTTCGCGTACCGCGGCCAGCCCCTTTCGCAGTTCTCGGAACGGTGAAAGGACGCTGCGCAACTGGGCCAGCCCGGCGATCAGCAGACCGAGGGCCAGCAGCGACATGGCACCGATATGAACCGCCGGCCCCGCAAAACGGTGGAGGATCATGCTCAGAGTGAGCAGGTTCGTCACGCCGATGAGGCCGATGGTCCAGAGCACCGAGCCGACGAGCAGACGGCCGCGGAGGGATTTCACTTCGCTTCTCCCATCCGATAGCCAAGACCGCGTACCGTCTCGATGGCCGCGGGCCCGAGTTTTCGACGCAATCGACCGATGAAGACTTCGACGGTGTTCGAATCGCGGTCGAAGTTCTGGGCGTAGATGTGCTCTGTGAGTTCACTCTGCGGAACCACCCGCCCCTGCTGATGCATTAAATAGGACAAGACCCGGAATTCGTGACCGGTGAGCTTGATGGGCACTCCATCCTTCGTCACCCGTGCGCTCCGCGGGTCGAGGGAGATCGAACCGCAGCGCAGTTCCGGCGTCCCTTTGCCACCCGACCGACGGATCAGCGCCCGTAACCGCGCGAGCAGTTCCTCCATGCGAAAAGGCTTCGAGAGGTAGTCGTCGGCGCCGCCGTCGATGCCCTGCACTTTCTCGTGCCAGGCACCTCGGGCGGTGAGGACGACCACCGGCACCGAGAGTCCCTGCTCGCGCCAGCGGCGCAGCAGCGTGAGGCCGTCGATCTTCGGCAGGCCCAGGTCCAGTACCACCGCGTCGTAGCCTTCCGTTTGTCCCATGAAGTCGGCGGTCTCGCCGTCTTCGGCGCAGTCCACCGCATACCCGGCCTCACCGAGTGCGTCCGAAAGCTGCTTTGAAAGCAGCACCTCGTCTTCAACCACCAGAACTCGCAGGGTGTTTCCTCCTAGCTGTCCGTGGTGAGAGTGTGCCGCTGCATCGAGCCGAGCGCAGCGCCCGTATGGCGACGAGCCGAAGGCCCCGAATATCGGGGAATATTCGGGGTCCTGAGCGAAGAAGCCAGACGGGATGCAGCGTTCGGCGAATGCCGACAGACTTTCGCCACGGGCAAGCTGGGGTTATAGCCGATGTGGGCCTGAACGGGGGCTGAACACCACGTTCACGTTTCGTTCAGCGAGGCCTCGTTAGCGTGCTCCGCATGCTGATCCAACTGCAAGGTGTTGAGAAGACCTATGAGACGCCCGCGGGTGCCTTCTCCGCCCTTAGGGGTATCGACCTGTCCATCGAGGCCGGAAAGTTCGTGGCCATCGTGGGCAAATCAGGCAGCGGCAAGTCCACGCTGCTGAATATGGTCGGCGGCATCGATCGTCCGACGAAAGGGTCGATTCGCGTCGGGGCCACCGCGATCGAGGGGATGGGCGAAAACGAACTCGCGGTATGGCGTGGCCACAAGGTGGGTCTTGTCTTCCAGTTCTTCCAGCTCTTGCCGACCTTGACCGTGGCTGAGAACGTCATGCTGCCCATGGATTTCCGCGGTTTGTTTCCCGCCGGCGAGCGTCGCAAACGAGCGGAAGCGCTGCTGGCGCGAGTGGGCGTCGCCGACCAGGCGAACAAACTCCCCTCGGCACTCTCCGGCGGCCAGCAGCAGCGTGTCGCCATCGCGCGGGCTCTTGCCAACGAGCCACCCGTGATCCTCGCCGACGAACCCACCGGCAATCTCGATTCCGCAACCGCCCGCGATGTGCTCGATCTTTTCCGAGGCATGGCGAGTGCTGGTACCACCGTCGTCATCGCCACTCACGAACGCGACATCGCTGATGTGGTCGACCGCGTGGTTCCGATCCAGGACGGGAGGATCGCTTCTTGAGCACGCCCTGGCGCAAGGTTGTTCGAGACTTCTGGCAGGAGCGCACCCGCTCCGTCCTCGTGGTCATGGCGATCGCTCTGGGCATCGCCGCCTTCTCCGCGGTCCTGGCCTCGTACGCCATTCTGAATCGCGAGCTGAATCTAGGGTACCTTGCGACCCATCCCGCGTCGTTCACGGTCCGCACCGACCGAGTCGATGACGAGGTCCTTCATGCCGTGAGCGCCGAACCGGGTGTCGCCGCCGTCGAGGCGAGAAGAGTGGTCAGCGGCCGGATCAAGGCCGGACCCGCGCAGTGGCGGAGCCTCATGCTTTTTGTGGTGAAGGACTTCGCGGATATCCGCGTCAGCACGATCACCCCGCAAAGCGGGGCCTGGCCTCCGGGACCCGGCGAGATACTCATCGAGCGTGATGCGTTTCAGGTCGCGAAGACCCGGGTTGGCGAGACCGTCACAGTGCGCATGCCGAAGGGCGAATTGGGGACGCTGCGCGTCGCGGGGAGTGTGCACGACGTCGGCCAGGCTCAGGCCCGGATGGAGAACATCGTCTACGGCTACGTCACGCTCACCACCCTGGTCTCGCTGGGCGAGGAGTCGTACCTCGATCAGGTGAAGATTCTCGTGTCGGGCGATCCGTTCGATCGCGAGCACATTGGTCGCGTGGCGGACGTGGTGAAGGGACTTCTCGAAGGTCGCGGTCTCACCGTACATCGCGTAGACATTCCCGATCCAGGCAAACACCCGCACGCCGATCTGATGGGGATGCTGCTCCTTGCGATCTCGAGCTTCGGCCTGCTGGTTCTCGCGTTGAGCGGCGTCCTCGTGGTGAATCTGCTCACCGCACTCATGGCGTCGCAGGTACGGCAGATCGGGATGATGAAGGCGATCGGGGGCACCCGTGGGCAGATCGCACAGATCTACTTCGGTCAGGCCCTCCTGCTCGGATTGGCCGCGGTCGTGGTGGCGGTTCCCTTTGGGATCCTGGGGAGTCGCGCCCTTTGTCAGTACCTCGCGATCTTTCTGAACTTCGACATGACCAGTTTCGCGGTGCCCCTATGGGTCTTCGCACTGGTGGCTCTTGTGGGCATCGTGACGCCGTTGGCGGCGGCCGCCTTTCCCGTTCTCAAGGGCAGCGGCATTTCCGTGTGGGCCGCCCTTTCGGACTTCGGCGTTTCAGATCAAGGTTTCGGTACGGGCCGGTTCGATCGGGCCCTGACCAACGTTTCGGGCCTTACCCGTCCCCTGCTCTTCGCGATTCGCAACAGCTTCCGAAGGCGCACACGTCTCGCATTGACCCTGCTTACTCTCACGGTGGCCGGTGTGTTCTTTATGTCGGCCCTCAACATCCGCGCTTCGATGATCCAGACCATCGATCAGCTCTTCGCCACGAAGGTCTTCGACCTCTCCCTGAATCTTCGGGCCCTGTATCCGATTGAACAGGTGGATCGTGCGATCGCTCGCACCCCCGGCGCGCGCCGGGCTGAGGGCTGGATCGCGAGCGAAGGTTCGCTGGTGCTCGGCGCCGCGACCCCCGGGACTGCACCTGCGTTCGCGCAGGGCGGCGGACTCCATGGGGGCGGAGGAGCCGTCGGCGGTGGGCATGCAGCAGGTGCGGCGAGCCGGTTTCCGCTGCTGGGCGTGCAACCGGGCACCGCACTTCTAAAGCTCGACATCAGTGAAGGCCGCGACCTCCTCCCAGGTGAAAACGACGCGCTCGTCGCCAACACCGCGCTCACGGTTCGTCATCCCGAAATCGAGGTCGGTCGGACCGTGGTTCTGCGGACCGGACCCGCCGAGACGAGTTGGCGAGTGGTCGGCATCGCGCGCGAGGCTTTCTCACCGCCTACGGCGTATGTCTCCCGAGGCTTCTACGAGCGAGCGGGTCACGCGGGGCTCGCGAACAGCGTTCGAGTGGCCCTCGACCGGCCGGGTCCGGACGGCATCAGCGCCTTCCGCGAAGCCCTTGATCCAAACCTCGAGGCCGAGGGGATCCGGGCGCTCAGCACCACCAGCAAGGCGGAAAGCCGATACGGCTTCGACCAGCACATGTTGATGGTCTACATCTTCCTGGTCGTGATGTCGGTGATCATCGGGGGCGTCGGTGGCCTGGGCCTCATGACCACCATGAGCCTCAACGTGCTCGAGCGTCGCCGCGAGATGGGAGTTCTGCGCGCAATCGGCGCCTCGTCGAAAGCGGTCTGGCTGATCGTAGTCGCGGAGGCACTGACCATCGGCGTTCTGAGCTTCGGACTCGCCGCGGCGATCGCGGGTCCGGTCAGTCAGGTTCTCGGTGACTTCATCGCCCAGGCCATGTTCCGGAGCGGTCTTTACTTTCTTTTCGACGCGAACGGGCTGTGGATCTGGCTCGCCGCCTCTCTGGTCCTCAGCGTGCTGGCGAGTCTTCTGCCCGCCTGGCACGCCTCACGTTCACCGGTTCGGGAAGCCCTGGGGTTTGAATAGCCATGTCCAAAAAAGCCACGATAGTCCTCGCCATCGTCGCCGCGGTGCTGCTGATAGCGGGGGCCCGCGGTGGCGGTTCCTGGTTGACCCAGAAAATCCGCGCCCTGCACGGAATTCACTGAATCTCGGAGGCTTCGAAGTCGGGCGCGTAGCCGCGGAAGATAAGGGTCTCGGCGCGGGCGGCCTGGTACTCCTCCTCGGACAGCGCGTCGACCGAGCGAAGCTTCACGAGCAGATTGTTGACCAGAGTGTCGAAACCGCGCCGCACTTCGCCGCCCTGGATCGATCGCTGGTACTTCACCGGACCCGGGATCATGGACACCAGAAACGCGATCTCGCGTGGGGTCAGAGCCTGGGGCGCCTTGTCGAAGTAGTGACGCGCCGCCGGTCGCAGGCCGTACAGGCCCGGGCCCCACTCGATGATGTTGAGGTAGATCTCCAGAATTCGAGTCTTGCCGAGCGTGGACTCGAGAAGGAAGGAATAGGACAGCTCCCGGAGCTTGCGCTGCAAGCTCTTCTCGCGAGTGAGGAAGAGGTTTTTCGCGAGCTGCTGGGTGATGGTCGAAGCACCCCGGAACGCCCCACCCCTGGCGATGTTGGCGGCGATGGCCCGCGGAACCTCGGTGAGGTCGATGCCAGGGTGTGAGAAGAACGCGGCGTCTTCGGCGATCAGGAGCGCCCGTATGAAGAGCGGCGGCACCTCGGCGAAAGCGATGAAATCCGGGGAGCCCGCGGATACTTCGATGGTCTTCTTCGTGCCGATGTTAGTGGTGACCTGATGATTGAAGCCGCCCCCCAAGCGGGCCACCGCGGGTGGACGCCTCGCCGGGGCCTTGAAGGTCAGCTTCTGGATCACGTCGATGGTTTTCGGATCCGCGATCTGACCACTGGCGCTGATGGTGCCGGAGAGGGTTCCGAGAGAGTTCTCACCCTCTTGAACCTCGAGGCCTAACGAGGCGAGGATGTATCCGAAATCCAGGCGATTCATGGAGGCTTGAAGCTGGGTTTTCGGATTCGGATTCCCGGGCAGAACAATCAGGCTGCCGCCGGTCTCGCCGCCGAAAGCGGTGAATCGCCAGGTCGCCTGGAAGTTGGCACGCGGGTCGCCCTCGGCGTGGGCCTCGCCGTTGATCGCTCCCAGTTTCCTCGATTGGGCGCCTTCGACCGCGAGAGCGGCGAGGGTGTCGAGGTCGAGATTTTCAGCTTTGAGATCGAAGGTGCGACCGCGCGACCCGGCTCCCGTGGAGAGACTCAGGCCCTGCACCGGTTCTTTCAAGATGACCGAATGTCCGGGGTCGACGTCCCAGCTCGTGGGGTGGATGGTGGCTTCGAGTTCCGCGGGCAGGACAATCGAGACCGCGGCGAGATGAACTCGGCCGAGGAGACCGAAGCCGCGCGGCCCGCGGAAGCGGGGAGTCACGGAAACGGACTCGACGCGCGTGGTGGCGGCGCCGGGTTTCTCGATGACGAGACCCGTGATCTGGAAGGGCGGGAACAGGCCGACCCGGAGACGTTCGTACCGGATCTCGAGGCCCTGCCTCTGCGCCACCCCGTTGATCCGCGCCGCGATCTTTCCCTCGACGTACCCGGCCACCAGTCGGAAAAGCCCCACCACGGCAAGGAGAATCAGCGCCCCCCTCTGCCACGGGCGCAGTCGTCCCCCTTCGGGGAGGCTGCGCGCTCCCCCTTCGGGGAGGCTGCGCGCTCCCCCTTCGGGGAGGCTTCGCGCTTGGATGTCGGCCACTTTGGTTGGAGTTTAGTGGGCACGGGAGGCGGGTCGTGCCGCCGGTTCCCAGCCAAAAGTCCTGACCGGCGGCCGTGGCCGATTGCCCGGTCCCGGGACACTGGTCGTCCGCTTCTGCAAGCCCCGACGCCGGCCCCAGGCATTTGGCTGCGGAAGCGTGCGGCACGCGGATTGCTGAAGTGTTGGTTCAACGAGCGGCCGACAAACCCACCAAAGGAGATCGCAGGATGAAGATAGCGACTCGACTGGCCCTGGTGGGAATGCTGCTGAGTCCGATCCCAGGCCACGCGCAGATTCTTGAACCTCCGAAGCGCTTACAGGTTGCCGAAAGGATTCACGTCTCCAGCGCGTCTATGACGAGTTGAACGCACCCCTCACCGACGCGATCACTCCGCCGCAGGAGTGATCGGAAGCGAGCGGCTTTGGGAAGACGTCAGCGCGCGCGTAGTTTTGCCGCGGCGCGGATGGCGCGGACGTTCGCGGGCTCCAGAGCCAGTGCCCGTTCCGCCGCCGAAAGAGCCTCCTCGCGACGCCCCAGGGCCTCGAGAGCTTCGGACATCAGGAGGTGACCGGAGACGGACTTCGGGTCGAGCTTCAGATGCAGATCCAGCACCGCTTTCGCCCCGCTTGCGCGCCCGTTCCTCAGCAGATCGTACTCGGCGTAGTGCCCAAGCGACCCCGGGTCGCCGAGCTTCGCGATCACCGCCTCCGCGGTGACGAGCGCTTTCTCCGCCTCGGCGGTTGGAAACTCGGTGAACAGCCGGTGGACGTAGGCCTCGGCCCCATACCTCGGTATCGCACCGCGGCCCTCGAGGATTGCGACCAGATCGCTTTCCAGGGTGAGAAAGGGAGTCTCCACGATTCGACCCAGTTCGACGCCGTCTCTCAGGATCACCACGGTCGGTGTTCGGTGAACCAGACGCCGAGCCTCGGGGCGCCCCGGAGCGTGTTTGAACTCCATCGCACGATCGGACAGACCCACCAGGGTGAGGCGTTTTTCGTCGAAGCCCGCCGCGTCGAGCAGACGTACCAACCGTGGAATCTGCCGCCGCGAGTCGCCGCACCACGTGCCGAAGTAGGCCTCGATTGAGAGGCCGCCCAGCGGCCCGCGCAGCTTCTCGAGGTTCGCCGCGTTTGGTTCGTATTCTGCGTATTGACGTTCGAACCACTCCGCGAAGGGCGGCGTCTTGAGGTCGGTGCGAGTGAGCGGGCCCACGAGGATGGGGCGATCCTCGCCCTCGCCACGAAGGGCTCGCGGAGCCGCGGGAGGCACCGACGGAGCGGCCGACGGAGTGGCCATCTGAGTCCCCCGAACACCCGCTTCGCCCGCGGCGGCCGATGCGATAGAAGCCAGGGTGGTCAGGAAGACGACGCCGAAGCGGAGAAAAGGATCACAGAGTCTCATCCGCGGAGTTTAGGGGGGCTGCTAGTAGCCGGTCGGCGGCTACATCGAAAGGGCAGGCACAAGGCCTGCCCCTACAGGGCCAGGGGTGAATATCGGCCGAGTTTCGCCACGGACTGAAAAGTTCGCGCACCCGTGACTAGAATGACCTCAATGACCGGGTTCGATAGCTTGGCCCACGGCGTCGTCGACCCGCCCGAAATCCGGAGGTCTGAACCGGAGCAGCGTGAGGCGGGGCTCTTCCCCGAGGCGCTTCAGGGCTTCGCGGAACTACGCGGGGCTTGTCCTGCGAGTGCTCGCGTCATGCAGAGGCGGATCGCCTAGTTTGAGCGGGCCGGTTGCGATCCCCACGCCGCCTGCGGGCTGGCGCGGCCGCGAGGTGCGGCCCGCGGACTTCGCGGTTGCCTTCATCTGCCTGCTTGGGGCGCTCCACGCGATCTTCGTGACCCCGATCAATGCCGACGCCTCCTTCATACTCCGGCAGGCGAAAGCCCAGGCCGAGGGCTTCGTGCCGTGTCGCGACATCTATTGCGAGTACACGCCGCTCGTCACCACGATCCTGGCCGGCGTCGCCGGTGCGATCGTTCCGTCCATACTGCTGGTGCAGATCGCACTGCTGATGTCCGCGTTGCTGACCTACCGGCTCGCGCGCACGCTGGGAAACGAAGAGGCAACAGCGGTCCGCATGGCGGTCGTGACCTGGGCCGTGCTCCTGGCCAGCGAGGGACGGTCTCTTGTGACCGAGCCTTTCGCGCTCATCTGTCTTCTCGGCGCGGCGAACTCGTTCGCGGCCTCCGGCGCGGCACCGTCGGGGTCGTTTCGGGCCGGCATCTGGATCGCGGCGGGCTTCTGGGCGAAGCAGTATGCGCTCCTCGGTTGGGTGGGTCTGGTGGCGGCGGCACTTTGGTCGCGTCGATTCGCGAGTGCTGCCGCACTTACCGCGGGCACCCTCGGCGGAGTCTCGTTCGGCTTTCTGTTGCTCCTCGCACTGGGAGCTGAACCTTCCGCTTTTTCGTCCTTGTTTGAGGTGAGTGCCTACCCGCGTTCTCCGATGATCTCGAATCTGCTGGGGGCGCCCGATCTGCTGGGCGCCCTGATCCTGACCTTTCTGACACTGCGTCTGCCGGATCTGCGACCGGCCGATCGGCGCGCGCTGAGAGTGCCCTTCCTGATGGCCCTGGCCGCCCTCCTGCCCTTCGTCTTTCGTGGGTATCGTCACTACTGGCAGTTCGTCCTGCCTTTCCTGGTCGTCCTTCTCCTGCGCCCCCTGCCCCGACCTGCACCCGTCTGGATCCGGGGGCCTAGACACGTGGCGGTGATGCTCCTGGCCCTTGGTGTGGGCCTTGACCTGTCGCGGTGCATGGGCGACCTGCTCCTCCAGACCCGGGAATCTCAGCGCCTCGCCGCGGTTCAGCTTCGCGCGCACACCAAGGGCTCGGCGGCGCCGCTCTATCTCGCCGATCCGGCCTTGCTGACGTGGCTTCAGGCTCCCATCCTGGCCTTGCGACAGGTGGGGCCCAAGTTCACCCGATTCAGTCGGTCCGAATCCGATGCCCTGCTCGCCGAGGCGCAGATCGTGGTGTGGGACACCTCGGTGCCGGGCGCCGACGAACTCCTGAATCAGCTCGAAGCCGACCCCTGGTCCGAGCTGGCGCTTCGCGGCTTTGTGCGCACACGCGTCGACGGACCGATTCAGGTGTTTTCTCGCCCGAGCATGTCCAGCCTCGCCGATAGCTGGCAGGATGTTGGCGGCACCGGTGGTGGTTCGTAGGTAGATCGCCGGGCTTCAATGCCCCGGGGCGTCCTTGAAACCCAGCTTTCTGAAGATCGTCGAAGCGGGGCAGATACCGGTGAAGGCGGACTGCAGGAGGTTTGCGCCCACGAAGGCAGTGAAGAAGAAGAAGCCCGGATGCACGAAGTAGCCGAGGCTCACGGAAAGAAGGACGAAGGTTCCGGCGAGGGCGCGAACGGCGTTTTCCACAGTCATGGTTGTCTATTCCTTTTTCTTGGTATTTCGGGGAGTTGAGGTCAAACGCCGGTCGCCGCGTCCAGGCCTTCAAGTCGAAGCGCTTCGGCCCGGCCGCGCCGCGCGATGAGGAAGTAAACGACGGGGACGGCCATTCGTGAGAGAAGGGTGGCCGCCACTTCGCCCATCATCAGACTGATCGCGAGACCCTGGAAGATGGGGTCGAAGAGGATGACGAACGAACCCACGACCACCGCGGCTGCGGTGAGCAGCATGGGCCGGAAACGCACCGCACCCGCTTCCACCACCGCGTCCACGAGGTCCATACCCTGACGCACTTTCAGCTCGATGAAGTCCACGAGGATGATCGAGTTCCGTACGATGATCCCGGCTCCGGCGATGAAGCCGATCATCGAGGTGGCGGTGAAGAACGCGCCGAACATCCAGTGACCGGGCAGGATGCCGATGAGCGACAAGGGGATCGGCAGCAGAATCGCGAGCGGGACCGCGAAGGATTGGAACCAGCCGATCACCAGGATGGCGATCAAGACCAGGACGATCGCGAAGGCGATCCCCATGTCACGAAAGACCTCGTAGGTGATCTGCCACTCGCCGTCCCACTTCATGGAGGGCCGCTCGGTGGTGAGAGGAGCGTCGATCCACAGGCGCTCGACCTTCGAGCCGTCGGCGAGCCGGATTTCGTCGATGCGCCGGCTCATATCGGCGAGCGCGTAGGCGGGGCTCTCCTTGGCACCCGCCAGATCCGCGAAGACGTAGGCCACGGGCTTGAGGTCCTTGTGGAGAATGGGTTGGGGCTCGGTCTCCTGACGTACGAGTGCTAGTGACGACAACGCGACCTGGCCTCCTGTGGGAGTGTCGAGGCGCAGGGAAAGGCGGCGCGCCACGTCCGCGCGGTCGGCGGCATCGAGACGCAGGCGCACCGGCACCGGCTCGCGCGCGTCAGGAGCGTCCACGAGCGCCAGGGTCCGGCCTTCGCCCGCCACACTGATCGATGAGGTGATGGCGGCAGCGGAGAGGCCCTTGAGGCCCGCCTTCTCGCGATCGACGGCGATTTCGATGACGGGGCGGCTGGCTTCGATGGAATCGTCGATATCGACCACCGAGTCCGTAGTCTGGAAGATCGACAGGATTTGAGCGGCGAGGGCCTCCCTGGAAGGCGCGTCGGGGCCGTAGATCTCGGCGACCAGCGTGTCGAGCACCGGCGGGCCCGGCGGAATCTCCACCACCTTGACCCGCGCTCCTCGTTCGCTCGCGATCCTCTGCAATTCCGGGCGCACGAGTTTCGCAAGGTCGTGCGACTGCAGTTCGCGATGGTGCTTGTCGGTCAGATTCACCTGAAGGTCGGCGCCATGCGGTGCCTTGCGCAGAAAATAGTGACGGACCAGCCCGTTGAAATTGTAGGGTGCCGCGGTTCCCGCGTAGAGCTCGATGTCCTTGACGTCGGGGCGCTCGGCCAGCGCGCGGGCCATCAGAGTCGCGGTTTCGAGGGTCACTTCAAGCGGCGTGCCCTCGTCGTGATCGATCATCACCTGGAACTCACTCTTGTTGTCGAAGGGCAGCATCTTCACCTTGACCACTCCGAAACCCACCAGAGACATCGAGGCGAGAAGGATGGCGGCGATGCCGCCGAAGAAAGCGAGACGCGCACCGCTCGATGAAAGCAGCGCCCGCATGGCGCGGCGATAGGCAAGGGTGAGGGCGCCCTCTTTCGGCGGGGCTTCGTCTTCGGGTCCGTGAGCACCGGAGGCGAAGATGCGGGTGGCCGCCCAGGGCGAAACGATGAAGGCCACGGCGAGCGAGAAGATCATGGCCGCCGAAGCGCCCACGGGGATCGGTCGCATGTAGGGACCCATCAGTCCGCGAACGAACGCGAGCGGAAGGATGGCGGCGATGACCGTGAAAGTGGCGAGGATCGTGGGGTTGCCGACCTCGTCGACCGCTTCGATCGCGGTGCGCAGCAGGTTCTGGCCGCGTTTCTCCCGGTAGTGGCGTTCGATGTTCTCGACCACCACGATGGCGTCGTCGACGAGGATGCCGATCGAGAAGATGAGGGCGAAAAGTGTCACCCGGTTCATCGTATAGCCGGCGAGGAAGTAGATGAACAGAGTCAGGGCCAGGGTGACCGGCACCGCCACTCCCACGACCAGACCGCTCCGCCAGCCCATGGCCAGAGAGATCAGAACCACCACGGAGATGGTTGCGATGAGGAGATGGTCCACGAGCTCGTTCGACTTTTCCTCGGCGGTCGCCCCGTAGTTCCGCGTGACCTCCATGGAGACGGTGGCGGGGATGAGCGTGGGGCGGAGCGATTCGGCCTTGGCCAGAATGAGGTTCGCGAGGTCGGTGGCATTGGACCCCGGGCGCTTCGCGATCGCGATGGTGACCGCGGCCTCGAGGCCGCGAGGGCCCTTTCCGCTCGGATGGCCCGCGCCCCGTATCAGGAAAACCGCGTCTTCCACCTCGCCTGGGCCGTCGAGCACCCGTGCCACGTCGCGAACGTAGATCGGACGTCCGTCGCGAACCGCCACAATGGCCTGGCCCACGTCGTCCCCGCTCGAGAAGCGGCCCGAAACCGCGACGCGGATTTCGCGGTTGTCCCTTACCGAGGTGCCGGCATGCTCCTCGCGATCGGCGGCCTGAAGGGCGCCCATGAGTGCCGGAATCGTCACCCCGAAGCCATTCATCCTTTCGATGATGGGTTCGACGCGGACGGAGCGCGGCTGGCCTCCGATCAGGTAGGCCTTGCTGGAGTCGGCGATTTCGCTGATCTCGTGCGCCATCTCCGCGGCGATGGCCCGGAGGTCTCCGCTCGAGAGGCTTTTTGAGGCGAGGGTCAGGGTGAGGAAGGGAACGTCGTCGATGGAATGCAGCTCAACCACCGGAGTGGGCACACCCTGGGGCAGTTGAGGGGCGATGGCATTGAGGCGCTCGAACACCTTGACCAGGCTGTCCTCGTTCGACTCGTTGACCTTGAAGCGCACGGTGATGAGGGCGCCCCCGGTTTTCGCCATCGAATAGACATGTTCCACCTGCGAAATGCCGTAGAACGCGCGCTCAAGGGGTGCGACCACTCTCGACTCCACTTCCGAGGGTGAAGCGCCGGGCCACTGGGCCGCGACATCCACCATCGGAACGCGGATCTGAGGCTCTTCCTCACGAGGGGTGAGGAGCAGGGCGAATGCCCCGAGGGCCAGGGAGGCCGCGATAAGCAGGGGCGTCAGCTTACTGTCGATAAAGGCGCGCGCGGTGCGCCCGGCGAGGCCCAATCCAGTCATTGTCGCGCCTCGATCACCGGGGCTCCATCCACCAGTCCGGCCGGGCTCAACACCACCGACTCACCCTCCACCAGACCGGCACGCACCTCGATACGATGGCCCAGGTCGCGTCCGAGGGCGATCCAACGCAGAAACGCCCGTCCATCCTTGACTGCGAAAACCCCGGTGAGACCTCCGCGTCGCAACACCGCGTCCTCGGGAATGCTTAGGGGTCCGGCTTCGCCGGCTTTGGTCACGGGCAGGTCCACTCGGGCGAAGAGGCCCGGCTTGAGGCCTGGATCGGCGTCGAGATTGAGGAGAACATCCACCCGGTGCGTGGCGTCGTCCGCCGCGGGTGCGATCGAGTACACCGTCGCATGGACTGCGCGAAAGACTCCGTCCACGTGCACTTGAAGTTTCTGGCCCACGCGGATCGAGGCGACATCCACGGGCTCCAGCGTGGTGACGAGTTCCAGGGCCGCGCCGCCCTGCAGTTCGAGGAGGGGGGCTCCGGGGTTCGCGAGGTCGCCGACATTCGCGGACTTCGACACGATTCGGCCGGCGAAAGGCGCGCGGATCGCGGTAGTGCTGAGTCCGTCGCGGGCGGCCGCGACCGACGAGCGCGCGGCCTCAAGCCGCGTCCTGGCCCCTTCCGCCTCGCGTGGGGTGGCAGCGTCCTTCAAAAGGAGATTTCTCACCCGTCGGTTGTCGCTCTCCGCGGCTTGAAGAAGGGCTTCCGCCGAAGAGACCGACGCCCGCTGGGGCGCGTTATCCAGGCGGACCAGCACTTCGCCTGCCCGCACGGAATCGCCCTCCCGGAAAGGCAGAGCTAGCACGATCGCCGGAACCCGGCTCGAGATAGTGGCGCTTTGCCGTGATCGGATGCGCGCCGGGGCGGAGACCGTCGCTTCCGAACCTCGCGTCACCGTGGACGTGATGACATTCCGGGGCGCGGCGTTCGAGACATTGGCGCCGCCGGGGGACGGGGGAGTGCGTTCCTTCTGACAGGCAATTTCCGTGAGGCTCGCGAAGGTGAGCAGGAGGAAGAGTTTCGGGGTGATGTTCATTTGGTTTCTCCGGTAACACGGGCCAGGGTCGCATGCGCCATGGCGAGTTCGACCTGTGCGGCGATTTCACGAAGCTGCGCGCCCAGCGCCGCCGCGTCGGCTTCGAGTTCGTCGGTGAGTGTGCCCAGGCCCTCTCGACGACGCTCCTGAACCACCCGGAGCGCCTCCTTTCCCTCTTCGGTGCCCCCACGGGCAGCCTCCAGCGCGGCCATGCGCGCGCGGACCTGCTCGCGAGCGTTTCGGACCGCACGGCGCACACCGTCGATGGCAGCCAGATGATCCAACTCCGCGGCCCGCTCGGCGATCCGGGCTTCAGACTGCCGCGCTCCTTTGGTGGGGTCGAAGAGAGAGACGCGGAGGACGCCGCCGATGGCGTAGGACTGGCGGCCTTCGGAGAATCCGCCGCGGTCGTCGGTCAACTGGGCGAAAACCGCGATTTCGGGCAGGCGGGATCGGTGATCGGCTGCGACCGAGTGATGTGCGGCCTCGGCTTGAAGGCGGAGCGCATCGAGAGCCGGGCGCTGAGTCAGAGCCTTCGCGACGAGGGCGGCCTCATCTTCGACCGGGAGGGCGCCTTCGTGGGGAAGGTCGCCTGGGACATAGGTGGTCTCGCCCCTCGCCCCAAGCAGTTCGTTGAGCACCGCCAGCGAACCCGATTGATCGGCGATCAAAGCGGCAAGGTCCGCCTCGCGTTCGCGTCGGCGCGACCGGACCCGCAACAGGTCCCCCCGCAGTGCGGCCCCTTCGCCGACCTGGGCTTCGACCTCCTTTTCCCGCGACTTTGCGCCCTGAAGTGCGTGGTCGACGGCTCCCACCCTTTCGCGGGTGAGGGCGGCGCTCGCGTAGGCCTCGGTAACGCGGTGGATCAGATCCAGAGTGTATTCACGCGAGTTCGCGTCGGCGCTTGCGGCCGCGGCCCGGCTCGCCTGTCTTGACGGTTCGTGACGACGGAAGGGATCGAGGGGGGCTTCCACTTGCAGTCGCGTGGCCAGTTGAGAGCGCGACCGAGGGTCGTTCAGCAGACTCGGCTCGAAATCAGGGCTTTTGATCACGCCGCTGGTCAGTTTGCCCATGAAGACCATAGCCGCGTTGTCCGTGCGCGACCACTGAGAGTTCACGGAGACCCGAGGCCAGAGCACCCGGTCGGCCAGGTCCGCGCGGGCGTGTGCGCCGAGCGCGCGCTCGCGGGTGGCGAGCAGGGCGTTGTTGCCCGAGAGGGCGAGATCTTTGGCCTCTTGAAGGGAGACACGAACCTCAGCGGCCCGGGACGGGGCGACGTTCGCGCCCGACAAAAGGACGAGGCAAGCGAGCGTGAAGCCTTTGTTACGCACGTGTCCGGCTCCTTCCTGATGGCGGCCCGGCAAGGGCCAGGGCCTGCTTTCGAGCGTTTTCGCTGACGCTTCGGCAGACCACGTCGCAGATCCGGGCGATCGAGGGATCACTCAGGCGGTAGATCACGCGGGCTCCGTCGCGCCGCGAGGTGACCAGACCGGCGGTCGCGAGTTGGGACAGCCTCTGGGAGACGCTGGGCTGGGGGCGTCCGGTTTTCTCCACCAGTTCCGAGACGCTGCGCTCTTTGTCGTGGAGCAAGGAGAGCAGGCGGAGGCGGGAGGGATCGGACAGCGCCTTGAACCGCGCGGCCACCGCGGGCAGGAGATATTCAGAAATCATGATGTGCAAGTATACGCATATACGAGTACGAGCCGCAACCGGCAACCAGTGTGGAACGTTCCAGAAGGCGGCTCCATCCGCGATACGGGTCGGCCGGTGCGTGGTCGCGCTGAATATCGACGAACGCAGCCCGCCCTGTAGGATTCCGCACGCCCCCCCTGCGTTTACCGATGCCCTGCCACCTTTACTCCATCCGCGACGCGCCAAAACACGAGTCTTTTCGCTCCCAGTTGCGTGAGAATGGGGTCGATATCGTCCGCTGGGAGGCGCCCATTCCGACCGAGCCGGTGGCCGGTGCCGTCCCTCCCGATTTCCTCGTGTACTCGACCCGCGACGTCATCATGTTCGCGATGTGCTCCAACCCCCACACGGAAGCGGCGCAGATCGATACCCGGGTCCGCGAAGACCGCATCTCGATTCGCGCCGGAATTCTGACCAAGGGCGACCGGACCTATCAGATGGGCCGCGATCGCGTCGACATGAAGGGCCTTGACCTCGCTCTGGTCTATCAGGAGAAGGGGAAGACCATCCGTGGCAGCGGCACCGCGCCGGAACGGTCTATCTCCATCATGATCAAGCCCTCGGTGCTCAAGGCGAAGTTGGGCGACCGCCTCGATCACATGCCAGGTCCGGTGCGGAATGTCATTCTGGGCAAGCAGCCCTTTCACCGGGAGAGCCGCGTGTCCGCCCGGCTGATGGCGACACTATCCAGTCTGGACGAGCTGCTCAGGATGTCGCCGACCTTTCTCGACATCCATGCCGAGGCCACATACATCGCCTTCCTGGCTGCCTCTTTGGATACGCTGTCGGCGGTGGTTCCGCGAGCGGCGGGGCCTAGTGCCGCCGAAGCCGCCCGCCTCGAAAGTGTCCGGAGCCTCATCGAGGAAAACCCTGCTCGTCACCACGATATTGAGGAGTTGGGGCGACTGGCGGCGATGAACCGGACGAAGCTCCGCGCCGCATTCAAGCTGGTCTATGGCATGACCCTTTCGGACTATCAAGGCGCCTCCCGCATGCGTCTGGCTGAGCGCCGCTTGCGGGCGACCGACCTCTCGCTCGAATCGGTGGCTCACGAAGTCGGCTACGCGAATGCCGCGAGTTTCGTCGTCGCCTACAAGTCGTTCTTTGGTTCGACTCCCGGCCGCGCCCGTAAGCGCTGAGCCTGCCAAGGCTGAGGCACTGGTAAAAATTGATAATTAGTATCGTCTGGCCTTTGATCTGAGTGTGATTAAGTAAGATTACTTGACATTAACGATCTAGTTATCCTACAATCTTCCCGGAAGTCCTAGATTGAGGAGAGATCGTAATGAGACAGGATCAATTCACCGTTCGCGCACAGGAAGTCATTACGGGCGCGCAGTCGCTGGCGGAAGGAGCCGATCATGCCGAGGTCACGCCTGAGCACTTATTGAAGTCGGCGCTCAACCAGCAGGGCGGCGTTGTGTCATCGGCCCTCGAGCGGCTAGGTGTTGACACTCAGCAGCTTGCCACCGACGTCGATCGCATTATTGACGGACTTCCAAAGCAGACCGGCGGCAAGACCGTGATGTCATCCCGCGTGGACGCCCTGCTCAAGGCCGCGGTCAAGGAGGCAGGGAACCTCAAGGATCAGTACGTCTCCACCGAGCATCTGCTTCTGGCCCTCAGTTCTCTTGATACCCGCGGCTCCGAACTGCTGAAGCGGCGCGGCGTGACCCGGGACAAGCTGGCCGCAGTGCTCCATCAGATTCGCGGCACGGAGAAGGCGAACGATCCTCATGCCGAGGACCGTTACGAGGCGCTGTCGAAGTATTCACGCGACCTCACCGAGGCCGCACTCAAGGGCAAGCTCGATCCCGTCATCGGCCGGTCCGACGAAGTCCGCCGCGTGGTTCAGGTCCTCTCCCGCCGTACCAAGAACAATCCCGTCCTCATCGGCGAGCCCGGGGTCGGCAAGACCGCGATTGTCGAAGGCCTCGCTCAGCGCATCATCGCGGGCGACGTGCCCGAGTCGCTGCGCGGCCGCAAAGTTGTGGCTCTCGACATGGGCGCGCTGGTTGCGGGGGCCAAGTATCGCGGCGAGTTCGAGGATCGGTTAAAGGCCGTCCTCAAAGCGGTCACCGAATCCAACGGGCAGGTCATCCTATTCATCGACGAACTGCACACGGTGGTCGGCGCGGGGGCGGCCGAAGGGTCGATGGACGCTTCCAACATGCTGAAGCCGGCGCTCGCGCGCGGGGAACTGCGCTGCATTGGCGCTACCACGCTCAACGAGTATCAGAAGTACATCGAGAAGGATGCAGCACTTGCCCGGCGCTTCCAGCCGGTGTTTGCGGGCGAGCCTTCGGTCGAGGAGACCATCGGCATCCTGCGCGGGCTCAAGGAGCGCTACGAAGTTCATCACGGCGTGCGCATCCAGGACGGCGCGATCGTGGCCGCGGCGACGCTTTCGAACCGTTACATCGCCGACCGCTTCCTGCCTGACAAAGCCATCGACCTCATGGATGAGGCGGCGTCCCGCCTGCGCATCGAGATCGACTCGATGCCGACGGAGATCGACGAGATCGAACGCGCCATCGTGCAGCTTGAGATCGAGCGTCAGGCCCTCACCAAGGAACACGACAAGGCCTCGAAACAGCGCCTCCTCAAAGTCGAGCGAGAGATCGCGGACCTGCGCGAGAAAACCGCGGGCATGAAGGTGCATTGGCAGCAGGAGAAGGAGAACATCTCGAAGATCCGCGATATGAAGGAACGGATGGAGAAGATCCGTTTCGAGGCCGAACGCGCCACGAAGGAGGGAAACCTCGCGAAGGCCGCCGAACTCCAGTACGGCACGATCCCCGCCCTCGAGAAGGAGATCAAGGACGCGCGCGCGGCGCTCTCACGCCTTCAATCGAAACAGCGCATGCTGAAAGAGGAAGTCGAGGCCGAGGATGTGGCCGAAGTGGTCGCGAAGTGGACGGGGATTCCCGTCACCCGGATGCTGGAGGGCGACGTCGATCGCCTGGTGAAGATGGAAGAGCGGCTGCGGGAGCGGGTGGTCGGACAGGAGGAGGCGCTGCTCCTGGTTTCAAACGCCGTGCGTCGTTCCCGCGCCGGACTCTCCGACCCGAAGCGGCCCATCGGCTCGTTTTTGTTCATGGGCCCGACCGGTGTCGGCAAGACCGAGCTGGCTCGCGCCCTCGCTGGATTCCTGTTCGATGACGAAAAGGCCATGGTGCGCATCGACATGTCCGAGTACATGGAGAAGCACTCGGTGTCGCGTCTTCTGGGCGCGCCTCCCGGATACGTGGGCTACGACGAGGGCGGCCAACTCACCGAAGTCATCCGCCGCCGTCCGTATGCCGTCATCCTCTTTGACGAGATCGAGAAGGCGCACCCGGATGTCTTCAACGTCCTCCTTCAGGTACTCGATGAAGGCCGACTCACCGACGGCAAGGGCCGCACCGTCGACTTCAAGAACACCGTCCTGATCATGACCAGCAACGTCGCCTCCGATCTCATTCAGGAGTCGGCGCAGAAGGACATTCCCGACATCAAGAGCCGGCTCATGGACGCGTTGCGCCGGACCTTCCGGCCGGAGTTCCTGAACCGCATTGACGAGATCGTCACTTTCGGCGCACTCGGCGAGGAACATATCCGCCGCATCGTGGAGATCCAGTTTCAGGATCTCAAGAAGCGGGTGGCGGAGAAGAAGATCGACCTCCGGCTCTCGCCCGAGGCGGCCACCCTGCTCGCCCAGGTCGGGTACGACCCTGTCTTCGGCGCCCGTCCGTTGAAGCGCGCCATCCAGAGAATGGTCGAGAACCCGCTGGCTCTGCAGATCCTCGCCGGTCACTTCCGCGAAGGCGACAAGCTGACCCTCGAGCCTTCCAAAGACGGCGATCTGGTCTTCCGCCAGGACGAGAGGAAGCAGCAGGCGGCATAATGCAGGTGCGGTGCGCCTGGTCCTGATCTCCGATACCCACAATCAGCAGCGGGCATTGCGTCTTCCTGCGGGCGACGCGCTCGTGCACGCCGGCGACTTCACCATGAAGGGCACCGAGTCCGAGGTGAAGGCGTTCGGCGAGTGGTTGGGCGAGCAGCGGTT
>Ga0163144_10006892_pt1 | contig 25002 bp, 21 predicted proteins | sample OliLak19BULKMAT1_FD_123175 | JGI IMG/M metagenome (GOLD analysis project Ga0163144, IMG submission 123175) | Freshwater microbial mat bacterial communities from Lake Vanda, McMurdo Dry Valleys, Antarctica - Oligotrophic Lake LV.19.BULKMAT1 | ecosystem: Environmental > Aquatic > Freshwater >... | reverse complement strand
GCTGTCCGGGCACTATTACGCCGCGGCGCGCTTCTACGACCCGAACTTCGCCCTCTTCCTGACGCACGATCCCGCCCGCCAGTTCGCGAGTCCGTACACCTACACCAACTGGAACCCGATCGGCCTGACCGACCCCAGCGGCATGCAGGCCGAGGTGTTCCTCGGCGCCGAGGGCGTGCTCGCCGCGACACAGGCGGCCAACGAGGTGGCGGCCGCGTCGAGCAGCTCGACGGCGGTGAGTGCGGAGACCGGAGCGGTGGGCAGCGCGAGTGGGACCGCCCCAACCGTGGAGGAGCATGCGATCGATCGCCCCCATCTCGAAGCGAACCAACGAATCAACATCGATTGGAACGACACCAGAATATATGATGGAGGCACCCTGCCCGAGATCGAAGTGACGGCGTCCCGACTGCCGCCGCCTTCAACCGGCAGCGACGGAGGTCTCAGTGGCTACCTCGCGGGCTCCGGCACCGACGTCATTCCGGACGCGCCGGGCGGCCCGGTCCAGCTGCCGGAAGCCGTCGTCGCCGGAACCAGAGCCCAGGGGTTGAGATCTCCGCCCCTCGATCCAGTCGACCTCCTCTCCGGGCTTGCGGTCGGGGCTGTGATTCGCGGGATGATCCGGGCTGGAGCTAGGGGCTTGGCTAGAAACCCTTTCCGAGGTAAGTTACCTGGTGAGATCGACGACGTATTCACATTGCGAGGATTCAAGAAGATGGGGCCAGATCCTATGAGCGGTAGGGGTTCGTACCTTCATCCGCGATCTGGGCGCAAGTACTACTTGGATCCAGGCGGTCGCTACCGGGGCGGTGTTGAGCTGCCACACGTCGATGTGCATCGAATGCGTAATGGTCGTAACATCGAGGAACTCAAGCGAAAGTATCCGTTGGGAGATGTGTTGTATGAATGATATAAATCAAAAGGGAGCTTCGCCCTGTGGGCTTTCGTTCGAGTGGGATCGGGAAGGGGAAAAGCTGGAGATACACGGGCGGGCGGACGATCTGGAGCGACTGGCGTCGATCCTTCGCACGCTCTCCGCAAGAGAGGCGAATGATCATATTCACTTAATGACGCCCGAATGGGGGGGAGGGGGCCTATCATCTGAGCAGCAGAACCCATCTTCTGTCCTTATCAATAATGTCAAGATCTTGCTGTGGAAGTAGAATGCGTTCCGACGAACGACATTCTATAGCTCAGGATACTCACTCGCTTCGTACCGATGGGTTCACGATCGTGCGTAGGAGCTATGACGAGGCGCGACGCCGGGATGAGTACAATCGCGTTCTGGGCAATCGCGTGCGGAGTACATCCGATTCAAGAACGACCGCGGCGAGACGATTCGCACCTACAAGGACACATATGACCGCGCCGGATCTTTCATCGGGCGGAAGCCGCTTCGTGGCGGGCCGGAAGGACGGCCAGTTGAATGAGAGGGTCCGATCTAGAAGCGTTTCTGACGGGCGAGCGGTCCGGGATGGAGTTCCAGGCGCGCATTCAAGGGGAGGTCCGCGCGTGGACCGCCAAACTCAGTGAGCGGGGACGTTCAGCCCCGATAACGCTCCTCGGGCCGACGAGAGGCTTCGAAGTTACTCCGGCGGCGGCTATGCGTCTGCTAGATGCTCTCATCGGGAGCGAGCTTTCGGGGCCAGCATTTGCCTACGTACTCGATGCGTTGTTGATGAGCGATGCCTACCGATGGACAAGCGAGCCAGTGCGAGAGTCCCTGGAGGCTGTGCTCAGTGTAGAGGCGGAGTGCGAAATCGATATGGGTCGTGCGTGGAAAGCGCGACGGGAACTGGGTGAGCTCGACTGGAAGTGATCCGCTGGACGTGTATTGCCTGAGCGCGCACCTTCACGGGGGCTAGGATAACGGGCGGGGCATGCAGGCGGTGACAAGGAGCACAGGGGCGCGGGCAGGTTCGGTGACCAGGGCCGGTTGGCATACCAGGCACGAGCCTTCGGCGGGGACAAAGACTCGGCAGCGTCGCCGAACCCGACACGGAGAATCAGCACAATGACACGGAGAGACAACCAGCTGGGGCGTGGGTTGCTGCGCAGCGTGGGTGTAGCCCTCTGCTTCCTCTCGGTGTGGCCGGTGTCTGCCGAGGATGGCCACAGGGCAGCGGTCGAGCCGGTGACGGACGTGATCAAGGCAGACGGCGTATGGGGCGAAGTGGACCGGGGGCAAGCGCCAGGAGCGCAGACCTGGAGTCTTGACGCGCTGCGGATGGGCACCGATCAGGTACGGGGCCGGATCACGGTGTCGGGCTCATCGCTCGTTTCGTCGGCGAACGTCGAAGGGGTCCTGAGTGGACGCGGTGTCTACGGCAAGTTACTCGACGACGCCGGCATGGAGCTGGCGACCTTCGAGGGGGCGCTGACCAAGGCGGGCGCGTCCGGAACCTACCGAGACCGCGCCGGCGCGGTGGGGGCGTGGCAGTGGCAGGGACAGCCCACCCAGTCGGCGCCGTAGCGGGCGAGCGGACCGCGCCGCGGCGTGGGGAGGCGGCTGCAGCGCCGCTGATGCTCGGCGCCGCGAGCGGTGTGCTCGCCGCGCTCAGCTTCCGCTCGCCGACCCAGGCGCCCTTGGTGTTCGTCGCCCTGGTTCCGTTTCTCTTCGCCGCGGCGCGTGGCCCGGCGGCCGGGGCGTTAGGCGGGGCCGCGCTGGGAATCGTCGGCTACGCAACGACCTTCGCGTGGATGCCGGAGCCGCTGACGCGCTTTCAGTCGATCTCGCTGTTGATTGCCTGGAGCGCGCTGGGGCTCAGCGTCGCGTACCACAGCGTGCAGTTCATGCTCTTCGGGGCGGCTTTCGGGGCATTCGAACGGGCACGACGGGTGGCGCCCGCCGGCATCGGACGCGGGGCGCTCGGGCTGTTGGGCCCAGCAGCCATCTGGGCCCTGCTCGAATGGGGCTTCCCGAAGGTGTTCCCGTGGTCGCTGGGGGGTGCGCTGGCGCCGCACGACGTGCTGCGTCAAGCGGCCGACCTCGGTGGCGTACACGGTCTGGGGTTTGCGATTCTGGTGGTGAATACCGGGCTGGCGCTGGGCCTCGACGCGCGCTCGAGTCGATTGGTACGCTTGGCGAGCGTGGCGGCGGCGGTCGCCGTGATCTCTGCACTCGCTGGGTATGGATCGTATCGCCTCACGGCGGCTCAGGCAGTCGCGACTCGGGATGAGGACGGCGTCCTGGTCGCGGTGCTGCAGGCCGCTCTGCCGCCTCGACACCTCGACCGGGATGCAGCGACGCGCGGTGCGTGGCGTGCGTACGAACGCCTGACCGCTGCAGCGCTCAGCGACGCGTCCGCGGCCGGCGGGCGCCCTGACGTGCTGATCTGGCCGGAGACGACTCTGCCGGTGTACCTGCGCACCGACGCGTGGGCTCGCGCCACCGTCGAGCAGTACGTCACGGGGATCGGCCGGCCGCTGATCGTCGGCGCCCTCGACCGCGCCGACGATACCGCGGGCGCGGGCGAGTACAACGCCGCCTTCGCCTTTCAGTCCGGCCCGCCGGAATTCGACGGCGGAGGCGTCAACGTACAGACATATCGCAAGAACTACCTCGTGCCGTGGGCCGAGTATCTTCCCGGTGCGCGCTGGCTGCCGTTCCTGCGCCGGTGGCGCACCACCGGGGCCTTCACCGCCGGCGCCGACCGCCAGTCGTTCTCGATCATGCGCCCGGGCAGGAACTCGACGGTGCTACGCATCGCGCCGTCGATCTGCGTCGAGAGTCTGCAGGCGGGTTGGTTCAATGCGCTGGTGCGCGACGGCGCGGAGGTGCTGCTCAACCTGACCGACGACGGCTGGCTCGCCGATTCGCCGGGACCCGACCTGCATCTGCAGCTCGCCCGGCTGCGCGCCGTCGAGACCCGGCGCTGGTTGGTTCGCGCGTCCAATTCCGGCGTCAGCGCGGTGATCGATCCGAACGGCGCGCTGGTGGCATCGCTCCCGTTCGGCGCCGCCGGCGCGCTGGTGCAGCGTGTCGTGCCGTTGCATGGCCTGACGCCCTACGTGCGTTGGGGGGAATGGGTCATCGCCGGCAGCGCGCTGCTACTCAGCCTGGCCGGACTAGTTCACGTTCGCGCCTGGAGCCGGCGCTGAACACCCTGCCGCCGCCACCGCGGCGGCACGCCTATCGCGCGCTGCGTGCGCTGCTGACGCCGGCGTTTCGCAGCTGCTTCGGCATGCGCGGCCGCGGCATCGAGCACATCCCCCGCCGCGGCCCGTACATCCTCGCGTACAACCATGTGTCGATGCTCGATTGGGCGTTCGTCTCGTACTTCCTGCCAACGCCGGCGCGATTTGTGGTCGATCGCGAGTACTATGACCGCCCATTGCTGCGGCTGCCGATGTGGATCAATGGCGCGATCCCGGTGCACGTCGACCGGCCGGACTTCGGCGTGCTGCGCGCTGCGAGCGCAGTGCTTACCGCGCGCGATCCGCTCGTCCTGACGCCGGAGGGGCGCATTTCCCGGGACGGCCGACCGGGCGCCGCGCGGCCGGGAATCATCGCCCTGGCGATGGCCGCGCACGCGCCGATCCTGCCCGCCGCTATTCGCGGTGCCTTCGACGTCTTCCCCCGCCATCGTCGGTTGCCGAGACCCGGACCGGTCGAGGTGGTGTTCGGCGCTCTCCTGCCACCGCCGCCGGCGGTCGATCGGGCGGGCCAGCGCCGCCTTGCTGGGCAGTTGATGGGACACATCGCGTCGCTGCTCGACGGCGCGCCGCGAGCGGATCCGCCGTGGTAGGTCGTCGCAGATTCCTTCGGCGCGGTCTCTGAATCCGCGGGCGCGCATCGGAACCCGGGCGCCGCCCCGTCGGCGCCTGTTGCATGGAGCCGCGCGCTTCTCCTCCAACAGCCGCCGACGGGGCGGCGCCCTCCAGGGAAGACCATACCCGGCGCACGTTGAAGGCAGAGGTGGGGTGCGAGCGTCGCAGGGAGGTCGCGCATGTTCCCCATGCGACGGCGCGACCAATTCTAGCCGCCGCTGCGCAGGCGCGGTCGCAGCAGCGCCGCGACGGCGACGAGCAGACAGCCCCAGCCGAACAGGTCGCCGACGCGCGTGTAGAGCGTGCGCGCCTGGATCGGGACAATCGACCCGGCGAGCACGACCGCTTCGTGGCGCGGCGCCTCGGCGATCACCACCCCGCGCGGATCGACGATGGCGGTGATGCCGGCGTTGGTGGCGCGCAGCAGGAAGCGGCGATTCTCGATGGCGCGGAACTGGACCGCGTGGAAGTGCTGCTGCAGCGACGGCTGGTCGCCGAACCAGCCGTCGTTCGAGAGGTTGACGAGGAACTCGGCGCCGGCGTCGACCAGCCGGCGCACCAGGCCCGCGTAGATGGCCTCGTAGCAGATGATCGCCGCGAAGCGTTGGCCCGCCGCCGTCAGCGTGCTCCACGCCGTGCCGGGCGAGTAGCCGCCGGCCGGGGGCGGGAACCAGGCGGCCAGGCCCAAGGGGTAGGTCTCGCCGAAGGGCGTCAGGCGGAGCTTGTCGTAGACCCCGGCAATGCGCCCATCGGCCGTGACGACGAAGGCCGCGTTGCGCATCTCCACCGCGCCGGCGCGCGGCACGGCGCGCGGCGCGCCGAAGAGCAGACTGGCGCCGGGCGCGAGCAGCGCGGCGGCGCTGCGCACCACCTGCCCCTGGTCGTCGATCAGGACGCTGACCGCGTTTTCCGGCCAGACGATCAGTTGCGCCCCGCCGGCCGTCGCCTGGCGCGACAACTCGGACAGCCGCCGCAGGCTGTCGGGAACACGGCGCAGCTCGTAGCGCCACGCCTCCGGTACGTCGGCCTGCACCAGCGCGACGCGCAGGGGCTCGCCCGGGGGCCGCGCCCAGCGCCGCGCCTGCACGGCGCCGTAGCCGCTGACGCCCGCCAGCACCGCCGCCGTCGCGGCGGCGATTCGCAGCCGCTGCCGGGCGCTGGTGGCGGGGCGCAGCGAGAGCGCCAGCGCCACGTTCACCAGGGCGACGATGAAGGACACGCCCGCGACGCCGCTGAGGTCGGCGACCTGCGGCAGCCACAGGCGCGCATGCTGACTGTGGCCGAGCAGCACCCACGGGCAGCCGTCGCCGAGCGACGCGCGCACCATCTCCCCGCCGACCCACGCCGCCGGGAGCACGAACAGGACCGCGGTCGGGCGCAGGCCGCGCTCGGCCGCCAGTCGGACGGCGACAGCGAAGACGCCGAAGTACAGCGCGCCGTACACCTGCGGAATGGTCAGCGCGAGGGCCCAGGCGACCACCGGCCGGTCGGCGGCGTAGCGCGTCGCGGCCGCGAAGATCGACGGCGCGACCAGACCATAGATGGCGACCGTACCCGCCAGCCAGCCGAGCAGAAAAGCGGTGCGGCGCCGGTAGCGGCCGGCGACGAGCAGCAGCGGCACCAACGCCACGCAGCCGAGTGCGCCCAGGTCGAGCGGCGGGAACGCCGCGTAGTACAGCCCTCCCGTCGCCAGCGCCGCCGCCAGCGCGATCGCCAGCCGCGGCGGCGCATCGACAGGCACGGCCGGCGGCGCGGCTAGGCGCGCAGGTGCCATGCCTTCGGCTGCACGAAGGCACGGATACCGTGCGTCGAGAGCGTCAGGCCGAGGCCCGAGTGGCGACGACCCGACCACGGCAGGCGCGGGCTGACGCGGTCGCAGCAGTTCCAGTACGCGGAACCGACCGCCAGGCCGGCCAGCAGGCGCTCGGCGCGGCCGCGCTCCGGCGTGTAGACGGCGGCGGTGAGCCCGTAGGTCGTCTCGCGCATGCGCGCCGCCGCCTCGGCGTCGTCGGCGACGACCTGGATGCCGATCAGCGGCCCGAAGGATTCCTCGCGCATCACGGTCATGCGATGGTCGACATCGCCCAGGACGGTCGGCGCGAAGTACTGGCCCGGCCCCGCCAGGCGCGCGCCGCCGATGAGCAGGCGCGCCCCCTGCCCGTGCGCGTCGGCCACCTGCGCCGCCAGCACCGCGAGCTGCGCGCCGCGCGCCAGCGGCCCGATGTAGGTCCGTTCATCGTGCGGATCGCCGACGACGAAGCCGCGCACCTGGGCGACGAAGGCCTCGATGAAGCGCGCCGCGACGGCGCGATGGACGTAGATGCGCTCGACCGCGCAGCAGCTCTGGCCGGTGTTGTAGAATGCGCCGTCGGCGACGGCGGCGGCGACGCTGTCGACCGGCGCGTCGTCGCAGACGTACACCGGATCCTTGCCGCCCAGCTCGAGCTGCAGGCGCAGCAGACGCGACGCGGCGGCCTGGGCGATGCGCACTCCGGTCGGATACGAGCCGGTGAAGAAGATCGCGTCGACGTCGGCCGCCACCAGTGCCGCGCCGACGGCACCGGCGCCGATCACCGGCTGCAGGACCTCGACCGGCACCCCGGCGGCGTGCAGGCGCGCCGCGATGGCCAGGCCAGTCCGGCTGGCGAGTTCCGAGGGCTTGTAGAGCACGGCATTGCCCGTCAGCAGGGCCGGCGCGAAGACGTTGACGCCGACAAAATAGGGATAGTTCCAGGCCGAGACGTTGGCCACCACGCCAAGCGGCTCCCAGCCGATGCGCTCGCACACACCGCCGTCGTCGAACACCACCTCGTCGGCCAAAACCGCCGCGGTGTGGGCGAGGAAGAACTCCAGCCGCCCCTGCGTGGCGGTGATCTCGGAGCGCGCCTGCGCGATCGGCTTGCCCATCTCCTCGCTCAGCAGCCGTGCGAGCGGTTCGACGTCGGCGCGCAGCGCCTCGCCAAAGCGTGCCAGCGCCGCGGCGCGTTCACCGAGCGGCGTCCTCGCCCAGGCCGGTTGCGCCGCGCGCGCCACGGCGACTTTGCGCCCGATGTCGGCGGGGGTGTCGACGGTCAGCTCAGCGAGCAGGGCACCGGTGGCGGGGTTGGTGACGCGCAGCATGGACGGTCAGTACCGTAAGCCCACCGCAGCGGTCGAGCGGAGGGCGCGGCGAGCCGCGCCCTCCGTCACCCCTCCCGCCACGGCGGCGGAGTGTCGGCTTTCACCGCTTCGCCGGAAATGGGGAACTCGAGCAGGCGGCACTCCAGCGCCCCGTTCCACAAGGGAATACGGCGGCTGGCGCGCAGACCGATGCGCTTCGCCAGCGGGTTGCTGGCGGTCAGCACGTAGCCGGTCCAGCCAAGGAAGCGGTGCCGCAGGACGTCGCCGAGCTGCGCATACAGAGGCCCGAGCTGCTCGACTTCGCCGAGGCGGATGCCGTAGGGCGGATTGGTCACCAGCACGCCCGGCGGGGCGCCCTCGGGCGGTGCGCACTCGCCGAGTGCGCGGCGCGAGAAGCGGATGCGGCCGCCGACGCCGGCGCTCTGCGCCGCCGCCTCGGCGGCGCGCACCGCCGCGGCGTCGGCGTCGCAGCCGGTGAGTTGCGGCCGCCGTGGCGCGCCGGCGCGGCTGCGATCCTCGGCCTCGCGGCGCAGACGCGCCCACAGGCCGGCGTCGTGGCCGGCCCAGCCGACGCACCCGGCGTGGGCGCGGCGCAGCCCCGGGGCGATGTCACCGGCGATCAGCGCCGCCTCGATCAGCAGCGTCCCCGAGCCGCACATCGGATCGAACAGCGGCTGGCGCTCGGCGGCCCGGCGCGGCCAGTCGGCGAGCAGCAGCACGGCGGCGGCGAGGCTCTCCTTCAGGGGCGCCGGCGCGCCCTTGGGGCGGTAGCCGCGCCGGTGCTGGCTCTCGCCGGAGAGGTCGATCGACACCGTGGCGCGGTCGCGGTGCAGGTAGACGTTGACGCGCACGTCGGGCCGCTCGACGTCGATGTCGGGACGCGTGCCGCGGCGGGCGCGCAACTGGTCGACGATGGCATCCTTGGTCTTCAGCGCCGCGTAGTGCGAGTGCGTCACCGCCGATTGCGAGACGGTGCAATCCACCGCCAGGGTGCGCCGCGGCGCCAGGTGCGCCTGCCAGTCGATGGCGTGGACGCCGGCATAGAGCTGCTCGGGCGAGGCGGCGTCGAACGACGCGATCGGCAGCAGCACGCGGCTGGCGACGCGCGACCACAGGCAGGCGCGGTAGGCCGCCTCGAGGCCGCCGGCGAAGGCGACACCGGCGCGGGTCGGGGCGATCTCCGTCGCCCCCAGGGCGGCCAACTCGCCGGCGAGGAGCGGCTCGAGGGCCTTCGCGGTGGTGGCGAAGAAGCTCATGCGACGCCGGCGCGTGGTGTCATCGCGGCCGGCTCCGCCTGGCTCCGGCCACGGCGCCGTCGGCGTGCAGGCGCGCCAACTCGTCGGCGCTCGCCAGGCGCCAGCCGCCCGGCGGCAGATCGGCGAGGGCGAGCGGGCCGACGGCAACGCGCAGCAGGTCTGTGACCTGCAGACCGACCATGCGGCAGCAGCGGCGGATCTGGTGCTTCTTGCCCTCGACCAGCACGAAGCGCAGCGTCCGTTCGTCGACGCGGCCGACGCGCATCGGCCGCAGGGCGGTGCCATCGAGTTGCAGCGGGCCGTTCAGCTTGCGTAGCTGGCCGTCGCTGGCGGGCGCGTTGGTGGCGACGCGGTACTCCTTCTCGACGCCGTTGCCGCCGATGATGCGCCGCGCCACGGTGCCGTCCTGGGTCAACACCAACAGCCCGCGGCTGGCGCGGTCGAGCCGGCCGGCCACCGACAGCTCCCACGGCGCGGCGAGCAGGGCGCGCTCCGCCGCCGCGTCGATCGGCCCGCGCCGGGTCTCGGCGCGCAGCAGCGTCCACGCCGGCGTCTGGCCCGGCTCCGGCTGCGTGCTGACGATGCCGATCGGCTTGTGCAGCAGCACCGTGGCGCGCCCGCCGAGGAGCGCGCCGCCGCCCTCGCTGATGCGGATGTCCGCCTCGGGCGGCGCCTTGGCACCCTGCGCCGGCACCACCACGCCGTCGACCAGCACACAACCGGCGTCGATCAGACGCTCGGCCTCGCGGCGGCTGCAGAGGCCGCGCGCGGCCATCAGCTTGGCGACCCGCTCCATCGGAACGCGATCTCCTAGCAGCGATCAGGCCTCGGCGCGAAGCTGCGCGGCCGCCGCCCGGGCGGCGCCGGTGGTCAGTTCGTGGCGGTGCGCCAGGGCGGCGACGATCTCGGCATGGCGGGCGGTGGTGATGCGGTAGCGGGACAGCACGACGATGGCGGCGACGGCAATGAGCGCGATGCCCGGTCCATAGATGATGCCCAGCGCGTTGGTGGTCTCGAGCGGCACCGTGCCCGGCGTCGCGCGCAGCGGGAAGTCGATCAGATCGAGCGCCAGGCCGGCGCAGAACTGCCCGAGGCCAGAGGTTGCCTTCACCGCGAACAGCAGGGCGCCGAAGAAGATGCCCTCCTGACGCTTGCCAGTGTCGAGCTCGTGCTCGTCGGCAATGTCGGCCATCATCGATCCCGAGGTCACCAGGCCGGCCGCGGCGCCGAGCGAGGCGAGCACGGCGATCGCCGCCAGGAGGGGCACGTAGGACGCCGCGTCATGCGCCGGGAACCAGCCGAGGATCTTGGCCAGCGGTGGCAGCACGGTGAGGACGGACAGCAGCGTCACCCCGGCCAGAAATGCCGGCCGCTTGTCGATCCGTCGCGAGGCCAGCACCCACAGGATCGTGCCGGCGAACAGGCCGGCCATGCTGGCGCCCTGCACGATCAGGATCTGCGCCGGCGCGATCAACCAGAAGTGCGTGAACATGTAGATGCCGAGCCCCTGCTCGACGCCGCGCGTGACGAAGAGCAGCACGACGCCGAAGAAGAGGGCCCGAAACGACGGGTTCGTCAGCGCCTCGCCCATCTCCTGGCGCAGCCGCCCGGCGCTGAACGGCAGCGGGGCGTGGCGCGGCTGCACCAGGTACGGCACCCGCGCGTGCGTGCCGACGGCGGTGGCAAAGACGCTGATGGCGGCGGCGAGGCCGCAGCATACGCCGAAGAGCGGGTACTCCACGACGTTGAGTTGGCCGTTCGGGAATCCCGGCTGCGCGCGGAAGAACCACCCCCACCCAGCGGCGACGACGAAGACGCCGCCGAGGAAGCCAAAGGCGTTGCGGTAGGCGACCACCTCGGTGCGCTCGCCGTAGTCGGCCGACAGCTCGGCACCGAGCGCCATGTGTGGCACGCCATAGAGGGTCATCGACAGGCGCACGGCGATGGTGCCGGCGAGCAGCCAGGCGAACAGGCCGGCTTCGCCGAGCCCGGCCGGCGGCACGAACAGCAGCGCGAAGCTGAGGCCGAGCGGCAGCGCGGCGAGGTACATGAACAGGTGGCGGCGGCCCCACCGGTGGCGGAAGCTGTCGGAGATCGACCCCATCAGGGGATCGGTGATGGCGTCGATCAGGGTCGCGATGCCCAGTGCCAGGCCGGTCCAGGCTCCGGACAGACCGAGCACCTGGTTGTAGTAGAAGAGCAGGAAGACGCTGAAGGCGGTGCTCTTGATCCCTTCGGCCAACTGACCGACGCCGTAGAACAGCTTGAGCGAGAGGGTGAGCGGCGGCTTGATCATCGGCTGACAGGGCGCGGCGGATCGCATAGGGTCGCCGCCATGGCGGAGACGATTCTCGGCGAGACCATCTTCGCTCGGATCTTGGCCGGCGAGCTGCCGTGCCATCGCGTGTACGAGGACGAGCGCGTCCTGGCCTTCCTCGACGTCTTCCCGCTCAGCGTCGGACACACGCTGGTGATTCCCAAGGAGCCGGCGGCCACGATCGATGTCCTATCCGACGAGTCGGCAGCGGCGATCGGGCGCGTCCTGCCGCGCCTGGCGCGTGCCGTCATGCGCGCCAGCGGCGCCGAGGCCTACAACGTCCTGCAGAACAACGGCAGCGCCGCGCACCAGGTGGTGATGCATGTGCACTTCCACATCATCCCCCGCCACGCCGACGGCTCCGGCCTCGGCATCGGCTGGCCGGCGGGCAGGCTGGACGACGCGCGCGGCGCCGCCCTGGCGGCGGCGATCGGCGACGCGCTCAGTCATCGAACGTAAAGACCGTGATAAGGTCGATCGGCCCGGCGCCGTGCACCGCGGGCACGGCGAGGATTAGCCGGCCGGGTCCGTTCTCGCTGCTCCAGGCCTGACACGAGAAGTTCTCGCCGCGCGCGTCATACTCGAAGAGCGCGTCGGGCACGGCGTTGGCGTCGATGATCGTGGCGCGCGACAGCCCGCTGGTCAGCCCGAAGATCGTCGCGGCGGGCGCCTGGTGCGTCGCGCACGGACCGGGCTCGAACGAGATCTCGGCCGGCAGGCCCTGCGTGGCGAAGCGGGCGTCGGCAGCGATGAGCACGGCGCCGACGCCGGAATCGGGTTCGGGCGACGCGCCCACTTCGACCGAGCTGAAGCAGGTGCCGGGATGCGGATCGCCGGGGCCCTCGACCGTGCCGCTGGCGGCGGCGCAGTCCGCGGCGGTGAACCCCTCGACGCCGACGATGCCGATGTCGTGGTCCTGACTCGAGGTGACGCCGAGATCGATGCCGCCGGCGCAGGCGACGACGCCGGCGTCGGCCACCGGCACGAACGGGCGGATGCACAAGGTCAGGTCGCCGACCGCCACCGACAGGAACTCCGACGCGCCGACGACGGCCAGGCGCGCCAGTCCCGTCTGCGCGTCGGGCACGCCGACCGCGAAGTCCAGGTAGCCGGCAAAGCCGTCGACGTCGACCAGATCGGGCAGCAGCGTCAGACGGCTGGTGTTCGGGTTGAGCGAGAAGCGACGCGGTCCGAGGCCCGGCGTCGCGGTGGCGGTCGGCGAAGCGGTCGCCGAGGCGCTGGGCGTCGCCGTCGCCGTGCGCGTCGGGCTGGCGGTCGGCGTGCCGGTGCGGGTCGGCGTCGCACTGCGCGTCGGCGTCGCCGTGCGCGTCGCCGTCGGCGTCGGCGTCGCACTGGCCGTGCGCGTCGGCGTCAGCGTGAAGCTGGCGGTGGCGCTCGCCGTGGCGGTGCGGGTCGGCGTCGCGGTGCGGGTCGCCGTCGCGGACCTGGTGCGGGTCCCCGTCGCCGGCGCGGTCGCGCTCGGCGGCGCCGTGGCGGTCGGCGTGGCGCTGGCGGTGGGACTCGCACTCGCCGTCGCGGTGCGGGTCGCCGTCGCGGTGCGGGTCGCCGTCGCGGATCTGGTGCGGGTCTCCGTCGCCGGCGCGGTCGCGCCCGGCGGCGCCGTGGCGGTCGGCGTGGCGCTGGCGGTGGGACTCGCACTCGCCGTCGCCGTCACCGACGCGATCGGCGTGGTGGTCCCACTCGCCGTCGCGGTCGGCGGCGCGGTGGCCGTGGCCGTCGCGCTGGCCGACGGCGTCGCCGTGGCGGGCGGCGGCGCGGTCAGGCTGGCCGATGGCGTCGCGCTCGTCGTCGCCGTCGCCGCCGGGGTCGCCGTCTCCGCGGTCGTCGCCGTCAGCGTCGCCGGCGCGGTGAGCGTCGCGGTCGCACTGGGCAGCGGCGCGGTGTCGGTGGCCGCAGCGGTCGCGGTTGGGCTGGCAGTAGCTGCTACGGTAGCAGTGCCGGTCGGCGTCGGTGCGGCCGTATCGCTCGGACTGGCGGTGGCGGCGACTGTCGCGGCGTCGGTCCGAGTGGCGGTGGTGGTCGAGGTGGCGGTGGCAGTTGCCGTCGCGGTTGCCGTCGCGGTGGCGGTAGCGGTTGCCGTCGCGGTGGCGGTAGCGGTCGGTGCCGGCGGACAACCCTCGAGGGCCGCCGCCACGGCGGCGACCAACTCGTTGATGGCGATCGTCCCGTCGCCGTTCGCGTCGCCGGCCGGGCAGCGCGCGACGCCGCCGCCGCTCAGGCCGACATCGACCAGGGTGACCAGCTCGGCGATCGAGACCACCCCGCCTCCGTCGCAGTCGCCGACGCAGGCGGCGGCCGGCCGCGCCACCGCGAACACGGCGGCCACCGTCAGCAGGAGTCGGATCACCCCGCCGACTGTGCAGCGTCGCCGCTTCTGACGCAACCTGGGGAGCTACGTCGCGACACGTCCCGCTGCTGTCGTCGCACCGCCGACCTCGCCGTCGGTCTATCCGGCTGCGTCGTCGGAGCGCCCAACGGCATCGTCGGACCATCCGGCTGGCGGGCGCCCCCTGTGGGCGCCTGTTGGATGGAGCCGCTGCCGCATCATGCAACGGGCAACAGGCGCCAACGGACGGGGCGTCGGTGCGCCCGTCGCGGCGATCGCCGGGCCCAGCGTCTCAGAGCTTGCCGAGCAGCACCGTCGGACCGGCCGGCTTCGGCACGCCACCGGCGGCCTCGATGGTCACCGCGGCGGCCTGCAGAACGCCGGCGTCGCTCGGCATGACCGCCTCGACGCGACTGAGGCCGCGCTCGTCGGGCTGGAAGATGCCGGCCCGCACAGGACCCTGCTTCTCGGTGATCCACCACAGCTCGTAGACCTTGTCGTCCGGTACCCGCGGCAGGTCGAAGGCGTAGAACAGCGCCTTGCCGGTCGGTGGGCTGAGCAGGACGTGGCCGGCGGCCGGCGGCGCGTCCTTGGTTTCGCGCAGCGACACCATCTGCAGGCGCGGCTGCTGGACGACGGCCAGCTCGGCTTCCGCCTGCGCCAGGGCGGCGCGCAGTCCGCCGACGTCGGCCTCGCGCTGCGCCAGCGCCGCCCGGCCGGCGGCGATCTCGTTCTGGCCGGCGTCGAGCGCCCGGCGCAGCGCCACGATCGTCTCGACGGTGCGCGCCCGCTCGGCGCGGAAGCCGATCTCGCGGTAGCCGGCGATGGCGAACAGCGCCATCGCCGCGGCGGCGAAGGGCACCGCCCAGCCGAGGCGACGGCGGGCGACGCGCGGTGCGGACGGTGCGGCGGCGCCGCGGGCGCGCGCCAGCAGCGCCGCGCCGATGTCGGGCGGTGCCGCCGCCGGCGCCTCGAGCGCCATTAGGCCGACGAGCTCGCTCCACTCGCGCAACTCGCCCGCCAGCTCCGCGTCGCCCTCCGCCAGCGCCGCCTCGACGGCGGCGCGCTCGTCCGCCTCGAGGGCGCCGAGCGCATACAGCGGGAGGTCGTCCCGGATCTCGTCGCGGCTTTTCATGAGAGCGTCAGCAGCGGCCCGAGCGTGCGGCGCAGGGCGATCATCGCCTGGCGGATGCGGGTCTTCACGGTACCGAGCGGCTCCTGCAGGCGCTCGGCGATCTGGGCGTGCGACAGCCCCTCGTAGTACGCCAACGCCAGCGCGGCGCGCTGATCGGCCGAGAGTCCGGTCATCGCCGCACGTACCAGCGCGCGACGCTCGATGAGTTCGGCCGCCTCCTCGGGCCGGCGCACCGCCGCCTCCTCTGTCGGGTCGTCGACGATGGTGCGCTTGCGCGCGGCGCGAGCGCGGACGCAGTCGATGGCACGGCTGCGCGCCATCGTGAACAGCCAGTTCCGCACGGATCCCTGCGCGCCATCGTATCGCTCGGCCTGCTGCCACACCTGCCAGAAGGTGTCGAGGCTGATTTCCTCGGCGGCGCCGGCGTCGCCCGTGACTCGTAGCGCCAATCCATACACGGCATTGCCGTAGCGGTCGTACAGCCGCGCCAGCGCCCGCTCGTCACGGGCGCGCAAAGCGGCCATGAGGGTCTCGGCGTCGCGCACGTCGCGGTCTGTCGCTGGTGACACCACGGATACGGAGTTCGCCGCCGGCCGGATTGCGCCCCGTTCGCTCAGACGAGGAATTCGTCGGCGGTGCTGGCGGTGACGACGAAGACGCAGCCGCTCGGGCTGCGGACGCCGTCGTGCAGGGAGTCGGCGGCGGCGCTGCAGTAATCGCCGCCGCGCATGAGGACGCCGTTGATCAGCAGGTCGCCCTCGATGAGATAGATCTCCTCGACGCCGCGATGGCGGTGGCTGGGGTAGACGGCCCCCGGTGCCAATCGTGCCAGCAGCGTGACGCGGCCGCCTTCGTCGTCGACGCGCAGCGCCTTGGTGGAAAAGTCGGCGATCGGACCCGCCTCCCAGGCGAGTTGGGCGCCGCGCACGAAGCGCAGCCCGTCCTGCTCCAGCACCGGGGCCTCCAGCGCGGCGACGCGCGCCAGGACGCGGGCGCGCGCCGCCGGCGCCGGCGCCAGCGGGCGCGCCGCCCAGGCGAGATCGTCCACCACCGCCTGGCAGGCCGCCACTTCGTGCACATAGCGCGGATCGCCCGCCGTCAGGCGCGCCGCGACGACCGCCGCCGCATCGGCCGGCAGGGCGCCGAGGGCATAGAGCGCCGCCCGCTCGCGGATCTCGTCGATGTTCTCCTCGTTGCTCACGATGGCGTGTCCTTCATCGTTGGGAGTGGTGCGTTGAGCGGCGCCAGCCGGTCGCGCAGTTGCATCATGGCGGAGCGAATCCGCGTCTTCACGGTGCCGAGCGGCTGGCCCAACTGCGCGGCGATCTCACTGTGGCTCAAGCCGCCGAAGTACGCCAGGTCGATCAGCTGGCGCAGCTCCACGCTCAGGTGCGCGAGCGCACCGTGCACGAAGCGATGGCGCTCGGCGGCGACGGTCAGCGCCTCGGGGCCGGGAGCGGCGGCGCCGACGTTGAGCGCCATCTCGAGCGGTTCCGTGGCGCGATCGCGGCCGCGCGCCCGCCGCGCGTCGATGGCGCGGCTGCGCGTCATCGTGAGCAGCCACGCCGACGGGCTGCCGCGCGACGCGTCGAACTCGCCCGCCTGGCGCCAGGCCTGCGCGTACACCTCGACCATGACGTCCTCTGCGGCGTGCGCGTCGGCGAGCACGCGCAGGGCCAACCCGTACACCATCTGATGGGTCTGGTCGTAGAACTCGGCCATGGCCGCCTGGTCGCCCGCCGCCAGGCGCCGCACCAGCGCGGTGCGGCTCGACTCGAGGCGCGCAGCGGCACTGCGATCCGGGTGCATGGCGACCACACACGCTGCTAGCACCGGCACCGCGGCGGGCGCAACGACCGGTCTCAGAACGGATCCCTGCACGGTCACTCTACGCCGAAGAGCGCGGATCGGATCTCGGCCGCACGGCCGGTGGCCCGGGCTACCAATGGACTGTACCCGATGAACTGGTAGCGATCCCCTCACCCTCACCCTCTCCTCCATCGGCCATGCACTCACGGAGTACATGGTAACTCCCGCAGGGAGACGGTCAGGGTGAGGGTGAGGGGATCGCAGGAGCACCACTACCGAATCAACCGCTACAGTCCATTAGCCGCAGAGGGCGGCGGCGCGGGAGCGCACCGATTGCATCGAGGGGGCGGTGGCGCCCGCCGCATCGTCGGCTACGCCGCAGGCCGCCGCCGAGTCGCCGGCGGCCTCGGCAGCATCGAGCAACAGGGCATACGCGCCGGCGCTCTGGCGCACACCGAGGTTGTGGCGGGCCAGGGTCAGGGCGCGGGCCGGGTCGGCGCCGGCGGCGAGGAAGAACTCGGTGCCGTGATCGGCAAAGGCATCGGGGTAGCGCGCCAGCAGCAGCTCGTAGCGCGCGGCGGCGCGCGCGCGCCACGTGGCGGCCCGCGCCGCGTCGCCGTGCTCGGCAAGGATGCGCGCCAACTGGGCGGCCGGATCAGGGTCCTCGCCGGCAGCGGCGAGCGGCTCGAGCAGTGCGATGGCGCGCTCGGTATGGCCCAGCGCCGCCTCGACCTCCGCCAGGTGGCACTGCGCCGCCGCGTAGCCGGGCAGGCGGGCATGCGCCGCAGCGAAGAGCGCCTGCGCCCGTTCGAGCTCGCCGTGGCGCATCAGCATCAACCCTTCCTCGAACAGGAGCCAGGCGACGGGGAACGGCGCGACGTCGCGATACGCGGCGTGCGCGCGGGCAAAGGTTGCAGACGCCGCCGCCGACTCGCCGCGCTCGGCGAGCAGCGAGGCCAGGGCGCCGAGGCTCTCCGTCGTCGGCGCACGCTCGGCGCGGGCGTGGCGGATGGCGAGCGCCTCGTCGTAGGCGCCGAGGGATTGCAGCAAACCGGCGCGCGCCAGTTCAACGTCGTCCGCCGGCGCGTCGAGCGCGGCGGCGCGCTCGACGTCGTCCATCGCGGCGCGGAAGGCATGCAGTCCGCTGCGCGCAGCGGCGCGCGCCAGCCGGGCGCGCGGATCGTCTGGAGCGGCGGCGACGAGCGCCTCGGCGAGCGCCAGCGCGCGGGCGCGGTCTTCGATGCCGCCGCGGTACTGGGCCCGGGCGCTGAGTAGATCGACGAGCTGGCGCCGGGCTTCGGGGCCGCGCGGCCCCTGCCCCGCCAGATGCTCCATGCCGCGCACCTGGGCATCCAGGTTGCCGAGCGCGATGGCGCCGTCGGTGGTGCGCAGGTGGACGTCGGCCGCGTCGACGGGCGCGGCGCGTGGGGGTGCGGCGGTCGAGCCGCCATCCGCGGCATCCTGGCAACCGAGGGCGCCGGACGCCGACAGGGCGGCTCCGAGGACGATGAAGCGGATCGGGCTGAGGCGCATGTTTGTTCTCCACGCGACCATGTGCGCGGGCGGGAGCGGCTCCCGCCGGCGCACGGCCGTTCACATACCGACCGGATCGTCGAGGAAGGGGAATTCGCTCAGCGAGGCGACGCCATCGGAGTCGATCGGGACGCCATCGCCGACGCCCATGAGCGCACCGGCGGCGAGCACCGAATAGCTGACGTCGATGGTGTCGTGCAGCGGCGTGCGCCCGCCGCAGTCGTTGTTGGTAATACCCACCGCGTTGCCCTCGACCGCCAGGTACTGCTGGCAGGCGCCCGAGGCGGTGTTCACGTACAGGCGGTCGTCGGCGAGGACGCCGGCAAGCGCCGCGTAGCGCCCGGCGACTGGGGTTGCACCGGCCAGCAACTGATTGCCGCACACGGTGTCGAGGCTGTCGAGGATCGCCAAGTTGCCGGCGAAACGGTCCGCGTACTGCCCGGCCCACTGGGCAGGGTCACCGCTGGCATTGTAGGCGTCCTGAAAGCGCGCATGGTCGGTGCGGCTGGCGAAGAACGGGTCGCTCACCGCGGTGTTGATGCCGGCGCGTCCCATGCGCTCGACCTGAACGCCGAGCGGGCGCGCCGCGATCGTGCAGCCCAACAGGGCATTGTTCACCGCCTGCACGAGCTCGTTGATGGCCACGTCGCCGTCGGCGTTGGCGTCGCCCAGGCAATTCTGCGCCGAGGCGCGGTTGGTGCCGCCCCAGGCCGCAAGAATCGGCCCGTTCGCGGTCAACAGCGACTTGTCCACCGAGAGGACGATCGCCAGGGTGTTGGCGCCGAGGAACTCGTCGGTCACCGCCGAGCCGTCGGGCTCGGTCTGCAGTTGCGTGACCAGGAGCTGCGAGGTGGCGGCGTCGAGCGCCGGGCAGCCGGCGGCGTCGAACTGCAGGCCGCCGGCAGCGCCGACGACGATCTCCGCCGTGCGGCTGAAGCCGTTGAGATTGAAGAAGAACGGGTCGTTGCGTAGGCCGGCGAAGACGCGCAGGCGTCCGTCACTCGAGGTCAGCCCGGCGGGCTGGCTGGCGTCGCCGCTGACGACGGTGTCGGACTCGCCGACCCGGCACGAGATCTGTTGCTGCTCGGCACTATCGAAGGTGCAGGCGATGACCACCTCGTCGGCGCTCGCCTGCCCGAAGGCCGGCCCGCTGGCGGTACGGAGCAGGTACTGCACGCTGTCGGAGAAGCGCGCCCCGACGGCGGCAAAGGGGAAAACCGTCGTGGCGAAGTAGACGCGTTGGGCGTCCGGCGCCATCCAGACCATCACGTCGTTGATGTCGGCGGCCGGATCGGCACGCACACCCGGTCCGTCGCGGTGATCGGCGGCGCGGGCCGCCGTCGTGGCGAGACTCAGCGCCGTCAGCGCCGCGCAGAGTGTCTTCAGGATCTTGCTGGCTTCCATGGCTCTCCTCCTCGATCGATGCTGCAGAATGGTCGTCGGGGTGTTCGCCCCCCGCCCCATCCCTACGGCGTGCGCGGCGCGGCGGATTGCGGCGCCCGTGCGAATCCGATCGGCGCCGGCCGTCGCAGTATGGGCATGGGGACCAGTGCGCCGCGGACGGCGAGGCCCGAGATCCGCTTTGACGGGAGGCCATCAATGCCGCTAGACGCGGGACGCGTGTCGAGGCTGAAGTACCCCCTGCTCTACCTCATGGCGGCGTTATACGTCGCCGCCGGGGTGATGCACTTCGTGCGCCCCGAGGCCTATCGGCCCATGATGCCGGCCTATCTGCCCGGGCACGACGCGCTCATCTTTCTCTCCGGCGTCGCCGAGGTCGGGCTCGGCATCGCCCTGCTCGTCGCGCCGCTGCGCCGCCTCGCCGCCTGGGGCCTCATCGCGCTGCTGATCGCCGTCTTCCCGGCCAACCTGCACATCGCCCTCCACAACGTGCCGCTGTTCGGCAACCCCGAGGGCGCCGGCGCCCTGAACTGGGTGCGCCTACCGCTGCAGGGCGTGTTGATTCTCTGGGCCTGGTGGTACACCGGCGACACATGACCCGCCTGCGCCGCCACATCGCGCCGCTCGTTCCCGCCCTGACGGCGCTCTTCGCGCTCGCCCTGGCGGCGCCGCGCCCCGCCCTCGTGCGCCATGCCCACCCGGGCGGCGAGCACCTGCACGCGCATGCGCAGCCAGCGGGGGCGAGCGCCGCGCGCCAGGCGCCGCTCCGGCATGGCGATGGCTTCACGCGCGCCGGCGCGCCCAGTGCGACGCACGCGCATAGCCAGCAGCCGTTCGATTTCGCCGTCGTCGCGGCGCCGGCCATGGTGACGGTTTCCCTCGCCCTCGCGTCCCTGACGCCGGCCGCGCCGCGTGCTCCACACGCGGCCGCCGGCCGCACTGCGCACGCCCGCGGCCCACCTGCCGCCCTCCCCTGCTGACCGCCAATCACCTCTGGGCAGTTTGACGAGCCGGCGCAGCCGCGTCCGGCTTGGGGGAGAGAGCCATGGATCCACGCCGCGCGTGGACTGGCCTCGCGATCGCTTGCGCGTTGCTGTCGAGCGCGGCCGCACCGGCACAGTCGCCGGACGCCGCGCCGGCCACGGCACCGGTAGCGGCGCGCGAGGACGAGTCCGAGACCACCACCAGTGAGGACGAGGCGACCGAGCCGAGTGCTGGGCAGGAACGGCGCGGGCCGCGCCTGACCGAGCTCGAGCCGCTCATCGTCGAGGCTGACCGGCCATTGTCCGCCGCCTCGTCGCAGCTCATCCGCACCCGCGACTTCGCCCTGCGTCCGCACTCGACGACGCAGGAGATTCTCAACAACGTGCCCGGCCTGGTCGTCGTGCAGCACGCCGGCGGCGGCAAGGCGGTGCAGTACTTCCTGCGCGGCTTCGACAGCGACCACGGCACCGACATCGCCCTGTTCACCGACGGCATCCCGGTGAACATGGTCACGCATGGCCACGGACAGGGCTACGCCGACATCAACTACCTCATCCCCGAGACGGTCGACACGCTGCAGTTGTACAAGGGACCGTACTTCTACGACCTCGGCGATTTCGCCACCGGCGGCGCGCTGCGCATCACCACCAAGGACGAGTTCAAGGAAAACTTCGCGCTCGCCGAGGGTGGCTCGTTCGACACCCAGCGTTACGTCCTCGGCGGCTCGGTGCCGCTCAGCTGGGCCAAGACGCTGCTCAGCGCCGAGGCCTATTTCACCAACGGACCGTTTGAGAATCCCGAGAACTACGCGCGCTACAACTTCCTCGGCAAACTGACCTTCAACCCCACCGCCGAGCAGCGCCTGTCGTTCCTCGGCTCGGTGTACTCCGGCGACTGGGACGGCTCGGGGCAGATCCCGCTGCGCATCGTCGGGGGCGGGCCGGGCGAGATCAACCGCTTCGACTCGCTCGATCCGAGCGAGGGCGGCTCCTCCGACCGCGAGAACCTGAGCGCGCAGTGGAACTTCAAGCCCAGCCCGGAGGAGGAATGGTCGGCGCAGCTATGGGGCAGCCGCTATCACCTGCGCCTCTTCTCGAACTTCACCTTCTTCAAAGACAGTGGCCTGCGCTTCTACACCGAGCCGGGCAGCGCGCGGATCATCGATCGCTGCGCCGGCTTCGGCGAGGACTGCCCCGACCTGCCCGCCGGGTCGATCCCGCTATCCTCGTTCATCCCCGGCGACGGCATCGAACAGGACGATACGCGCCTGCTCTTCGGCGGCTTCGTGCAGTACGCCCGCTATTACTCCCTCAGCGACGTCCCGGGGCTTGGCCAGATCGGGCTTGGCCAGGTTGGGCTCAGCGACGTGCCGATGCAGAGCGTCTTCGGCCTGGCGACGCGACGCGACGACATCAAGGTCGGCCTGCAGCGCCAGGTGCGGCGCAACCCGTTCTTCGACATCAACAAGGTCGGCGTCGGCGAGCAGTCGGTGAGCGGCTACTGGGGCCAGCAGATCTTCTTCAACGACTGGCTGCGCTTCGAGGGCGGCGTGCGCGGCGACGTGTTCTTCTTCGACGTGCGCAACCGCCTACCGCAGCAGGGCATCGACGCCAACTTCTCCTGCCTGCCGAACGCCCAGGGCGTCTGCCCCTCGAGCGGCGTGCCGACCAACGCCGACGGCGCGGTGGTCATCCAGGGTAACGAGGTCGACGGCCTCGCCAGCCCGAAGGCGAACCTCGTCTTCGGGCCGTGGCAGAACACCGAGGCGTACCTGAACTTCGGCTATGGGTATCACTCCAACGACGCGCGCGCGGTGGTTCTCACCGGCACCGACGGCCTGGTGCCGGCGCTCGGCTACGAGCTCGGCGCGCGGACGCGGCAGTTCGACCGCCTCGACTTCGCGCTGGCGACCTGGGTCCTCGATTCCGACAGTGAACTGGTCTTCTCCGGCGACGGCGGCGGCGTCGACGCCGACCCCGCGCTCGACCCCGACGGCCAACCAGTGGCCGGCAACTTCATCGCAGGCCCGGCCTCGCGTCGCTGGGGCGTCGATTTCGAGGCCCGTTACCAGTTCACCGACTGGCTGTTCGCCGACTACGACGTCGCCTTCGCCGATCCGCGCTTCAGGAACGGCGACCCGATTCCCCTGGCGCCACACCTGCTGATGAACGGCGGCCTGACGCTGGACTTCGACAACGGCTTCGGCGCGGCGTTTCGCTACCGCTTCCTCGGCAACCGGCCGGCGAACGAGGCCGACACCTTCACCGCGCAGGGGTGGAATCTGGTCGACATCCTGCTGCGCTACCGCTGGCGCAACATCGAGGCGTCGCTGTCGCTCCTCAACGTCACCGACACCGCCTGGCGACAGTCGCAGTTCGTCGAGTCGACCTGCGTCAACCAGCGCTCCGGGCTCGACTTCGACGCCACCCAGAGCAACGCGCAGCCCTGCCAGGCGCAGGGCAACCGGCCCAATCAACGACAGGCGGACGGCATGACCGGCTCCTTCGCCGACGGCATCGAGGGCCTCACCTTCACCCCCGGCAGTCCCTTCGGCGTGCGCGGCGGCATCCAGATTTTCTTCTGAGCAGCGATCGCGGATACTCCCACGACGGTGGCGGACGCGATGAACGACGAAGGGAGCGGACGGCGGCAGGGCGCCGCGGCGCTGGCGTCCGCGGCGCTGCACGCGGTGGTGTTCATCGCGCTTGCCGCCACCTCGATCCAGCTCGCCCGCGACGAGGCGCGCGATGTCATCCCGCTCGTCATCCGCAATCCGGCGCCGCCGCCGCCGCCGGGGCCGGGCGTCGCACCCCTGACCGGACCGCCGGTCGCCGCCGCGCCGGCCCCGGTGCCGGTAGAAGCGCCCAAGCCGCAGGCGAAGCCGGTGGTAGTCCCCAAGCCGGCGCCCAAAGCCAAGCTCGCGGCCAAGCCCAGGCTGGTCATCGCTCCACCCGCGCCGGTCGTGGCCCCGCCGCCGCCCGCCGCCGTGGCGGTCGAGGCACCGGCGGCGAGCGCGGTCAACACCGGCGTCGGGACGGGCGGCGCGGTCAGCGGCGTCGCCGGCGGCGAGAGCGGCGGCCGCGTCGGCGGCCGGCGCGGCGGCAGCGGCGACGACATCTTCGAGATCGACGAGGTCGCCGTGGCGCCGCGCATCGTCGCGATGGTAAAGCCCCGCTACCCGGCCGTCGCCCGCGCCCGCAGTCTCGAGGCGGTGATCGTCGTCCAAGCGGTGATCGACCGCTCCGGCGGCGTCGAGTCCGGCGGCCTCAAGGTCGTGCGCACGCAGCCGCCGTTCGACGAGGCCGCCCTCGCCGCCATCCGCCAGTGGCGCTTCGCACCCGGCCGCGACGACACCGGCGCCGCGGTGCGCACGCGCGTCGAGCAGGCGATCAAGTTCACCCTCAACTGAGAGCCTGTGAAGTTGTCGCCGCGCGGCGGGAGAAGCGACGGGATGGCGGATAGCGACGCGCGACGCCGAGCGTCCGATACTTGGCGTTACGTCGCCTTTCGCGGCCAATCCGGACTAGCCGCTGACGCTTCGTGGCGGAGGGCCGTTACACCCAGCCCTCAGCACGAGCCGCAGGGATGCTAGGGCAAGCAGGGGGGCGCCCCTATGCATCGGGTCACCCTCCTCGCCGAGAATCACCGCACCCGCCGTAATCGCACCAGAGCCAGGAAGCCGACCAGGGCCAGGGCGGCCAGCGCCGCCATGAAACCGCGCGGCGACAACGCCGGCGCCGGCGCCGGCAGACGCGCGCAGACGGGGCGGCCGACCAGCATGTTGCAGCTGTCGTAGGGGTACACGCACTGGTTGGCTTCCAGCGGCGGGGTAATGGAGATGTCGAAGTTGCCGTTCGGCAGGCTCGAACCGGACCCGAGCACCGTGTCTGGCGGACTGCACGGCGGCACGCTGGGCATCGTCCCGGTGCCGATCAGACAGATGCGAACCTCGTCACACGACTCGGCAATACCGATCAGATCGTTGTCGCCGGGCTCGACTCCGCCGTCGATGACCGGTGCCAGGAGCGTCGGAGTTGGCGTCGCGGTCGCGGTCGGCGTCGTGGTCCGCGTCGCCGTCGCAGTTCCCGTGGCCGTCGCGGTCGCGGTCTGGGTAGCGGTAGCCGTGCCCGTGGCGGTCGCGGTGGCCGTCCCTGTCGCCGTCGCCGTGAGCGTCGCTGTACCAGTAGCCGTCGCGGTCGGGGTCGCGATGCCGGTCGCGGTCCCCGTCGCCGTTGCGGTCGGCGTGGCGGTGTCGGTCGCCGTCCCCGTCGCCGTTGCGGTCGGCGTGGCGGTGTCGGTCGCCGTCCCCGTCGCCGTTGCGGTCGGCGTG
>Ga0163144_10006891_pt1 | contig 25006 bp, 22 predicted proteins | sample OliLak19BULKMAT1_FD_123175 | JGI IMG/M metagenome (GOLD analysis project Ga0163144, IMG submission 123175) | Freshwater microbial mat bacterial communities from Lake Vanda, McMurdo Dry Valleys, Antarctica - Oligotrophic Lake LV.19.BULKMAT1 | ecosystem: Environmental > Aquatic > Freshwater >... | reverse complement strand
ACCGAAGGATTCCAAGTGTAAGTGTACCCACCAACTCCACCACTTGCAGTAAGCGTTGCAGAGCCTGTTCCACCAAAACATAATGGATTAACAGAATTTGTTAAAATAGTAATTGAACTAGGTTGCGTAATGCTTGTATTTGCTGTGACAGTGCAATTATTATTATCTTTTATTGTAATTGTATAATTTCCTGCTGCTAAACCATTTGCTAAATTTAAGTTCCCACCACTAGGGCTCCATGTGTAAGTATAACCAGCTGAGCCACCGCTGGCAGTAACCGAAGCGACGCCTATACTTGCACCATTACATAAAATATTAGTTGCAGAGACGATTCCACTTAAAGCTAATGTTGGCTGAGCAATACTTAATGTTGTTGATGCGATACATGCACCAGCACTAGCAGAAACCGTATAATTTCCAGCGGATAATCCACTAGCAATAGAACTTGTACTTGCAGAGCTTGTCCAAGTATAAGTATAAGGCCCAGCAACCCCAAAAGGTGTTATCGTTGCAGAACCCGTGTTACCACCATTACATAAAACGCTAGTTGTAGCTGGAGTTATGGTTAATGCGCCTGCACTTGTAAGTGTATAAATAGAAGATAAAGTGCAGTTATTAGAAGATGTGGTTGTAACTGTGTAAACTCCAGCACATAAAGCCGAAGCGCTTGAAGCATTTCCTCCACTTGGGTTCCAAGTATAAGTATATGGACTAATGGCACCAGTAGGGGTTATAGACGCTAAGCCATTACACGTGCAACCTGGGTTTGTAGAAGCTGTAGTTGCTCCAAATGGCTGAATTATTGCGCAACCATTATTCATTGTTGCAATCCAAGCGGCATTGGCAGCATTGTTAGCAACACCAGGAGTTTCGTTAACACCTGCGTTTCCTATTGTCCAATTAGTTGATAAAGCTGGATTGTTATTAATACCATTTGTCATCGAAAAAACTTGTCCGCCTGCGCTTGCTGCCCCCATATATACTATATTAGCTATATTATTATTACCCCAACTTACGGCATGAACTAATGCGGCTAATGCATCACGGGTTTGAAAAGAATCGTCGCCATTAGCCATACTTATTGGTGTCCAATTTCCGCAAATAATAAAACCAGTTGTAGGATACACAGCAGAACCTGTAGAAGGAAGAGTTGTATGTCTTTCAAGAAGGGCACAATTTGAAATAGGAATTACTAATTTACAATTACCATCTGACATTAATAAATCGTTTGCTGGTATTGAAGGATTAACGTCTCCATCGTTGTGAAATACGATTATTGTACCATAAGGAATTGATTGCCAAAAAGGAATATTTGCTAAACGAACGCATCCTCCAGCTATACCTGTTCCTGCACCTAAAGCAAATGTACCATTGTTATCGTCAATGTAATATCCCCTTAAATCCATTGTAGGAACAGCATTACAAGTAGGGCTACCTACAACAAGTAATTCAACATATTCTTTAGAGCCTGAAAGTCCCTGTGACACCTCATTAATAACTAATTGTTGAGAAAAAAAATTTAATCCGAAAAAAATTGAAAATAAACTTAAAAATAATAACCTATTCATTTTATAATAATTTTTATAATTTATGAAGCGGTTTCGGAATTATGACTAGTTATCATAAACGTCTAAGGATGTTCACTTGTTGTTTACAAAATTAGATTAAAATTTTAAATTAAGAGTTAAGTGTATATTATGTTTTTATTATAAATGGCTAAATAATTAACTATTTACACTAATAAATTTGGAAAATTAAATAAAAATTGTTATTTTACTCACTGAATAATTAGTTCGGCAATAAATTAAATATGTTTGGCTCATTCATTTAAAACTTAACATTTAATTTACAATCAATTAAATTAATTTTTATAATTACTTTTGGTTTTTATAAAAATTTAAAACAGTCTATTTGGCATCTCAATTTAAAATAATCGCATTTTTAATACTATTAAATTTAGTTTCGTTTACAGCATTATCTTGCCAATGTCCATTAACCACCTTAGGTAATGAAGAATGTAATAAATACGAGCTTATTTTTAAAGGAAAAATAGTGTCGATAAAAAACTGTGACGGGAAATATGGAGAAGCTATTTTTGAAGTAGAAGAGCTATATAAAGGCAATACCACTAAAAAATTTAAGGTTTTATTTGAATGTAATGTTGAATGTGCCTTAAAATTTAATACTGGTGAAGAATGGTTGATTTACACCCGGTACAAACAAATAGATAACGCTTTAATGGATTGGTGTAGCCGCAGCCGAAAATATTTTAAGAATGACAAAGAAGACTTCTACGCTGTTACTTATGGAAACGATTATGACGAAGAATTAAAATTTTTACAAAATAATTTAGGCTTACATCGTTTTTTAGCTGATGTTAAAAATAACGACGAAGGCAGAAACACTAAACCAAGTAGCAATCAAACAATTATTATTTTAGTTGGCTCTATAATATTTTTATTAATTTTTTATTGGTTATTTAATAAATGGTACAAAAAGGAGAACGATAAATTATAATTTTTTTTAAAAAATTTAAATAGCAAATAACTTCAAAAATGAATTATTTACAAGCACTAATTATTGCAATTATTGAGGGTTTAACTGAATTTTTGCCTGTATCATCAACAGGGCACATGATTATTGGCTCATCTTTAATGGGTATTTCAAGTAATGATTTTGTAAAACTTTTTACGGTTTGTGTTCAATTAGGGGCCATACTTTCGGTTTTTGTGTTATACTTTAAACGATTTTTTAAATCAATTAATTTTTATTATAAATTATTAATTGCATTTATTCCAGCTGCAATTTTTGGTAAATTATTAGGAGATTATATAGATGTATTACTTGAAAACCCGTTGGGAGTAGGTATTTCTCTCCTAATTGGTGGAGTAATTTTGTTATTTGTAGATAAATGGTTTAACAAAGTAGAAGTAGATGATGCTGATAATATTAACGTTACAACAGCATTAAAAATTGGATTATGCCAATGTATTGCTTTAATACCTGGCGTATCGCGCAGTGGCGCTACAATTGTTGGTGGTATGAGCCAAAAATTAAGTAGAAAAGCAGCAGCCGAATTTTCATTTTTTTTAGCAGTACCTACAATGTTTGCTGCAACTGTTTACAAATTGTATAAATACACTAAAGCATTTGGAGCGCCCACTAGCGACGAAATAAAATTATTAGTTTTTGGAAATGTAGTTGCTTTTATAGTTGCGCTATTAGCAATAAAATCGTTTATAGGTTTTTTAAATAAATATGGTTTTAAATGGTTTGGCTGGTACAGAATTATTGTAGGAGTTTTAATTATTATTTTATTTTTAATAAATCCAACAATATCTGTTTTGTAAATTTTAATTTGCCCAATCCATAACAAAATCATTCATTATATAGTTATTTCCAATATCAAAATCAGCAACCGAATTAATTTTAAATCCGTTTTTAAAATAAAAATTTATGGCTTTATAATTTTGTCTATTAACTGTTAAAGTAATTTTTTTTGGAAGTATAATTTTTTTTAATTCGTTAAACACCTGGCTGCCAATACCTTTATTTGCTACTGTTTGAAGAATGTAAAATTTATTTAAAAACCAAGCATTACCCTCTACCCTATTTACCGAAATAAACCCAACAGTTTCAATATTAATTTTTATTAAATAAAATGTGTGTTGCTTAATTTGTATTTGTTCAGCAATACTTTCATTACTGTACATTAATTTTAACATATAATCAACTTGTAATTGCCCAATAAAGGCAACATAATAATCATTCCAAATTTTAATTGCTAATTCACAAATTGTTGCATAATCGTTAGTTGTAGCGGGTATTAGTTGTAAAGTTTGCATAATTTGTGTAACTTTGTATGTGCCTAAGTTAAGCAATACTGTTAATATAGAAAATCGCCGAGCCAAATTTGACTATCAATTTTTAGAACTACTTACTGCAGGTTTGGTTTTACGTGGTACCGAAATTAAATCAATTCGCGAAGGCAAAGCAGGTTTATCAGACAGCTATTGTTATTTTAAAAATGATGAGTTATTTGTAAAAAATATGCACATAGCCGAATATTCAGAAGCCTCATTTTACAATCACGAAGCCTTACGTGAACGTAAATTATTATTAAGTCGACAAGAGTTAAATAAACTTTTAAAAAAAACAAAAGATCAAGGCTTAACCATTATTCCAACTAAATTATATATTACCGAAAAAGGTTTTGCTAAATTAAATATTGCTTTAGCTAAAGGAAAAAAACTATTTGATAAACGCGATGATATTAAAAAACGCGATGTAGAGCGTGAATTAAATCGTAAATTTTAACTTAAAAATTAAAGACGAAAAATTATTTTTTTTTAATTAAAAAGGTGGCTCGTTAAAATCTTCAATATCGTTTTTCTTAATAATATCGCTGCTTATATCATCTACTCTATCCCAGTTTTTTGATGGAACGGTTTTGGTGCCATTCGTATTTAAAAAATCGTTATTTTGTTCTAAAGCATTAGTATTGTTTTGGGTGTATATTGGATTTTGCCCCTCAGTATAATCTAAATCGGCAAACTTAGCAAACTGCCCAATAAAGCGAAGTTTAACAGTTTCTAAAGCTCCGTGTCTATTTTTTGCAATAATTACCTCTGCTTTACCTTTAGTGGGCTCATTATTTTCATCTACTTCTAAACCATAATATTCAGGGCGATAAATAAACATTACCATATCAGCATCTTGCTCAATTGCGCCCGATTCACGTAAATCACTTAATTGCGGGCGTTTACTACCTCCTGGGCGATTTTCAACCTGCCGACTTAATTGCGATAGTGCTATAATTGGTATTTCTAATTCCTTTGCTAAACTTTTTAAGCCTCGCGAAATATAACTTATCTCTTGCTCGCGATTACCGCCACCTTTACCATCAATACCGCCACTCATTAATTGTAAATAATCAATAATAATTAATTCTACTTTTTGATTTTCTTTTAAACGACGAGCTTTGGCACGCAATTCAAAAATTGATAAAGCGGGTGTATCATCAATATATAGAGGTGCTACAGCTAATTTTTTAATACGTTCGTTTAGTTGCACAAACTCGTGATTTTCTAAATTTCCTTTTAAAATTTTATCTTGCGGTATTTCGGTTTCGCTACTAATTAAACGTTTTACCAATTGAATAGACGACATTTCTAACGAAAAAATAGCAACTGGTTTATTAAAATCAACTGCCGCATTTTTTGCCATACTTACTACAAATGCAGTTTTACCCATGCCTGGCCTTGCAGCTAAAATCAATAAATCAGATTTTTGCCAACCGCCAGTAATTCTATCCATAGCTGTAAAACCACTTGGTACACCGCTTAAACCATCTTTTTGATTAGCAGAGGCTTCAATTTCGGCAAGAGCTTTACCAATTAAGGTACTCATTTTATCGTGCTGTTTGCGCACGTTACTATCTAATATTTCAAAAATATTTTTAGTCGTTTCATCTAACAATTCAAATACATCGGTACTATCTTCATAAGCAACTTTAATAGTTTCGGTACTTAAGCGAATTAACTCACGTTGCAAATATTTTTGTGCTACAATACGGGCATGAAACTCAATGTTTGCTGATGAAGCAATACGGTTAGTTAGAGCAGAAACATAATAAGCACCGCCTACAATTTCTAATTCGCCACTGCGTTTTAATTCTTGTGTAACCGTTAAAATATCTACAGGTTCGCTTTTGTTAAACAATGCTACCATTGCCTCAAACACACGTCCGTTTTGGTCTTTGTAAAAAGCTTCTGCACTTAAAATATCAATAACTGTGCTTAAAGCTTCGCGTTCTAAAAGCATGGCGCCTAATACTGCTTCTTCTAATTCGATGGCTTGAGGTGGTAATTTTCCGATTTCGTTAAAACTTGTACCACTAGGTTTTATAATAGATTTGCGGGTTTTATTTTGGTTATCGTTGGTCATTAATAAATTATGTAAATTATGCGGGAGGGCAAATGTGCAATAAAATTGTTATAACTTAAATTTACAAAAAAATAGTTTTATTAATAAGTTGTTTATAACTATAATTTGTATGTGTAAGCCTAATAGTAAAGGGATTTAGAAGGAAGGTAACTTGTTAATAAATCTCAAAATCAATTTTTAACAATAATAATGTTAGATGAATGTTAATTAAAAAGAGGTTTCATTTTCAGTTAATTAACAAAATGCATAATTTTTTTATAAAGAATTGCTGTAGTTATTTTAAATGTAATTAGATTTGAAAACTAAATTAAAAAATATAAAAATGACAAAAAAAATTATCCTTCCATTAATTGCAATATTATTATTGAGCTCATGCGCTAATAAATTTAGTTTACAAAAACGTAAATACAATAAAGGTTATTATTTTGCCAATTCAAAAAGTAATATGGTAAAAAATAAAGATGTAGCAATCTCAAATCTTCAAATAAATAATTTATCACCAAAAACTACATATTTAACTTCGCAAAAAAGTATAGAAAAAGAATTATTATTTAAACCTATTTTACTTAAGCAAAATGATTTGGAAAGTATAAACTCTATTCCTAAAAAAATTGAAAAGAAAAATAATATAACAGCTTCATCATCTAAAACAAAAATTACTCAATTTAAAAATCTTAAAACTTTAAATCTAAAAAAAATAAAAAATAATAAATCTGAAGAATCAGACATAAAGCTTATTTTACTTGTAATTTTAGCTATTTTAATTCCACCTTTAGCAGTTTATTTAAAAAATCAAAAAATAGATAAGTGGTTTTGGATAACACTAATTCTTTGCCTTTTAACGTTTTCTTTTTTTATTTTCGCTTTTGGTGGGCTTCTTTACCTTTTAGCTATTATATTTGCATTACTATATCTTTTTGATGTTGTAAAGTAATAAATTCTTATTTATTTTTAACATTTTTCTCTAAATAAATTAAAGTATATTTACAATATATTAATATCAACTAAAAACAACCAAACATGAAAAAATTATTTTTAATGGCAGCGTTTGCAGGTTTATTATCTGGCGCAGCAGTTGCTAATACTAAAGGCGACGACAAAGACAAAAACAAAAAAGAGTGTAAAAAAGACGCTAAAGCTTGTGCCGGCGAGAAAAAAGAAGGTTGTGCAAAAGCAGAAAAATCTTGTTGCAAGAAAAAAGGCGAAGTTGCCTCAACTGAAGTGAAATCAGTTGACGAAAAAAAGTAATTCTTTTTTTTAATAAATTTTAAAAAGCTATCTCACAAATGAGGTAGCTTTTTTTATGATTAAAATTGCAGTAATTTTTGTATCTTTATATTTTAATATCTTTTTAAGCTAAGCAAGTCGAAGCCTATAATTATAATATATGAAAGATTTATTCTCCTTTTTTAAATCCAAACATTTTTTTATTCATAGTGGCATAATTATTTTATGCGTGTTTTTATTGTTTTTGGGTTTAGTAAAATGGCTATCATCTTACACCAATCACGGTAGCTTTGTTGAAGTACCCGATTTTACTAATCAACAAATTACCAATTTAACCACTTTTATTAATGGAAAAGATATTTCGTACCAAATAATTGATAGTATTTACGACCCAAAAGAAAAACCCGGAATGGTAATTAGGCAAGACCCCGAACCTTTAACAAAAGTTAAACACAATAGAAAGGTATATCTTTACGTTACTGGTATGGTAGCACCCACTATTGTTATGCCAAAATTAATAGATAGAAGCGAACGCCAAGCCCGATTAATAATACAATCGTATGGACTTAAGGTAGGTAAATTTACCCTAAAAGAAGCCGATTGCAATGGCTGTGTACTTTCTCAATCTGTTAATGGTAAAGATGTGGCTATTGGCGAAGCCGTAAAAAAAGGAAGTGTGGTAAATTTAACAATTGGTAAAAAAGATTATTATTACAATGCTTCTGGCGCTTCGGGTGTTGATAGTACTAATAATCAAGGCACTAATTTTAATAACGAAAATGAGCAAAATTAAATTAATATATTTTTTGTTTTTAACAATAATAATTTCTTATGCGCAAGAAGGGTTAAAACCTATGACTGCAAATATTAATTATATTTATAAAGATTTAAAAGTTACACAACAACAAAATACAAATTTAAATACTGCTAAAACAGCTACGGCCAGTTTGCAACTTCCTTTTATTGAAGATTTTTTTTATGCTCAATTTACAAATTATCCCAATCAATTATTATGGAGCGATTCCTCAGCTTATATTAACACGGGCTACCCTATTGCCCCGCCCAGCATAGGTGTTGCAACCTTTGATGGCTTAAATAAATTTGGTTACCCCTACTTGCCCAATTTAACCAATTTAAATTCATCGTTGCCAGCCGATACGCTAACATCTAAACCCATAAATTTAAAAACTGTAGGTGCGCAAACCTTACAAATAGGCGATAGTGTAGCGCTTTCTTTTTTTTACCAAGCACGTGGCAATGGCGATAATCCCGAAATTACCGATACTTTATTAGTCGATTTTTATAATCCATTAACTACCAAATGGAAAAACGTATGGTTTCAGCGCGGAAATACAAGCCCAAACACAAACGATACAATTTTTAAACGTGCTTTTATTTGGGTTGATAGTGCTTATTATTTAAACGATGGTTTTAAATTTAGGTTTCGAAATAAAGCCACTATTGCTGGTAATTTTGACCATTGGCATGTAGATTACGTTAAATTAGATAGACTACGTAGTAAATTAGGCGATACGCTATTTAACGACTTGACTTTTGGCTACATTCCATCACCAGTACTAAAAAATTATAGCGAAATGCCTTGGCAACAATACACACCAGCCGAAATGGCGACGCAACAATCGGTTAAAATTCGTAACAATGATGGGGTTGCTATTAATGCCTCTTATTCAAATTCAATAATTACTAGTACAGTAGCTGTTACTGGGGCTACAAGCTATAACGGTGGTTCTACCAACTTAGGCAGATTTAAAACTCAAGGTTGGAACAAACACCCTCCTCACAATAATCCACCTATAAGTTATATAATTTCGCCCTTAGGCGATAGTGCAGAAATTAAAATACAACATGTAATAGCGCGAGCTGGCGCCATTACCGATTTTAGTAGTAGAAATGATACAGTTATACAATCGCAACGTTTTAAAAATTATTTTGCTTACGACGATGGTACCTGCGAAGCTGGTTATTATATTTTAGGACAAGGTGGCAAAATGGCTGTAAAATTTAGTTTAAATACTTTGGATACTTTGCGCGCTGTTCGCATTTATTTTAACCCAGTAGGCGCATTAACAAATGTACAAAACAACTATAATTTCATAATTAATTTATGGGCAAATGGGGCATCGGGACCAGGTGCTACAATTTATATTGATACTATCAGACGTCCAAAATATTTTAATTTGGGTTACAATACCTATGCTGATTATACATTAAAAACCAAACAAATATTAGGTCCAAGCACTTATTACATTGGCTTACAGCAACAGGTAGCAAATGGCATTATTATTGGTTTTGATAGAAATTTAGATCATCATCAAAATTTATTTTACGATAGCGGCACTGGCTGGACGCAATCTTCCATTTTTGGTTCGTTAATGTTGCGCCCAGTATTTGGTGCTAACATACTGCCGCCAGTAGGAATAAATGAATTGAATACGGATAGCTATTATGGTAAAAATAATTTATTAAAAGTTTACCCCAATCCGACTAACGAAAATTTAATTATTGAGTATCAAAATTTAAATGAGGCTTTAATAAATTATAATAATGAAATTAAAATTTATAATTCGTTAGGGCAAATGGTTCATCATTCAAAAATATCTAACCAAAAATCATCAATTAATGTGATTGATTTACCAAACGGTATTTATTATTTAGTTTGTAAATCCAACAACCAAACTATACAGTCGCAAAAAATTATTGTTCAGCATTAAAATTTAATCATTTTTTAAGGTTATCATACAGTAGTTTAATACTTCGTTGATTTTATAAAACCCACATTGCGAAGTGGAGAGAGTAATTAAAAGTGAAACTAAATTTTAAATAAATTTCGTGTAAAATATTTCTTAAAATATTCCAAAAAAAAAGCGAAAGTAATACAACCCTCGCTTTAATAATTATTAATTAATATAATTACTTTGTTGGAACTTGCTGTCCGCCTGGAACTTGTTGTTGCTGTTGAACTGGCGTTTGTTGTGGTGCATTAATTGCAGTAGCTGCTTTCTTTTTAGCTATTGATTCGCCACTTCCATCTGTAGTTTGTGTAATGCTACTTTTTGGTGCCATTAACACGCTTAATACAATTAAAGTAATTGCTAAACCCCAAGTGGCTTTTTCAATAAACTCGGTACCACGCTTAACTCCCATTATTTGAGTAGCAGCACCAAATTGGCTTTGTATGCCGCCACCTTTACTGTTTTGTATTAAAACGACTAAAATTAGTAAAATGCACACTAAGATTATTAAAACTGAAAAAATCATATCTATTTATTTTATTGGTTTTCTTTTAAACTTTTAATTAGGGATGCAAAGTAAACACTTTTTTGCGGAAATTTCAAACTTAATATTTCATAAGCCCTAACTGCCTTATTTACATTACCTTGCATTGCATAAATTTTGGCTAATGTTTCAGTAATTAAGTGTTCATTCTCAATTAAGCTTTCTTTTGCTTGGGTTATAGGTACAAAAAACTTCTTTTCTTCTTTATTTTTTATAGCCCCTGGGTTTGATTCTATAATTTTGTCAATTAACGATTTTTGCTTTAATTTTTTAATTTCAATTAAGTTCTGTTCTTCTTCTAATTGTTTATTTGTTTTTAAAACAGTGTTATGTTTTTGTTTCTCAAAGGCAACTTGCTCCTTTATTTCGTCTGAACTTTGTCCGTTATTTTTCTTTAATAATTGTAACCAGTCTGTAAAACTTTCGGGTTGCTTTTTGTTTAATTCAAGGTGATTAAGTTCAGGCGTTTTTATTAATTCCTTTTCAACAAATGCGTTTACAAATGATTTTTCAATTTCCTGCTCTAAATTTTCAGTTTTTAAATTATCACTTTCAATTACTTCGGTGATATTATTTTCTATAGTAACTTCTATTTTTTCAATTTCTTTTACAACATTTTTTATATCTTCATTTGCAATTTTTTCAGCTACAACTTCTGTAGCTTTTAAAATATCTAACTCGTGTTTTATATCCTCTATAGTAGTTTTTAAGGCTTCAATTTCTAATTTGGTTATATCTTCACTACTTACTTCTTTTATTAATATTTCAGCTTTTTTATCAATGGTATCCGTTTCAACACTAATTGTAATTTCATCTAGGCCATTAATTAAATTAAATAAATGCACCCTATTACTAATTACAATGGCTGTTTTTTTTAAAGATTGCTGATAAACTGTGGCATCCCACTTTTTACTTGCCATACTTAGTAAAATATGCGCCCCTTGAAAAAAAGGAAAATCCTGTACCAATTTTTGTAATTCCGGTACACTTTCTTTATTTAATAAAGTCGGATTTTTAAAATAATTTATAAGCGTTTGAGCTTGCATTTATACAAATTTAGTTATTTTTTAAGATTGTGTATTTAAATATGTTTCTTAATTTTATCGTAGTAAAAATTATTATGCAAAAAATCCTAATAGCCAACCGTGGCGAAATTGCTTTACGAGTTATGCGCAGTGCTCGCGAAATGGGCATAAAAACTGTAGCTATTTTTTCGGAAGCCGACCGCAATGCCCCTTTTGTTAAATATGCGGATGAAGCCGTGTGTATTGGTCCGCCACCAAGTTCGCAATCGTATTTACAAGGCGATAAAATTATTGATATTTGCAAACAATTAAATGTTGATTCTATTCATCCAGGTTATGGTTTTTTAAGCGAAAACGCCAATTTTGTCCGAAAAGTAAAAAAAGCTGGTATCACTTTTATTGGCCCAAGTGCGGAAAGTATGGATATGATGGGTGATAAATTAAGCGCCAAAGCAACCGCAAAAAAAATGAAAGTACCTATGATTGAAGGATCGGACGGTGCTATTAACGATGTTGCCGAAGCAATAAAAATTGCTAAGCAAATTGGTTTTCCTTTATTAATTAAAGCCAGTGCAGGCGGCGGTGGTAAAGGCATGCGCTTGGTTGAGAAAGAAAGTGAAATAGAAGAACAAATGAAACTGGCAGTAAGCGAAGCCATATCTTCTTTTGGAAATGGGGCTGTTTTTATTGAACGTTATGCCAGCAGCCCCCGACATATCGAAATACAATTATTGGCAGATAATCATGGTAATTGCGTGTATTTATTTGAGCGTGAGTGCAGTATTCAACGTCGCCACCAAAAAGTAGTTGAAGAGGCACCAAGCAGTGTTTTAACTCCTGAACTTCGCAAAAAAATGGGAAAATGCGCAGTTGATGTTGCAAAAGCCTGTAATTATAGTGGTGCAGGTACGGTTGAATTTTTATTAGATGATAAATTAAATTTTTATTTTTTAGAAATGAATACTCGTTTACAAGTGGAGCACACTATAAGCGAAATGATAACTGGCATTGATTTAGTAAAAGAACAAATTAAAGTAGCGCGTGGAGAAAAATTAAGTTTTAAACAAGATGATTTAAAAATAAATGGGCACGCAATTGAAATTCGTGTGTGCGCCGAAGACCCTTTTAATAATTTTTTACCAGAAGTAGGAAATTTATCTATTTATAAAACACCAACCGGTAACGGTGTGAGAGTTGACGATGGTTTTGAACAAGGAATGGATATACCAATTTATTATGATAGCATGATTGCAAAGCTTATTACACATGGAAAAGATAGAAATGAGGCCATTGAAAAAATGCTGCGCGCCATTAACGATTATAAAATTGTAGGGGTGGAAACCACTTTAGATTTTTGCACCTTTGTTTTAAAACACGAGGCTTTTGTAAGCGGAAATTTTGATACTGGTTTTATTAGTAATTATTTTACCACCGAAGTTTTAACAATTGCAAATCCCGAATTAGAAGAAATTGCAGCCTTGGCAGGGGCTTTGGTTTTTGCGAGCCCAAAAAATACTGAAACACCCTTATTTGTTAATTCTGTTAAAAAAAGTAAATGGAAGGCAAATAGATTAAATTAATTGCAACGTATAGGTTACCTTTTGCGTATAATTAAATAGATAATAAAAAAATGAATGTTTTTTTTAAATATAAAAACACAATTTTAAAAACATTAGTTTTTATTTCTTTTTATTTAATGTCTATATTTTCTTTTTCTCAAACTAACATAAATGATATTACAGTTCCACCCGAAAAAGGGTTTAGATGTCGCGCCGAAATTTTTAATGGAGATACCATACCTGTAGTAGACTTTTACATGGTAGAAATTTTAACTACCTTTGTTTACAAAAAACAACGCCAATACGAATTATGGACAAGAACCAAATACAATGTAAAAATTGTTTACCCTTATGCAATTTTGGCGGCAGCCAAATTAAAAGAATACGATAAAGTACTTATAACAATTACCGACCCTAAAACAAAAAAAGCATATTTAAAATTGTGTGAAAAAGATTTACGTAACGAATTTGAAGACGAGTTAAAATCTTTAACTGTTAGTCAAGGTAAAGTTTTAATGAAGTTAATTGACCGCGAAACAGGAAAAACTACTTACGAAATTGTAAAACAAATGCGTGGTAATTTTCAAGCATGTTTTTGGCAAGCTTTAGCTAGTTTGTTTGGTAACAGTATGAAAGTTTCTTACAGCCCCGAGGAAGATATGATGATTGAACGTGCTGTAAAGCTTGTTGAAAGCGGTCAATTTTAACAATTGCTTTAATTTAAATATCCTAAACAATTTGTAAAATAGTTCTAAAGGCTGTGTATTTATCCTTAAATTTTTGGCTGTGCTCGGCTTGTAATTTAGGTGCAAAATGTTTTTGGTAATTTTCAATATCTATCATTTCTAAAAATTTATATTGCGCAGAATAGGTGTGTCCTTCATCCTCTAAATACAAAACTTTTACTAATTGGCAATCTATAAAGCAACCTGTTTTCATTACTTCAGGCATGTGTAATTCTTTCATCCAAGTTACCCAACTATTATGGGAATCATCGTTAATATTTACGGTAACGTTGTATATAAACATAAGGCAAAATTACTATTTTATAATAGTTATTTAGGTTAAAACTATAAAAAATATTTTTTGATTTCTTAACTATTGCTATCAGTAAAAAAATGCTTAATTTTATTGTATAATAATTATGAATTTTACTAAACGTTTTATACTATTTTTTGCCATTACAAGTTCTATTTACTTTAAGGCTCAATTTAATTATGGACATCAAATGGACTTTGGTAAAAATCGTATTCAATATCAAAACTTTAACTGGACTTATTTTGATTACGAAAAATACAGAATTTATTCTTACCAAGGTGGAGCCGAAATTGCAAAATATGTTGCCGTATCTATAAACAACCAATTGCCATTACTCGAAAAACGCTTAGATTATCCTATTGAAGATAAAATAAATGTTTTAGTTTATAATAATCAAGAAGATTTTAAACAAAGTAATTTAGGCTTAAGTAGCGATGAACAAACAAACATAGGAGGCGTTACCAAAATTGTTGGCGACAAAATAAGTATTTATTTTAATGGCTCGCATACAAATTTAGACCAACAAATTAGGGCTGCCCTTGCCGAATTATTAATTAACCAAATTCTATATGGTGGTAATGCCCGCGATATGATTCGCAGTTCAACTCTGTTAAATTTACCACCTTGGTATGTAGAGGGTTTGGTAAAATTTTTATCGGAAGGTTGGACAAGTTACAGCGATAACCTAATGTACGATGCCATTAAAAACGACCACTTTAATAAGTTGAATAAACTAACTGGCAAGCAGGCCACCAATGCTGGTTATGCTCTTTGGTACAATATTGTTGAGACTTATGGCGAAGCCCTAATTCCTACCATATTATATATGACAAAGCAATCGCGTAGCCCCGACAACGCCTTTACATATGTAATAGGTGTATCGCTAAATAATTTAATTTATGATTTTAACGAGTCGTATAATCGCAAATTATTTACTTATAAAGATACTTTACGAAAATCGCCCATAAATAATAATAGTGTTTTAAATAAATATAAAGATACGCGGCATTATTATCAATTAAAAATAAGCCCCGATGGTAAACAAGTTATTTATGCACGCAACGAGCTAAACCAAATGCGCGTATATATAAAAACCATTGGCGAAACAAAACAAAAACGTTTATTAAAATATGGGCCAAAAGTTGAGCAGATTGATGATTACAATTATCCCTTATTGGCCTTTAATCCTAAAGGAAATATTGTAGCTATGATTTATGAGAAAAAAGATCAACTGATAATACATACTATAGATTTAGAAACGAAAGATGTGGTAAAACGAAATTTACCTGGTTTTGAAAAAATAAATAGTTTTTCTTTTAGTCCAGATGGAAAAAAATTAGCCTTAAGCGGTGTTAAAAAAGGTAAAGGGCAAAGTGATGTTTTTGTATTTGGCCTAAATACTAGTGCAATTGAGCAATTAACTAACGATGTTTGGGATGATAATAATCCGGTTTTTGTAAAAGGAAATAAACAAATTGTATTTGAAAGTAACCGCCAAAACGATACAATTAAAGCAAAAGACGATGCTCAATTTTTTTATAAATTTAATCGGAACATGGATTTATTTATGGCACAGTATCCATTTACGAGTAAAGTTTTAGTTAGAGTTACAAATACTGCTGATGCAAACGAAACACAAGCCCAAACCTATACTAATAATTACATAAGTTATTTAAGCGATAAAAATGGCATTTATAACCGATATATTGCAGAGTTTGATAGCAGTATTTCGTTTGTAGATACTACCGAACATTACCGATATTTTTTTAAATCGAAAGCTGTTACTAATTTAGATAGAAATATTTTAGAACAAAATATTAATTTTTTAAATACACACGTTGCCGAAGTTATTTATGCAAATGGTAAAGATATGTTGTTGGTTACGCCACTTACAAAATTAAACAAAGTAACAATTAAAGAGCCAAACCCTACTTGGTTTAAAAGCAGTGCAAGGCCTTTAATTTCTGATCCTTCAAACTATATAGAAATTAAGCCAAACGAAACTACACAACCCGAAAAAAATGATCAATCAAAAAATAGTGGGATAGATTTTGACAATTATAAATTAGATGGCGAAAAAACAAATAGCTCTGGAATAACAACTAACACTACAAATAATATTGCTAAAAAAGATTCTGAAGTAAAAAAATTAAATTCGACTTTATTTAAGTTTCCAATACAAAAAAATTATTATCCCTCATTTTATACAGATTATGTAGTTACCCAATTTGATAATTCATTTTTAGCAAATAATTATCAATTATTTGCTGGTGGAGGTTCGCCTGTGTATTTAAACCCAGGTTTTAATTTTTTAACTAAATTAGCTATTAGCGATTTGTTTGAAGATCAGCGTATTGTTGGAGCCTTTAGAATTAATCCAGCATTAGATAACGAATTTATGTTAAGTTGGGAACAACGTAAAAAATTGTTCGACCACCAAATTTTAGTTGATAGACAAACCTTTGCGCGAGTGCCATTAGGTAACAATTTTTTCGCCAAATCAACTACGCAAACAGTTCGCTATTCAGTTAAATATCCTTTTAGTCCAGTATCTGCTTTGCGTTTTTCATTATTATACCGTAATGATAAATATTCGTATTTAGCTAATGGTGATGTGCCGTTAATACGAAAAGCTGATTATCACAATTTAGGTGGTGCTCGCTTAGAATATATTTTTGATAATACCCGCAAAGTAATGCTTAACATTTACAACGGATTTAGAGCAAAAGTTTGGGGCGAATATTGGCAAATTTTTTATCAACCCTATAAAAATCGTAATTTAATTACTTTTGGTTTTGATGCTAGGCATTACCAAAAAGTACACCGTCAAATAACCTGGTGCAACCGCTTGGCAGGGGGCAATTCGGTAGGTACTGATAGACTTATTTTTTATTTAGGAGGAGTTGATAATTGGATAAACCCATCCTTTAATAATGATATTAATATAGTTAAACCCGAACAATACAGCTTTCAAACCCTTGCAACAAATATGCGTGGCTTTAAGCAAAATATTAGAAACGGAAATAATTTTTTAGTTTATAATTCTGAACTAAGAATACCTTTTGTTCGCTACCTAACTAGCACGCCTTTTAGAAGTGATTTTTTAAATAATTTACAGGCTATAGGTTTTGTAGATTTAGGTATGGCTTGGTATGGTTTAAATCCATTAGATATTTTAAATACCGAAAACGTTAATACATTTGTAAAAGAAGGCACTGGCGTAATTGTAACCGTAGTTAGTCCTAAAAATCCTTTAGTTGGAGGTATGGGCTTTGGTTTTAGATCGCGCTTATTTGGTTATTTTGTGCGACTGGATTTTGGTTGGGGAATTGATAATTGGCAAATTGCAAAGAAAAATATTGTAGGTTTATCATTAGCTACCGACTTTTAATTTTATGGAAATAAATACAGTTTTAATTTTATTAGCAGTTGGTTTATTAGCTGGTTTTTTAAGTGGATTAATAGGTATTGGCGGGGGCATTGTAATTGTGCCCATTTTAGTTTATATGTTAAATATGAATCAAAAAATGGCGCAGGGTACTACCTTATTTATGTTTTTATTTCCAGTTGGTATTTTAGGTGTTTATAATTACCATAAAGCTGGATTAATAGATTATAAAACTGCGGCTGTAATGGCCATAACTTTTATAGTTGGAAGTTATTTAGGCGGAAGAACTGTTGTAGCAATTGATGCTAAAATAGTGAAACAAATTTTTGGGGCTATAATTATTTTAATTGGCTTTAGAATGTTGCTTAATAAATAATTTTTATTTACAATTATTTGTTTTTAATGTTAAAATTCAATTGTTAATTATAACGCCGAAATATCTACATTAAATTTAAATTGTGCTAAAATCCTATTTTAATAAAACATTAGTTGAAGCTGGTTGCGACGAAGCAGGAAGAGGTTGTTTAGCCGGACCAGTTTTTGCAGCAGCAGTAATTTTACCAAAAAATTTTAAAAATAAAATATTAAACGATAGTAAACAACTAACAGATAAAAAACGTTATGAGTTACGTTTATTAATCGAAAAAGAAGCAATAAGTTGGGCAGTTGGAGAAGTAAATAATATTGAAATTGATAATATTAATATTTTAAATGCATCCATTTTAGCAATGCATCGCGCAATAAATAAGTTAAAATCTAATCCTGAATTATTACTAATTGACGGTAATAGATTTAAACCATATAAAAAAATTAAACACCAATGTATAGTAAAAGGCGATACAAAATATTTAAGCATTGCAGCAGCAAGTATTTTAGCAAAAACGTATAGAGATGATTTTATGAAAGAAGCTGCATTAAAATACACAAATTACAGCTGGGAAAAAAATATGGGTTATCCAACAAAACTCCACAGGCAAGGTATTAGAGATTTAGGCGTAACGCCTTTGCATCGTTTATCGTTTAGGTTGTTGCCAATGCAGTTTAGTATCAAATTAGAGTAATAAACATTATTACATTTAAAACTTAATTAAAATTAAATATATATTAAATCAAAAACATTTAATTTTAAATATATTTTGACTTTAACTAAACGCATATATTTTTTTGTATTTGTTATTGTGGCAACTACTACATTACTTTTTTCATACTCACATTTAAAAAATGGCAAAAAACCTAAAATAGATGCACTAAGCATTTTACCCGATAGTTGTTTAGTGTATTTAAGAACATCAAACTTTTTTGAATTAAACACTAAAATTAATTCGCAAAGTTTAATAATTGATAAGTTAAAATCTGAACCTTCAATAAATAGCATTGTAAATACTGTTCATCTATTAGATTCACTTTTAGAAAGTAATGAATTTTTAAACAAAGAATTTAATCATAGTACAGTACATTTTGCACTTTACAATCAAAACAAAAATTGGTTAAGTAGTTTTAATATTAAACATTTAGGTAATTCTGATAAATTTTTAACAGAATTTACTGCACTATTTAAAGGCAAAAAAACTTTAGATAACTTATATGAATTTAAAATTAATACAAATTATAATTTTTTATTTACCATAAAAGATGGTATTGTAATTCTATCAAATTCTAATCAACTTATTAATGCGGCGTTAAATACTACTTCCAAAAAATTAATAAATAATAAAAACTTTAAAGATTACAACACTAATCTACAAGAAAATAATTCTTTATCCATATTTGTAAATCATACTTTGTTTGATAATAATAAAACAAAAAACGAAATTAATTTTAATATTTTTGCTACAAAATCTATTAGCGTAGGAAAAATAGATATTGAACCTAATCAAATAAAAATAAATGGACTTTTTTCTCCCGATTCTTTAGAATTAATTAGTAAATTATTTAATCAACAACCACAATCCTTAAACTTTTCAGAATATTTACCACTTCTAACAAATCAATTTTCGGCTTACGGCTTCACAGATTTTAATCAGTTAAATAAAAAAAATAATTCAGCAATTTTTTGGAAAACAATAAATGACACTGCACTTTTTAATTTACAAAACGAGTTTTATCAAAACATAAATAATCAACTTATAAATTTTAAAATTAAAAATAATAATGAATCATTTTGTTTAATACCGGTAACAGATAGCATTAAAGCCTTTGAGCAATTAAGTTTTATTTGTGATTCGGCTAAGCAGATAATAACAGCAAAAACTTATAAATTAAAAAATTCAAAAAATAAATTACAATTATTTTATCCTTTTTATAAAACTAATACAAATTATGTATCTTTTTATAAATCGCATTTATACTTTAGTGAAAGTAAACAAAGCCTTCAGGAATTAATTACTAATTTAAACATTACTAATTTAAATAAAAACCAAAGTTTTCTAAATTATAAAAATCAGCAACTTTCAGAAAATTACAATTATATTTATTATACAGCTTTAAATACTAATAAAATAGCAATTGCTGATTTTTTTCCTATTAATGAAAATCATTGTAAAAATTTAAAACATTTTTCTTACACTTTAAGTAATGAAAACACAAATTTTAAATTTAGATGCAATTTGTTATATGAAAGTCAACAATTGAATAACGAACAAAATACTTTGTGGTCAGCGATTTTAGACACTACATCGTACCAGCAGCCTTATAACTTTAAAAATCATATTACTAACGAAAACGAAATTTTAATTCAAGATGATATTTACAATTTATATTTAATAAATGCAAAAGGTAATAAATTATGGAAGAAAAAAATTAATGAAACTATTCAATCTGAAATTTATACAGTTGATATTTTTAAAAATAATAAATTTCAATTGTTATTTAATACTAAAAATTATTTGCATTTAATTGATAGAAACGGAAATTATGTACAAGGTTATCCAGTAAAATTATCAGCCGAAGCAACAGCACCTTTAGCTTTATTTGATTATGATAATGATAAAAATTACCGTTTATTTATTTCTTGCAAAAATAAAAACATATATAATTATACTCTTTACGGTATTAAACAGGAAACTTTTAAACCAATTGTAACAGATTACGAAGTTAATTTACCTATTCAATATATAAAAGTAGGCTTAAGCGATTACCTTGTAGCACTTGATAAAATGGGTAAAATCTACACTTATAGCCGAAAAGGTGAGGCGCGAATAGGTTTAAAAAATAAAACTATCGAAAACTGTTCTGCTTTTTATGTAGATGCTTCAAACACAATTAATTCGACATTTTTGGTTTATGTTGATGATAAAAATAATATTCTCAATAAAATATCTTTTGCAGATAAAAAAGAAATTAAAAAATTAAATATTCAAATTGCTGATGCCAATATCGCCTTTCATTTAATAGATAATAATAGAATAACGGATGCTTTAATAACAACTCCTAATCAAGTTTTAGGTTACGATTTTAATGGAAATTTACTATTCGAAAAAAATAATGAGAAAGAATTAACACAATCAATTTACTTTGCTGACGAAAATAATACATTTACGCTTTCATTTAGCAAAACATTAAGACAATTATTTATAAATGATTTTAATTCTCAAAAAATGAAAACAATAAATGCCAATGCCTTACCGTTAATTAGCAATTTATTTAATAATAATAAAAAATATATTATTTATTGTAATAACAATCAATTAAACTGCATGCCAATGTAAATTATTTTAAACTAAACAATTTTAACTAACTGCTTATATAATTTTTCGTAAAGTGGCAATACAATATTTATATCAAATTTTTGAGCATGTTTAAATGCGTTTTCTTTAAATTTATTGAGTAGATTTTCGTCTTTCAAAAGGTTTAAAGTGTTTTTTGCCATATCTTCTACATCGCCTACATTACTTAAAAAACCTGTTACACCGTTAATATTTACTTCGGGTAAACCACCGCTATTAGTGCTAATTACTGGTACTTTCATGGCCATAGCTTCTAAGGCACTTAATCCAAAACTTTCGGTTTCAGATGGCAAAATAAACACATCGCTTAAACTTAAAATTTCTTTAGGGTCTGTAATTTTACCTAAATTAATAATATCACTACAGGTATCTAATTGTCTACATAAAGCATCAATGGCTGCGCGCTCTGGTCCGTCGCCCACTAAAATTAATTTACAAGGTATTTCTTTACATACTTTATCAAAAATGTGCAATACATCTTTTACACGTTTTACTTTTCTAAAATTACTAACGTGCACTAATATTTTCTCGCCATTGGGCGCGTACTTTTTTTTATAACAATAATCAAAAGGTTGCGCATATTCTTCAATATTAATAAAGTTAGGAATTACAGTTATTTTATTATCAATTTTAAATGTATTTAAGGTATCTTTCTTTAAACTTTCAGATACTGATGTAATAATATTACTATGATTTAACGAAAATCGAATAACAGGTTCAAACGAAGGATCTCTTCCCACAAGCGTTATATCAGTTCCGTGTAATGTTGTTATATAAGGTAAATTTATTTTTTTTGATTTTAAAATTTGCTGTGCCATATAGGCTACCGAGGCATGTGGTATAGCATAATGAACATGAAGAATATCAAGTTGTTCGAACATAGCAACATCAACAATTTTACTAGCTAAAACACTTTCATAAGGTGGATAGTCAAACAAGGGATAATCGTTTACTGCTACTTCGTGATAAAATAAATTCTCGTCAAATAAATTTAATCTAAATGGTTGACTGTAGCTCATAAAATGTATTTTATGACCTTTTTTTGCTAGTGCTTTTCCAAGTTCAGTAGCTACTACTCCGCTACCGCCATAGGTAGGAAAACAAACCATTCCAATATTCATACCTTACAAAATTACATATTAATTTATGATAAAATGATTTACAATTAACCAATCATCACCAACGTAAAAAATTATATCTTTGCGTAAATTTATTGTTATTAAAATGCACAATGGTAAACTTATAATATTTTCCGCTCCTTCGGGGTCGGGTAAAACTACTATTGTTAATCATTTGTTAAAAACATTTCCACAACACATCGGTTTTTCTATTTCAGCTACTAGCCGACCAAAACGCGGCGTTGAAGAAAATGGTAAAGACTATCATTATTTAAGCAGCCACGAGTTTAAACAACGCATAAATAATAACGAATTTTTAGAGTGGGAAGAAGTATATACTGGCACACATTATGGTACTTTAAAAGAAGAGGTTGAGAAAATTTGGGCTAGCGGGCGAGCAGTTATTTTTGATATTGATGTTGAGGGTGGTTTAAATTTGAAAAACCAATTTAAACACAATGCTGTTAGTATTTTTGTGATGCCCCCAAGTATAAAAATTTTAGAAGAACGTTTGCGTTTAAGACAAACCGACAGCCCTGAAAGTATTGTTAGAAGAATTGCTAAAGCCGAAAAAGAATTAAAAACCGCCGAATTATTTGATGTTTTTATAATTAATGAAAAATTAGAAGAAGCTTTTATAAAAGCAGAAGAAACAGTGAAGGATTTTTTAAAAATTAAAAAATAATTAAATATTAATAAATATAATTTATCTTATTGAATAAAGAATTATATTAGTAGCGTTAAAAATTACTTTACAAACAATCGTAGATTAAAAAATCGAAAATCCTAAATTAAAAATTAAAATATGTCAGTATTAGTAAACAAAAATTCAAAAGTAATCGTACAAGGATTTACAGGTGGTGAGGGCACTTTTCATGCCACACAAATGATAGAATACGGCACTAATGTGGTTGGAGGAGTAACCCCTGGTAAAGGCGGAACTATTCATTTAGATCGCCCTGTATATAACACTGTAGCTGATGCTGTAAAAACCGCAGAAGCAGATGTAAGTATTATTTTTGTTCCAGCAGCTTTTGCAGCCGATGCTATAATGGAATCGGCCGATGCAGGCATTAAAGTAATTGTGTGTATTACCGAAGGCATACCTGTAAAGGATATGATTTATGTGAAAGAGTATTTAAAAGGAAAAAATTGTCGTTTAATTGGTCCTAATTGCCCAGGTGTTATTACCGCTGGCGAGGCAAAAGTGGGAATTATGCCTGGTTTTGTATTTAAAAAAGGACGTATTGGTATTGTTTCAAAAAGCGGTACTTTAACTTATGAATCGGCTGACCAAATTGCTAAAGCCGGCTTAGGTGTTAGCACTGCTATTGGTATTGGTGGTGATCCAATTATTGGAACTCCAACCAAAGACGCTGTTGAATTATTAATGAACGACCCTGAAACTGATGCAATAGTTATAATTGGCGAAATTGGCGGAAATTATGAGGCCGAAGCTGCCCGTTGGATTAAGGCTAATGGCAATAAAAAACCAGTAGTTGGCTTTATTGCAGGTCAAACCGCACCAAAAGGTCGTACAATGGGGCACGCGGGTGCAATTGTTGGGGGTGCAGAAGATACTGCCCAAGCCAAAATGCAAATTATGCGCGAATGTGGAATAACAGTTTGCGAAAGCCCTGCCGAAATTGGTAAAACAATGGCTGCTGTTTTAAAAGGTGAAAAAATACCCATATAAGTTCTAAAAAATTACAAAAAATAAAAGCGTTTTTATTAAAACGCTTTTTTTATGAAACAAAGGTTAATTCAAATACAAAAGAGTAAGAGTTTTTTTTTAGTATTTAAATTTGAAATCCAAAAGTTAATGGTAAATGTTTTGTTGGATAGTATATAAAACTTAAAGAGGTATAACTTCAAGTATTATTACCTATTAAACTTTCTACCATTATATGAAGTTTATCAACTAAAGATGTTTTTAAACCTAACCAAGCTCCGATTCTATTACCTTTGCAGCCATAATGTAATGTGTTGTAATAAGAGCCAATTAGAACTAACTAACTCATTATTTTTTAATTGTAAAAAAGTAATATTTTCATGAAACAAATGATGACACTTTTACATTGCTAAAATTAATTAAATTTCACTTACTCAGTAAATACTAAAAACTTTTAAAGCATTTTTTACCGACAAATAACTTTCGCAATAAAAAGCAATTAATAAGAATGAAGAAATTCCTAATATTTCACAAACAATAAATAATGTTTCTAAATTTCCACAAAATATTGTGATGTTATAGCCTATATAAAAAAATAAAATGGTGTTAAAAAAACGTTTATAACTAGATTCGCGATGTAAATAATAACTACAATATATAGTTATTAAAAATGTTAAAAACGAACCTACCAATAAGTAAGTAGCTGTAATTTTATCAAACGCAAAGTCAATAAAAAACTCGTAACCGCCCGATTTAAATAAAATAATATCTCTTGCATCTAAGGTTAATTGGCCAATAAATAGCCAATAAATCACGAATGCAATTGAAGCAATTAAATGTAAACCAACAATAATAATTGCAACTTTTGAAATAGCAATTGCGGCTTTTTTATTTAAAAAAATATTTAAAACAAAAACAAATATTGATAATAGAATAAATATATGAAGAAGTGATGTTATCATTTTATACTTTTTAATTAATTAAATAAACAGGTAAATTATCGAGTTCTTT
>Ga0163144_10006889_pt1 | contig 25010 bp, 21 predicted proteins | sample OliLak19BULKMAT1_FD_123175 | JGI IMG/M metagenome (GOLD analysis project Ga0163144, IMG submission 123175) | Freshwater microbial mat bacterial communities from Lake Vanda, McMurdo Dry Valleys, Antarctica - Oligotrophic Lake LV.19.BULKMAT1 | ecosystem: Environmental > Aquatic > Freshwater >... | reverse complement strand
CGCCCGCGAAGCACTCTCGGGAAACGCCATCGTCCACACCTCTTCCAGCGCCGCCCTCGCCACTCCCGCTGTCTCTCCCTCCAGCAGAGCGTCGCCCGCCGCCATCGCCGCCACGCGCTGGAGAGTCCGCCGCGCCGTGACTCCGTGCAGCTTCCGCACGACCGAGAGACAGGCTCGCAGCGCCTCATCGGCTCTTGCCGGCTCGCCCGCCGCTCGGAGCGCGCCTGCGAGGCTGCGCAAAGCACCGAGCCTCGGATAGGCCATCTCTTCTCGCTGCTCCTGGCAAACCGCCTGAAATTCGGCCGCCGCTTCACCCCACCTGCCGAGCGCCGAGAGGACCCGGCCCCGCTCGAGCCGGAGATAGAGCCGCGTGGTCCGGGCCAGGTCCCAGCGTCCCACGTGGCCCTCCTCCTCGGCCGACGCGGCATCGACTTCCGCCAGCGCTTCGAGCGGCCTTCCTGCCATTCGCAGACACGTGGCCAGGTAACACGCCGAGCGCGCTTCCTCCCTTGGCTTGTATTGCCGGTGATGCTCCCTTGCCCGCCGCAAGAGCGGTTCTGCCTCGGCAAAGGCCGACGCGTGCACCAGGGCGCGCCCTCGCGTCCCGAGCGCCTGCCCGAGAAGCTCACCGCGATCCTTCCCTGGCAGCGATTCGCACAGGGCCACCGCTCCCGCCGCGAGCTCGGCCGCGGCTGCCGGGTCTTCGCCATCGATGGCAATGGTCGCCTGCGCGATGAGCTTCCTCGCCAATAGCGCGGGATACTCCCGGGCGAGGTCGTCGGTCACGTGCTGCACGAAGCCGTCGGCGGCTCCGGGATCGCCGCCGTGGACCGCGAACGACGCCGCGAGCAAGGCGCCGCGCGCGCTCGCGTGAGGCTCCTCGCTCGCGAGAGCCTGTGCCGACTCCCATGCTTCGTTCGCCAGCACGGCCCATCGCGCAGGGTCGTTCTGCCGATGGTTCTCCCGGGCGAGCCTGGCGACGCGGTCCATGTGGTCTTCGAGAGACGCGGAGCCGAGCTGCGCGATGTCGAGACCAAACAGCGGCAGCGCCTCTGCGAGCGTCCGCGCCCGCTCCAGCGGGAGTGGGCTCTCGTAGCCGACAGGAAGCTCCTGCTCGGCAGCCACCACCACTCGCTCGACCTCGGGCCAGCTCCGTCGCAATGCGGCGAGCTTCGAAGGCAGGTGCTCCACGGGCCCGAGTCGGCCATCTTCGAGCACCACCGCGGAGCCCGCCGTCCCCACGGCAGGGGGCGCCCGCAACCCCGCCGACACGGTCGCGACGGCGACGCTGAGCCCCAGGGAGCTGCCCTCGATACGAACCCGCCGAGCGGGAAGCTCCAGCTCCACGTCGGGCGGCGCTGCTTCCCCGGGCAACCGGCGGCACGCCTGCGCGACCGTGCTCAACACTCCCCGGTACGCGCGCCCGACCTCCTCCGGCGGGGCATTGGAAGATCCGCCATTGCCTCCCCATGGCCGCGCGGTCAACCGCAATGCCCAGCCGCGATCCGGCGCCTCGTGGAGTAGAACCCACGTCTCGCCAATGGCAAGCCTGACAGGCGGCATCCGCGGCGAAGCGATCCCCCGGTCCCGGAGCGCCGCCACGTACTCGGCGCGAAGCTCGCCGTCGGCAAACCCGAGAAGCTCCGAGAGCTCTTCTGCCACGAGCCGAGCGCGGGCCATCGAGGCCGCTCTTCGAAGCTCCGAAAGCCGCCGGGCGAAGGCCCCCCGGCTCATCGCGACGAGTCTTCAGGACCGAACGAGAGGGTCTCGACGAACTCGATATCACCCTCGCCTGCCACACGCAGCGACACGGCGTCTTCCGGCACCGCGATGGTCACGACCCACGGCGCTCCCGCCGCGGGCCGGTGGGCGACGCTCGCTCCGAGCTGCACGCTCTGCACGGCACCGTCGCGCCCCTCGAAGACCTGCACGCTCACCTCACGCGGCGTCAGCAGCAGTCGCGCCTCCGCATCGACGGGAGCGAGCGGCCCCAGGCGAATGGCTCGGCGCGCCACCGGGCTCTCGACCGTGGTCGAGGCGGCCAGTGACAGCGCCGGGATCTCCGCCAGACGCAGCGGATCGCGCGCTGCGGGCAGCGTCGTGCACCGCTTGCGCCACCGTCGAGCCACGAGACCCACGTCCTCGCGCGCTTCGATCAACCCGTCGATGCTCGCCGCGAGCTCCACGGCGAAATCGGCGTCCTCGGCGGCAAACCCTTCGACGTACCGCGCGAGAGCGCCGCTCTGCGCGTAGGCCGTCACGGCTTCATCGCACGGCGCGCCGCTCCGCACCGCCTCCGCCCAGGCAGCGGCCGAGGCCGTCGTCGTTCCCTCGGGCTCACCGCTGTCCCCCCCGCGCTCCGCAAACCCGTCCGCCCAGGCCGGCCCCAGCGCCGCGCGCGCCCCGAGCAAGCGCACCACCGCAGGCCGCGAGAGCAGCGCGCCCAGACGCCCGTCGATCCCGCGCAAGACGGCCTCGAGCGCGGCAAGCTCCACCCTCTCCGCCAGGCTCGTCGATCGCGGCAGAACGACCCGTCGCACCGCGCACGCCACGCTCTCCACCTGATCGCGCCGCCGCACCACGAACGCGAGCCCGGCATCGTCCGCCACGTCCCCCGCGCCGACCTCCGGCAAGCTCCACGCCACGATCTCCGCGGCCAACGCGGAAAGCACCTCGCGCAGCTCCGGCACGGAGAGCTTCTCCATCCACTTCCGGATCGCCCTCGGCAGCTCCAGACCCAGCCGCAGCGCGTCCCCCACCACCGCGAGCGGCGCCGCTAGCAGCGCCGCCGGCACCGGCCCGCCGCGGAGCGCATCCTCGACTCCTGCAAGCGCCACCCGGGGCTCCCGCGCGACGACATCCATCGGGTCAGCTCTCATGGCTCTCCCACCGGTGAGGCACGCCCACGCAGCGATCTGACAGGAGCACCTTCACGGCTCACCCCGGCGAAAGCGCCTGTTCGCGCGGCTCACGATCTGGTCCACGTTCGCGCGTGTGATCCCGCGCTGCTCCGCGATGACCTCGCGGTCTCCCCCCCAGCCCACCGCGGCCAGGACGCCGCGATCCCGCGCCGACAACCCATGCAGCACGCGCTCCGCATCCAGCATGAACGCGCGCCGCTCCTCCTGCGCCTCCGCAGCCTCCCCAGTAGGCCCGCCCTCGGGCGCCGCCTCCTCGACCGCGGCATCCCCGCGTCGCAACCACGAGATCGCCCGCCGCTGCAGCGAGACGCAAAAGAACGCGCGCGGCGCCGGGGCATGGACGATGGCGCGGAGCTTTTCGGCGAGCAAATCGTGGATCAGATCGCGGATGCGCTCTTCGTCCAGCCGGCCACGGAACGACGCGAGGAAGCGCTCGCCGTCGCGGATTGCCAGCTCGTACAGCAGCCCGACGCCAGGGCTGCGGAGCGGATCGGCGCTCGCGCGAAGCTGCTGGACGACATCCTCCCATTCCGCCGGGGCTGGCACAGCGCGCGAGGCTAGCAAACCGACATCAGGAACGGGAGCCCTCGTGCGTCGTCACCGGACCTTCACAGCGAGCCCCCCCCGAGGCGCGGCGACGTCGCTATCATCCGCCGCCCACCCAGGAACGAACCACGATGCCCCTTGCGAAGCGCGAGCCCAAAGACCGCCGATTTCGTGATGGCCAATCCCCCTTCCACATCGGCGACTGGGGCGGCGAGCACCTGCGTGACGACGTGCGATGGGCGTACGCCGCGCCGCCGGTCGGCAACGAGAAGGGCGCGGGCGTGTACGCGGACGTCCCGGGGTTCTGCAAGAGTGCCACTCTGGAGGAGATCCAGAAGCACGACGGCGTGCTGACCCCGGGCCGATACGTCGGGGCCGAAGCGGTGGAAGAAGACGACGAGCCGTTCGACGAGAAGATGAAGCGGCTGACGGCGAAGCCGCACGAGCAGTTTGCGGACGGACGCAAGCTGAAAGAGCCGATCAAGAAAAACCTGAAAGGGCTGGGGTATGGTGGGTAAGAAGGGCGGCCGCGCACCGGCCAAGAAGACGGCTCGCGTGCCGGCCAAGAAGACCGCTCGCGCACCGGCCAAGAAGACCGCTCGCACACCGGCCAAGAAGACCGCTCGCACACCTGCCAGGACGACGGCTCGCGCGCCGGCCAAGACGACGACTCGCGCGCTCGTGGCGCCCGCGAAGGCGTCCGAGCGGCGCTCGCGCGGGCTGGCGCGGGAAGAGGCATCGTTCCCGGTGCCGCCGTCGCGGCGGGAGCTGCCGGGCGACTACGCCAAAGCGCTGAGCGAGATCAAGCGGCGAATCCAGACCGAGCGGCTGCGCGCCGTGCTGGCGGCCAATTCGGCCGTGGTGCAGCTCTACTGGGACATTGGCCGGATGCTCCTGGCGCGCCAGGAGCGCGCCGGCTGGGGCGCACGGATCATCGACCGCCTGGCGGCCGACATCTCCAAGGCGTACCCGGACGTGAAGGGGTTCTCACCTCGGAATTTGAAGTACATGCGTGCGTTCGCGGCCGCCTGGCCCGATCCCGCAATTGTGCAACGGGTCGTTGCACAATTGCCCTGGCGTCAGAACATCGCCCTCCTCGAGCGCCTCGGCGATGCGAAGACACGCCTCTGGTACGCCGAAAGGGTGATCCAGCAAGGCTGGAGCCGCGACATCCTCGAGCTGCAGATCGCGGGCCGCGTTCACGTGCGCCACGGCAAGGCGATCACGAACTTCAAATCCACGCTGCCGCCCGCGGACTCCGACATGGCCGCGCAGGCCTTCGAGGACCCTTACGTCTTCGACTTCCTCGGCACGGCCGACCCGCGCCGCGAGCGCGAGGTCGAGCAGGCGCTGGTGGATCACGTGCAGCGTTTCCTGCTGGAGCTCGGCGCCGGTTTCGCCTTCGTCGGCCGGCAGGTGCTGCTGGAGGTCGGCGATCAGGACTTCTACACCGACCTGCTCTTCTATCACCTCAAGCTGCGCTGTTTCGTCGTCGTCGAGCTGAAGGCCGTCCCCTTCAAGCCGGAGCTCGTGGGCAAGCTGAACCTGTACCTCTCGGCGGTCGACGATGTCATGAGGCACCGGGACGACAAGCCGACCATCGGCCTGCTCCTGTGCAAGTCGAGGAACAAGCTCGTGGTGGAGTATGCCTTGCGCGACATGAAGAAGCCGATCGGCGTGGCAGAGTGGGAGACGAAGATCGTGGAGAACCTGCCGGAGAACCTGGAGGGAAGCCTGCCGACGGTCGAGGAGATCGAGGCGGAGATCGGTCGGGGAGGGGTGAAGAGATGACGGTGGTGTGGATGAGAGTGACGCGTCCGGCTACAATCAGCTCCACGCGGTGCGCCGCTCTCGCTCGCGCCCATCGTGGCGTGCTCGTACGACGCGTCGACCGGCACCCGCGAGGTCCTGGTGTCGCGCACGACGTCGCTCGAGCCAGGCACCAGGGTGGAGCTGATCGGGGTGAAGTCGGCCACCAAGCTGAAGGTGTCAGTTTCCGTCTCCCTCGCCGAAGACCGTACGCGCTGACCTAATGCCCCCGGCAACACCGCAATCTCCCGCAATCGATGCCGTTCCGAGCGGGGATCGGTCGTCCGAAAGGGCCTTGCACCATCACCCCGCGAAGGGCATGGTTCGCGCGAGCTGTGTACCCGCTCCGCAACCACGGAAGAAGCGCCATGAAGACCTCTGCCGCCGCCCTCCCCGTCGTGAGCTCGCTGGCCATCCCATTGGAAAGAGACGTCTTTCTTCGCACCTTGATCCGGGACCTCTCGGGCACCTTGCAGGACGTGGTCGGGCTGGAAGAGGCTTCGGGCTTCGTGAGCGTCGTCGGGCAGAAGATCGGCGATCAGATCAACGAGAGCTACAAGAGCGCTCTCGCCGTTTCCGGGCTGACCCGCGAGCAAGTGGCGGACGTGCTCGTGGATCTGAAGCGCCGGATTCAGGGGGACTTCTACGTCATCGAGCAGGACGACGAGAAGATCGTGCTGGGTAATCGCGCCTGCCCGTTCGCCGAGAAGGTGATTGGTCGCCCGGCCATGTGCATGATGACGTCCAATGTGTTCGGGGTCATCGCCGCCGAGAACCTCGGCTATTCCAAGGTCCTCCTCGAAGCGACCATTGCCCAGGGGTCTCCCGAGTGCCGGGTGGTGGTCTATCTTTCACGAACGCCGCAGGCCGAAGAAGCCAAAGGAAGAGAATACTTCAAGGCCTAGGCGGAGGCGTCGATGGTGAACGAGCTCGACGGGATCGCCAGCCTCTTACCCGAAGCGATGCTCCTGGTCGCGGCTGACGGCGCCGTTCGCGCTGCCAACGTGGCCGCGGGCGAGCTGCTCGGGCTTGCGCCCGCGGAGCTCGCCGGACGCGGGCTGTCCGAGCTGACCACCGACTCCGCGGAGGCGGTCGGGACGTTCCTGCGGGCCTGTTCCCGCAGCAACAGGCTCGTCCCCGCCACCTTGACGCTCGCCCTCCGAGACGGCTCGCACGTCCCGTGTCGTTGCCACGGAGCGGTGCTCCACCCACGCTCCGGCGACGCGCCGGCCGTCATCCTGGTCCGGCTGATCTCAAAAGAAGCGGCGGTCAACCAGTTCGTCGCGCTCAATCAACGCATCGAGGCGCTGACCCGCGAGATCCTCCGGCGCCGCCGTGCCGAGGAGGCCATGGAAGGGCAGAAGGAGCTGCTGCGAGTCACTCTCGCCAGCATTGGAGACGCGGTGATCGCCACGGACACGCAGGGATGCGTGACGTTCATGAACCCGGTCGCGGAGCTCCACACCGGCTGGGGCCAGGCGGAAGCGGCGGGGCGCCCCCTCGCCGAGATCTTCGTGATCGTCAATGAAGACACCCGGGCTCCGGTCGATAGCCCCGTCGCCGAGGTGCTCGCAAGAGGCACGATCGTCGGGCTGGCAAACCATACCGTGCTGATCCGGCGGGACGGAACCGAGCTGCCCATTGACGATTGCGGCGCGCCCATCCGGTCCGAGAGCGGGAAGCTCCTGGGCGTCGTGCTGGTGTTTCACGACGTCGAGGAGCGGCGCCACCTGGAGCGTCAGCTCCAGCAAGAGGCGCACAAGCTGCTCCAGGCCGATCGCCGCAAGGACGAGTTCCTGGCGATGCTGGCCCACGAGCTGCGCAATCCCCTCGCGCCGCTCCGCAATGGCATCGAGGTGTTGCGAACGTCGTGCGCCGGGAACGGGCCGGTGGAGCGAGTCGGCGCGATGATGGAACGGCAGGTCCACCATCTCAGCCGGCTGGTGGATGATTTGCTCGACGTGTCGCGCTTCACCCGCGGAAAGATCGATCTGCAAAGACAGCCTCTCTCGCTCCGCTCGGTGCTGGAGCGAGCGCTGGAGATGGTGCGCCCGACCATCGACGCGCGCGACCACGAGCTGACGGTGACGCTGCCGCCCAAATCGCTCCGGGTCGACGCCGACGGCGCACGCCTCTCTCAGGTGTTCGTCAACCTGCTCACCAATGCCGCCAAGTTCACCCCGCCGGGAGGCCAGATCCACGTGTCTGGCAGACAAGAGAAGAAGGGGCAGGCGATCGTGCGGGTGCGCGACACCGGCATCGGGATCGCTCCCGACCTGCTCCCCGCGGTCTTCGAGCTCTTCACCCAGGCGGACCGCTCCCTGGATCGCTCGCAGGGCGGCCTGGGTGTCGGGCTGACGCTGGTGCGGGCGCTCGTGGAGCTGCACGGCGGGAGTGTGGAGGCCCACAGCGCAGGGGCCGAGCAGGGCAGCGAGCTCATCGTGCGACTCCCCACGATCGAATCGAAGGGCCCGGACGCAGCGGCGGGCGGCGAGGGTTCGACGCCTCCCAGGGCGGCGGCGGCATCACGCCGCGTCCTGGTGGTGGACGACAACGTCGACGCTGCCGAGTCTCTCTCGGAGATGCTGCGGCTCTGGCATCACGACGTGCGAACCGCGCACGCCGGGCCGGAAGCGCTGGAGACGGTCCGCTCCTTCGAGCCGGAAGTGGTGCTGCTCGACATCGGGCTGCCCGGAATGGATGGATACGAGCTGGCGAGGCGCCTGCGGACCCTGCCGGCCACGTCGCCCGCCGTCTTCGTGGCCCTCACCGGCTATGGTCTCGAGGAGGATCGGCGCAAATCGAAGGAGGCCGGGTTCGACCATCACCTGACCAAGCCGGTGAGCCTGGACGTCCTGGAAGACCTGCTGGCGCGCCAGTGAACGAGTGGCTGAGTGGCACTCTTCACGGCGCGGGCGGCAAGACCGGGCCGGAGCGCGTCTGCGCAGCACGGCAATACAGCGTCAGGAACGCCGCGATCTCGTCAATGGGCAGGACCTTGTCGACCTGCGCGGCGGCAATGGCCGCCCTGGGCATGACGGGGGACTCGGCGGTCAACGGCGACTCGACGATGGTGAAGCCGCCGTGCGCCTTGACGCAGGCGAGGCCCGCGGCGCCGTCGTCGTTCGCCCCCGTGAGGATGATGCCGACCAGGCCCGCGCCATAGGCGTAGGCGGCTGACTCGAACAGGACGTCGATGGACGGGCGGGCGTAACGGACGCGCGGCTCCGTCGAGAGGGAGAAGCTCCCCCGCGTGACGAGGAGGTGGTAGTCCGCGGGCGCCATGTAGACGCGGCCGGGCTCGATGGGATCCTTGTCGTCGGGCTCGCTCACCGGGAACCCGGAGCGCATCTGGAGGACGTTGCTCAACGTATCGCGGCCCTCGGCGCTGCGGTGCTGCACCACGGCAATGGGCACGTCGAGCTCGGGAGACAGGCCGGAGAGCAAGATCTCCAGCGCCGAGAGACCGCCCAGCGACGTTCCAATCACCACGAGCTCGACGGCCATCATCGGGCTCTCCTCCAGATCCTCTCGTCGCCGTGAACGGGCTCGTAGTCGGGCTCGTGTGGTGTCCCCCTGAGGCTCTCCTTGCGGCCCAGGCAGAGGATGCCAAAGCGCCGCAGGCTCTGATAAAACAGCCTGTGGACCCGCTCCTGGAGCACGCGATTGAAATAGATCATCACGTTCCGGCACAGGATCACGTTGAGCTCGTTGAACGAGCCGTCGATGACCAGGTTGTGGTGCGAGAAGATCAGGTTCTTCTTGGGGGACTGCCGGAAGATGGCGTGATCGTACTTCGCCACGTAGTGCTCCGAGAGCAGGCCCTGCCCACCCGCGGCGGCGTAGTTCTGCTGGTTCTCATCCATCTGCTTCAGGGGAAAGATCCCTGACTTTGCCGCCTTCAGGCTCACCTCGTTCATGTCGGTGGCGTAGATCCGACAGCGCTCGTACAGGTTCTCGTCGTGCAGGAGGATGGCCATCGAATAGACCTCCTCGCCCGTGGCGCAGCCTGCGTGCCAGATGCGAATGAACGGGTGCGCCCGCAGGAGCGGCACCACGTCGCCGCGGAACGACGCGTAGAACGTCGGATCCCGGAACATCGACGTGAAGGTGACCGAGACGTGGCGCACCAGCCGGTCCAGCATCTTCGGATCGTGGAGGACCTTGTCCTGGAGGGCGGAGATGGTGCTCGCGCCCTCGACGTGGGCCATGTTCCACAGGCGGCGCCGCAGGGAAGCGAACGAGTAGTTGCGGAAGTCGACCCCGTAGTGACGGAAGACACCTTCCACGAGCAGCTCGATCTCGAGCGCTTCCAGCCGGTCCGCAGTGGCACTGTCCTTCACTTCCGCCTGTGGTGCGGGCGCCGCGCGAACCGAGCTCATCTATTTTCGTTGTCTGTACAGCCACACCCGGAGGAGCGAGACGAGCTGCTCCGGGTCGACGGGCTTCGGGACGTACTCCGATGCTCCGGCCTCGACACACTTCTCGCGGTCGCCCTTCATGGCCTTGGCCGTGAGCGCGATGATCGGCAGTGCGGCAAACTTCGGGTTCTGCCGGATCTCCCGCATCGCCTCGTAGCCGTCCATCTCGGGCATCATGACATCCATCAGCACGGCGTCCACGTCCGGGTTCTGGCGCAGGGCCTCCACACCCTTCCTGCCGTCCTCGGCGTAGAGGACCGTCATGTCGTAGCGCTCCAGCACGGCCGTGATCGCATAGATGTTCCGCACGTCGTCGTCGACGACGAGGATCTTGCGGCCCGCGAAGATCGGGTCGGACTGGTGGACGTCGGCCAGGATCTGCCGCTTCGACTCGGGCAGGTTGGCGTGGACGCGGTGCAGGAAGAGGGCCGTCTCGTCGAGCAGCTGCTCCGGTGAACGGACGCTCTTGATGATGATCGCCTCGGTACGGCGGCGGAGCCTCGTCTCCTCTTCCTGGGTCAGGTCCCTCCCGGTGTAGACGACGATCGGCAGGTCGTGCAGGCCATACGATCCCTTGATCGTCTCGATGAGCTCGACACCGGCCATGTCGGGCAGGCCGAGGTCGGTGACGAGGCAGTCGAAGTGCTTCTCTCGCAGGGCGATCAGGGCCTCGGCGGCGGTGCTGACGGCGGTCGTCTTCACGTCGCCATTGCCGATCAGCTCGACCAGGCTCGCGCGCTGGGTGTCGTTGTCCTCCACGATGAGCAGGTTCTTCACCCGGCGCTCGATGAAGCCCTTCACGTTGCCGAGCGCGTCCGCCAGGGCCTCGCGGGTGATGGGCTTCTGCAGGAAGGCGATGGCGCCGTTCCGCAGGCTCTCGGTCCGCCCGTCGTCCTTCCCCGAGATCACGTGGACCGGGATGTGACGGGTCTTCGGATCGTGCTTGAGCGCGTCGAGCACGCTCCAGCCATCCATGACCGGGAGCGAGAGATCGAGGGTGATCGCCGCCGGCTTGAAATGCCGGGCGAGCGAAAGGCCGGTGTCGCCGCGCCCCGCGACGAGCACCTTGAAGCCCTTCTCGCGCGCCATCCCGACCAGGATGCGGGCGAACTCGACGTCGTCCTCGATGATGAGCAGCGACTGATCGCCGGGCTGCAATTGGTCGCGATCGTCCTCGACCTCGCCGGGCGGGAAGCTGATCGGCTCGGGCGGCTCACCCGACGGGACCGGCCCGGACGGCTCGATGAGGTCCGTCTCGGTCGTGATGACCGTGTCCACCACCTCCCCGCTCCACGGCCGCTCGCGCTTTTCGTCGCGCTTGACGGCCTCGTACCGGACGGACAGCGGGCCGTGCGGCACGGTCGTGGAGATCCCGGAGACACCCGGCATCCCGTTCGGCAGGTAGGTGCAGGGCATGTAGAAGGTGAACGTGCTGCCCTTGCCGACGGCGCTCTTCACCGTCAGCTCGCCGTTCAGCAGCTTGGCGATTTCCCGGCTGATCGACAGCCCCAGCCCCGTGCCGCCGTACTTGCGGCTGGTCGTGCCGTCCGCCTGCTGGAACGCCTCGAAGATGAGCTTCTGCTTGTGGACGGGGATGCCGACGCCGGTGTCGGTGACGGCGAAGGCGATGACCGCGTCGGCGCGGTTGAGGCCGTCGTGGTTGGCGCTCCAGCCGCCCTTCGCCCGCGAGATCGACAGCTTCACGCTGCCGCGCTCGGTGAACTTGAACGAGTTCGCCAGCAGGTTCTTCAGCACCTGCTGCACCCGCCGGGTGTCGGTGTAGAGCAGATCCGGCGCGCCGGGCTGCGTCTGCACCGAGAAGTCGAGGCCCTTGCTCGTGGCCTGCTGGCGGAACGTGCAGGTCCCGCAGTGCTGCTTCGAGGTGGCGAGCTTCGTCTCGCAGCCGTTCTCGTAGGTCTCGTCGCAGTCGGCGAAGTCCTCGGTGCACTCGCCCACCACGCACGCACCCAGAACGCACAGTCCGCTCGCGACGGCCGCGGGCGCCGCACACGCCGCCCCGCACGTGCCGCAGTGGAGCGGGTCCGACGACGTATCGACGCAGGTCTCGCCGCACCAGCCGGGCGCCTCGTCCGGGCAATGGCTTCCGTCCGGCGGCTCCGTGAGGTCGCCTTCGTCAAACCCTTCGCAGCTCAGCCCAACCAGGCTGGCGATCGAGGCGAGGATCCACCCGACACGCATCGTTCCTCCGCGGTCCACCAGCGACGTGTACGCCGCCGGCTGGCCGGCCCTTCTGTCCCTTCTATCTCCAGAGCGAGGTCAGAGTGCCGGAATATCTGTACGCGGCGGAAGCCACGCTGAGGACACACAACCGATTGCGACAAAGCCGCACCCTCGTGTACCAAAGAAAGTATGCCGAACCATTCCGAGCCGACCAAGAAGACGAAACCATCCAAAGCAAACGCCGGCAAACCGGGCGTGCCCGCCGAGGCCGCCAAGGCCTTCGCCGAGGTCTCCCCGATCCTCTCCGGCATGTCCTCCAGCGGACTTCTCCAGATCACCACCGACATTCCGCGTGCCGTCGCCATCGCCGTCGGCGCTGTCCCTCACATTGCCAACCTTCGCGATCAAGCCGCGAAGCTGCCCGGCTTCGACATCACGAACGTCGATCGGCTCGGCGTCTACGCGCTCGCCGCCTGGTACGCCCACCTTCAGGGCATGCCGGAAGCCGTGGCCGGCGCGCTCGCGGGCCTCTTGGAGGAGGGCAAGCCATTGCGCGAGACCATGCTCCTTTCGGCCGAGCTGCTGGCCCACCTGGACCTTTTCAACAAGACGGCCGTGCAGGACATTCGCGCCGATCATGGCAACCTGGACACGGCCAACGACCTCGTGGCCCTCTCCGCCCTCTTCGCCACCGCCTGGACGCACGTCGAAAACAAGACCCCGGTCACCTGGGAGCAAGTCGAGCGTGCCGCGCAGCTCGGCCCTGAAATCCTCGTCGCCCTCGGCGCGCGCGATCAGCCCGGCGCCAAGGTCTCCGACGGCTCGACCCCTCCCGAGCGTCGCGTCCGCGCCTACACCCTGTTCGTCAACGCGTACGGCCAGTGCCGCCGCGCGGTGACCTATCTCCGGTGGGCGGAGGGCGACGCCGACGAGATCGCGCCGTCGCTGTTCGCCAACCGCGGCCGCCGCAAGACCACCCCCGAGGCCGAGGCGGACGCCGAAGTAACGGAGCCCGCGGCCACGCCCGAGAAGCCCGAGAAGTAAAACGGCGTAAGCCGCTTGGCGCACCCCAAACCCAGCTTCTCGGCCCCATCGGCTCCGGTTCTGAGACCGGTCGACCGTCTCGACCGACCGCGACAGGTTCTCCTGCCACCGCTCGACCGAGCGTTTTCGACCGCGACCGGTCATTTTTGACCGGTCGACCGAGCGTTTTTGACCGCTGGCGATCGGGGAAGGTCGGTCGACCGAGCGGTTTCACCCCCAAAACTGGCTCCTGACCACCGGTCGAGCGTCTCCACCCGACCGCGATCGGTCATTTTTTGCCGGTCGAGCCTCGCCAGCCGATCGCGCTCGACCGTTGGCCATCGGTCGAGCCATTCCGCGCGAGCGGGATCGGTCACTTTCGCCCCGGTCGAGCCATTCCGCGTGAGCTGAATCGGTCACTTTCGCCCCGGTCGAGCGTCCCCGCCGGAGCGCGAGCGGTGCTTGCCCACCGGTCGAGCCTCTTCGCGCGAGCGGGATCGGCCGTTGTCAGAATTTGGGCTGGTTCTCGGGCAGCCCGGGGTTGCTCTTGGTCGGGGCTCGCACGGCTGCCGTGGGTTGCGGCGAGACCGAAGGCAATGCGACAGGCGGCGCGGTGTCGACTTCGATGCCGGTGGCACTGGGCGGCGGCGCCCTGCTCGGCACTGGAACGCTCCCCACGGGCACGCTGGCAACCGGCCGCGGCTTACCAGCGGTCGAAACGCGCGCGATGCTCGGCGGCGGTGCCACGCCGGCCGGCGGCGACGCGGTGACCACTGAAGGCGGCGCCGCGATCACGGCGGACGGCGCTGCCGCGAGCGCGACCATCGGCGGCGGGCTCGGGGCCGAGAGCGCGGCGGGTGCGCTCTCCACGCCGCGCGACCGGGTGGACAGCGCGACCAGGGTGGCGCTGATAACGAGCACGCCGACCCCGGCAATCGCTATCGGCAGGCCACGCCGCGGGCGTTCTTCCGAGGCGCCACGACGCGGCGGCGGACGCGAGCTGCTCTGCGCGGCTCGGTGGGAGACGAGCGTGGCGACGAGGGGGGTGTCCGGCAGTGGCGGACCGTTCCGGCCCGGGCTGCGCACCGTGGCAAGGCTTCGCGGATCGGCAGTGGGCGCCACGTACAGGCGGCGCGACTCCAGGCCCGTCGGTCTTGCGCCGTCGCGCGCCGCCGCGTGCGCCTCGGGCATGACGAGCGAGGCATGCTCCTGCGCGTCGCTGACCTGGATGTCGCCGGGCTTCGCCACTTCCCAGAAGAGGGGGTCTTCGCCGCTCTCGAGACCGCGGCTGAGCTCCTCGATCGCCGCGCGCGCCGCCGGCTTCGCGGTCCAGTCGGGCCGGGCGCGCATCGCGGCGTACATCGCTGCGTCCGGATCGCTCGGATCGGAAGATGGCGCACCCGCCGCATCGTGCGGAGCGCTCGAAACGATCCGCGAGTCGGGCGCGGCGGCGCGCGGTCCGCTCGCCGGAGGGGAGCTGTCTTCGTCGGTCGATTGCATCTCTCTGCGGGGTATTTCTTCGGGTGCGGCCGAAGGTGCCGCTTTCTTTCCGCCGGCCGCACGAAAAACCGGCAACCCGCCGCCGCCGGCAAGAGAAAGAGGGCGGAGGTTCAAACCAATGCCGCCCGAAGCCGATACGGCGCCTGTCCCCCAACCCCTCGCGGGGCTGACGCACCTTCTCGATGGAACGAAGTACCGGGTCCTCGGGCTCCTCGGAAAAGGGGCTCAAGGCTTCGTCGTCGACGCGGAGCACGTCGCGCTCGGCAAGGCGGTGGTCGTGAAGGTGCTGCACGAGCGGCACGTGCTCGACGCGATCCAGGTCGAGCGGATGCGCGTCGAGGCGCAAGCGCTGGCGCGGCTGACGTCGATCCATCTGGTGCCGGTGATCGACCTCGGCACGCTCGCGGACGGGCGGCCGTACTTCGTGATGGAGAAGCTCGCGGGCCGCACGCTCCACGCGGAGGGTCGCGCGCGGGGGCCGCTGCCGCCGGGCGAGGCGATCGAGATCGCGCGGCAGGTGTTGGCCGCGCTTTCGGTGGTGCACCGTGCGGGCCTGGTGCACCGCGACGTGAAGCCGGCCAACGTGTTCCTCTCCGCCACGGAGACGCCCGGGGCGTGGCTCGTGAAGCTCCTCGACTTCGGTGTGGCGAAGGTGCTCCCGGCGACGGGCGCGGTGGTGAACGCGCCGGCTCCCACGGTGGGCGGCATTGCGATTGGAACGCCCAAATTCCTCTCGCCCGAGCAGGCGTGCGCCAACCCGGTGGATGCACGCAGCGACGTCTATTCCGTGGGCGCGCTGCTGTTCTGGATGCTCTCGGGCCGCGACCCGTTCGCTCACCACAAAGGCATGATTGATATCCTCACGGCGCACGTGACCGAGCCCGCTCCTCTGGTTTCGGACGTCGCGCCGTGCCCGGTCCCGCGCGCGCTGGAGCTTGCGATCCACAAGGCGCTGCAGAAGCTCCCGGAGCAACGCTACGCGACGGCGAAAGACTTCGCGGACGCCCTTTCGGCGGTGCCACTCGACCAGGCCATGGTGCGAGCTTCCAACGGGGGCACGATCCGAATGGGCGGTCCCCTGCGTCCGTTCCCGAGCTCCGAGCCAATGAAACGCCCTCCGGCCGGCGGCGGCACCGTGCGAATGGTCCAAGGCGCCGGCCATGCGCGCGACGCCTGCGCCCAGCCCGAGCGCGCCTCCCGCTCACCGCCGCGCCCAGCGTTTGCGCGAGGGGGCGCGGCGCGGCCGGTGGTATCCTCGCTCGGCCTGGCGGTGCTCGTTGCCGTCGCGTTCGCGAGCCTCACGGTGCTCCTGCTCCTCGGGGTACGGCTCGCGGGCGTCCTGAGGTAGAGGAGGGCGAGCGATGGCGGCGGACAAAGGCATGCTCGAAGAAGGCGACCTGATCGGCGGCATCGAGCTCGAAAAGCGCATCGGATCGGGCGGCTTCGGCGTGGTGTACCGCGGCAGAGACCCGAAGGGCGCGACGGTCGCCGTGAAGGTCCTCGCGGTGGAGGTCCAACACGACGCCGACCTCTCCGCGCGCCTCATGAAAGAGGCGACGCTCATGGCCGAGATCGAGCACGACAACGTCGTCCGCTTCCACGCCGCAGGCAAAGACGGAGACCGCATCTGGCTCGCGATGGAATTCGTCCCGGGCGGCACGCTCCGCGACCAGTTGCCAAAAGACAGGCCCATCGACCTCGAGCAAGCCCTGCGCTGGACCCGCCACGTCGCCGAGGGCTGCGCCGAGGTCCACAAGATCCGCGACGTCACCGGCCGCCCCGTCGTCCACCGCGATCTCAAGCCCGAAAACGTGCTCCTCAGCCGCGACCGAATCGCCAAGGTGGCCGACTTCGGCATTGCGAAGTTCCGCACGAGCCTGCAATCCACCCGGAGCAACGAGGCGATCGGCACGCCGCTCTACATGGCGCCCGAGCAGATGGAGGCCTCGACCGACATCGACGAGCGCGCCGACGTTTCGCCCTCGGCGTGATCCTGTACGAGATGCTCGCCGGGAGGCGGCCCGCCGAGGTCGGCCACGACCGCGAGCTCACCCTGATGGAGAAGGTGACGCGCTCGATGTTGCAAGCGGTAGTGCCGCTCCCGGAGCTGAATCCGACCGTCCCCGGGCACGTGTGGGGCATCGTTGAGCGCGCGCTGCAAAAGAAGCGGGAGCTGCGCTTTGCGACGATGCGCGAGATGGCCGATGCGCTGGTGGAAGCCTTGAAGCGGGTGCGGAGGGAGCACGGGAAGAAGCCGTCGTTTGCGGAGAGGGAGGGAGCGCAGGTGACGGGCGGGGTGGGGGCGGTGACGGTGGGAGAGGCCGGCGAGGCGGTGGATGCCGGGTTGCGGCCGGCGGAGACGCGCAACGCGGTCTCGACACCGAAGACCGCCCTGGCCACGGCGACCACCGACCCAGCCCCGCTCTTCGGCGAGCTCGGCACGGTGAAGATCGGCGAGATCGAGGGGAGCGCGACGACCGAATCGGACCTGTCGACGCTCGCCGCGTCGTCGCGCTCCGTGAAGTTGCCCCCCACGCGAGGGCGTCTGCCATTGCCGGTGTTGGTGGGCGGCATGGTGCTCGGCGTGGGCATCGGCGCACTGGTGTTCTGGAGTTGGACGCCGAACGCGGCCACGCTGCAAACGGTCGGCGTGGCCAGCAGCGACGAGCCGCTCCAGAGTCGTCCTGCGGCGGCGGACGCGGGGGGCGTCGAATCGCCACGGAATCAGGCGGAAGCGGGAGCGCCGGTGACGGACGACGCAGGTGTTCCCGTTGCGACAGGGGACACCGGTGCGGAGAAAAAAGCACCGGGCGGCCAGTCCGTAGTGCAACCGCCGGGGAAGAACGCTCCGCCATCGACCAACCCCGTGAAGCTCGCTCCCAAGAAGTGCGCCGGCATCGCCTGTGAACCAGATCTGTAGGCCATGAGAACGGCTCGCGAGCTGGATCAAGTCACCCCACCGCGCCACCCCTCTTCACCTGAACTGGAAGGGGTGGACGCAGTTCGGCTAGGGTGCCGGCTTCATGTCGCTCCTCCCGGAAGGCTACGAAGAGCAAATCACGAAGGCGGTGGCCCACTACTGGCGAACGCTCGCCGTCCAGGCCAGCAAACAGAAGGCCGGGAAGGATCACGGCCGCCGGAGAGCGGTCACCGGCGGGAAACAGATGGACGGGTTCTGCGAACTCGTGAACTGGGTGGTCAGCGAGAACGGTATGCCCGACGCGAGCGTGTTTGTGCGCAAAAAGCTGGAGTTACCTGGCTTCTTTCGGGCGACAAAGAAGTGGGATCTCCTGGTCGTTCACCAGAAGCACTTGGTCGCTGCCGTCGAATTCAAGTCGCACATCGGTCCTTCATTCGGGAATAACGTCAACAACCGCATCGAGGAAGCTCTTGGAAACGCGGTGGACTTGTCGACCGCATTTCGGGAGGGCGCGTTCGGCACGGACCGGCCACGCCCATGGGTCGGATGGGTCATGTTCCTGGAAGACTGCCCTGAATCAGTGGTCCCCAAGAAGGTCAGGGAGCCGCATTTCAAGGTTTTCGACGACTTCCGGGGCACGTCCTACGCGCAGCGCTACGAGCTGCTGCTCCGCAAGTTGGTCTTGGAGAAGCACTACGATGGCGCAGCATTGCTGATGTCGACAAGAGACGAGGCGAATTTAGGCAACTTCCGGGAGCCTGCTGCCGACCTGAGCATCAAGCGCGTGCTCGCCGAGATCGGCGGTCGCGTTCGGGTGTTCCTCGCGGTGGAGTAATCGGTCCATGCAAACGAATTTAAGCCTGCCCCTGCAGATGCCGAAGCACGCGTACGAGTATGGTGCGCGCGCGTCAGGAGAGGCTCACGGCGTAGTCCTTACGAAACCTCACGTCGTTGAGCTCATTCTCGACCTCGCCGGCTACACGAGCGATCGGGATCTGACGGGCACGTCGCTCTTGGAGCCGTCGTGCGGACACGGTGCCTTCGTGGTACCAGCCGTGAAAAGGTTGCTCGAAGCGGCCAAGCACACAGGTCGCGCGCCCTCCGCCCTCGCGAACGCCATCCTGGCCTTCGACATCGACAGGGAACACGTCGTGCGGACACGGAAAGCCGTGGTCGACCTCCTCGCAGACCACCGAGTCGGCCAGGCGGTCGCCGAGCGACTCGCCGAAGGATGGGTACGCGAGCACGACTTCCTCCTTGCTGCGATCGGCCGAACGTTCGATTTCGTAGTCGGGAACCCGCCCTACATCCGCATTGAACAACTCGCGGGCGCCTTACAATCCGAGTACCGGCGGCGCTACCGCTCGCTGTACGACCGGGCGGATCTCTACGTCGCTTTCATTGAGCGGGGACTGTCTCTGCTGTCTTCGGATGGCGTGCTGTCGTTCATTTGCGCCGATCGATGGGTGTCGAACAAGTACGGGGCGCCCCTGCGCGAGCTGGTTTCGGCAAAATACCAGGTCCGCTGCTACATCGATCTGCACAAGGCGTCGCCGTTCGAGTCGGACGTGATCGCATACCCATCGATCTTCGTTCTCAGTCCTGGAAAATCCGAGAATGTGCCTGTCGTGACGCTGGAAGCCGCGTCTGCGACCGAGTGCGGAGCGCTGACCGAGGCGCTTGCCGGGAAAGCCATCAGGCTGCCCGCGGGCGTGTCATTGGCGACTTACAAGTGTTGGTTCGAGGGAGATGAGCCCTGGGTGCTCAGCTCACCTGCCCATCTGGACACGCTCCGCTTCCTGGAAGCCAAGTTCGCGCCCATCGAAGCCACGGCGCACGTTGGCATCGGGGTCGCGACCGGCATGGACAAGCTCTATATTGTCGGCGGCGATGCCGAAATAGAGGCCGACCGCCTCGTGCCGCTGGTCATGCGTGACGACATCGAAAAGGGGCGAATCAGGACCGCCAGCCGGTTCGTCATCAACACCTTTGACGACGATGACGGGCGCGCCGTGGATCTCGACCGGTTCCCCAAGCTGCGGAAGTATCTGACTGCGCGAGCGAATGAGATCAAGAAGCGGCACGTCGCTCAGAAAAACCCCAGCGCGTGGTTTCGCACGATCGACCGCGTCTATCCAAAGCTCGTCTCGACACCGAAGTTGCTCATCCCGGATATCGCCGGATCGAACGAGGTTGCGTTCGACGAAGGGCACTTCCACCCGCACCACAACCTATACTTTGTTACGTCCTCTCAATGGGACATGGAGGTGCTGGGCGGCCTGCTCAGCTCGAAGATGGCATTGTTCTTTGTCTGGTCCTACGCCGTGAAGATGCGTGGTGGCTACCTCCGGTTCCAGGCGCAGTATCTCAGGAGGATTCGACTGCCGGACCCCATTGCCCTACCTCCCAAGCTCGCGAAGAACATCAAGACGGCATTCCAAACGCGATCGTTTGCTCGGCTAGACGAGCTCGCGCTCGAAGCATACGGGCTCCGCGAGCTGCCGCTGTTCGACTTCGTGGATACGCGCGCGTAAGTCAGCTCGACTCGCCGAGACGTCCGCCAACGTCCGCCCTCTACAACGCCGACTCGAAGGCGCATCGCCTTCGCACGCGCGCGCCGAGGTCGTCGATCGTTCGCTCGTGCAGCCTGCGCGCCTGCCCGTACTTGAGGCCCAGCTTCTCGCCCGCCGCCTTGAGGTCGATTTCCTCGTCGTAGAGCAGGTGGAGCATCTGCTTGCCGTCGTCGGGCGTCTGATCGAGCTCTTCGACGAAGACGCGTACGCGCTGTGACCATTCCGCGCGACGGTGCACGGCGTCTTCGGAGGTGGCGGATTGCATCATCGTCGCGGCGCCGCAGACCTTCCGCGCGACCGCGGTCAGCAGGCGATTCAAAAAGTCGTGGAGCTTGTCCTCGTCGCTGCGCGGGTCCCCGTCCAGAGATGGACCTTCGTCGCGCGTCGTTTCGATGTGCGTGTACGTTGCATCCCAGAGCAGCGCATAGAACTGGCCCTCCTTCTTGATGCCGTACTTCATCGCCCCGTCAATACGCTTGTAGCAATAGACCTCGAAGTCCGTGCCCTTGTCGGGCTTGTACGTGCGGACCGCTTGCATCAGGCCGATGGATCCGAGCGAGAGGAGCTCTTCGTAGGTCACGTTCGCTCCGCCAGTCCGGCCGGCCCTGCGGGCGTGCTTCCGGGCGCACTTCGCCACGACGACCATGCCACGCTCGACCCACCCTTCCTGCTCTTCGGTGAGCGGTGCGGAGGTTCCGGCGGGGGGCGCGGTCCCGGGTGTGGAGCGCTTCACTTGGAACCTGCCTTCTTCGCGGGGGCCGCCTCGGCGGCGCCGTCCTTCGCCTGCGTGCCGCTGTGCTCGCGCGTGGCGCGCGGCCGCACGCGGTCGAGGAGCTGCACGCCGACAGGGTGGGTCGCGAGCACGTGGTCCAGCATCTCCTCCATCTCGAGGATGATCTGTGCGGGAAACATGGCTCGGTAGGGCTCAACGGCGCGCTGCACCTCCGCGGCGCGGATGGGATCGTCGGGCGTGTCCGTGTGCCTGTCTGCCTTGGCCATGGGGTTCTCCTGATGCCTTACTCTCCCAATGCCGGCCAGAGTGCCGGAAAATCCGCAAGCGCGACCGCGCTCATTGACGAGCCGGGCGGAGGTGCTGTCGCGGTGCCCTGCCGCCTCCCCTCAAGCGCCTGCGCATGAATCGTGGTCATGACGCGACCGCGCAGTGGCGCACTCGCCGGGCGCGGCGGTCTCCTCAGCGCCCGCGCCAATAACCCGGTCGGCGCCGCATGTGCGCGACAGCCAAAACGACGATCCGCTCTGAAAGGACCGAGTACAGAACCGCGTACGGAAACCCTGGGAAGAGCATGCTCCGGACGCCAGGCTCGACCTCGACCGCGCGCAGTGGCATCTCGGCGACGGCGGCGAGCACATGGCCGAGCTGCGCTTCGAAGCGCGCTGCGGCGTCGGGGCTGCGATCGAAGTACCAGCGGAACGCGTCGCGCGCCTCCCGCTCCGCCTCGACGTCGATCGTGATCGGGAGCGTCTCAGCCACGCGCGAAGATCCGCGCGCGTGCTTCTGTCCACGGAGCGGGCTCGGAGCGGCCCGCCTGGATCTCGGTCAGCCGCCGCGCCGCCTCTTTCGCCCACGCGCGCTCCACACCGCTGTCGGGCGGCCCGTCGAGGCTGTCGAGGAGACGCTCCGCCAGGACACGGCGTTCGCTCTGCGGAAGCTGAACGGCTTCTTCGTAGAGGTCTTCGAGGGACTGCGAGAGCTTTGCGGCGGCGTCGCCCATGTCAGCAAAGTAGCACGAGCCAGGCGGCGACTGCCAACGCCTACCGCTTCCCCTCCAGCGCCCGCGCATGGACCGTCGCCATCACGCTCCCCAGCAGCGACGCGATCGGCGCATAGGCCGGCGGCAGCAACCCAAACGCCACCGCCACTGCGCCCACCAGCGCCGGCACTGCCGCGATGGCCACCCCGACGCGCGCCTCTGTCCGCACCCGCCGCGCCAGGGCCAGCGCCAGCGCCGCATCGCGCACGTCATCCGAGGCCAGCGTCACCGCGAAGTCGCCCGGCGCCGCCGTCTTCAGCCCGCCGCCCTGGAGCGCCGCGGAGGTGCCGCCGCTCGACGCCGTTCCCGCAGCCCCCAGCGCCACCGCCACGTCGGCTGTCGCCAGCGCGTCGTCGTCGACGCCGCCGTGGCCGAGCACCGCCACCTTGAGGCCCGCGTCCATCACCCGCCGCACCTCGGCGGCGCGCGCCGACGGCAACACCTCCGGGCGGACGTGCTCGATGTCGAGCGAGCGCGCGATCGCCTCGCACGTCTCGCGCGAGTCGCCCGACATGATGATCGGCTCGATCTCCGCGTCGAGCAGGTGCTGCACCGCCGCGCGCGCCCCCGGCCGCAGGCCGTCGATGAGCGCGATCAGGCCCACCAGCCGCCCGGCCACCGCGACGAGCACGATCGTGCGGCCCTCGGCCTCCAGGTCCGTCATGGTCCGCTCGACCGCCGCCACGCTCACCCGCTCTTCGAGCAGCAGCGCCCGCATCCCCACGATCAGCTCCTCCCCCGACGAGCTCATCGCCGTCACCCCGAGCCCCGGGTACTGCTGCGGATTGCGCACCCCGTCCGGCCGGATCTGCCGGGCCCGCGCCGCCCGCACGATGGCGTGCGCGACCGGATCCTCGGCCATCCGCTCCGCCCCCGCCGCGAGCGCCAGCACCTCGGTCTCGTCGAGCTTCGACGTCGTCGCGATCACCTCGGACAGCTCGGGCTCGCCCTTGAGCAGCGTCCCGCGCGCGCAGAACACCGCCGTCTGCACGCGCCCCGCGAGCTCCCAGCCGTCCGACGATTTGTAAACGATTCCCCGCCGCAGCCCGAGGAGCACCCCGCGCGCCACGTGAACCGCGGCGATCGCCGCCGCGATCGGCGTCGACAGCGCCGCGTGCACCGCGATCACCGCCATCGCGATCTCGACCGGCAAACGCCCGGCAACCACCGCCGACAGCCCGGCCACGAAGGCCGCCACGAACGACCAGCGCTCGACGAGCGCGCGGCTCGCCTTCGCCACCGGCGCGAACGCATCGGCGCGCCGCCGCGGATCGAGCACCACGCGCGCGAACGCCCGATCGCTCCCCGCCCACGTACACACCCCGCGCATCCGCCCGCTCACGATCGTCGCGCCCGCCACGATCGGATCGCCGACCTTGCGCCACACCGGCGTCGTCGCGAACGTCCACGGCAGCAGCTCGACCTCGCCGTCGACGATCGTCAGATCGACCGGCACGACCTCGCCCGGCTCCACGATCACGTGCTCGCCCGGCTTGATGTCGAAGACCTTGTCCTTGCTCTTCTCCGCCCCGCGATCGCCGTGCGGAGCCCGCCGGCCCGGCACCGCGAGGTGCATCTCCAGCCACGCCCGCTCGCCCACGACCCCGCGCCGCGCGCTGTCGATCAGCCACGCCCCGACCGCCGACGCCGTCACGATGAACCCCGCCAGCGACGTCGCCTCGCCGGCCAGCGCCGCGTCCTTTCCGAACGACGCCCAGAGCGCCACGCCGACCGCCGCGACCGGCGCCACGAGCAGCGGCAGCGGGTGCGGATCGCTGACGTCGCGCTCGGTCGTCAGCGCCCGCCCCACCAGCATGGTCGCGCCGACCCCGCCCAGGATGATGCGCGCCAGGATCGACAGCGGCAGCGTCCCGAGCAGCGACAGCGACACCGCGAGCGTCCCCGCGACGACCGCCAGCACGAGCAGCAGCGCGCCGACGTCGCGGCCCTCCGGCGGATCGATGCGACCCGGCGTGTCGTGCAGGATCATCCGCGAAAGTGGCTCGATCGGCCCTTCCCCGTCGAGCGCGGGCGGGGCGTCCGGCAAGCCCTCGTCGGGCGAGCGCGGCGCGAACGCGTCCTCGATCGGCGCCCCCGCGTCGTCGTCGGCGAGCCGCGAGCTCACCTCGGGCGGCGGCCCCGACGTCGGCTCCCCCAGGAACGACGCGCGGCACACCCCGCGATTGCAGAAGTAGTGGACCTTCTGATCGAAGATCGCGACGTGGCCGGCGCGCAGCGGATCGATGAGCTTGCCGCACGCCGAGCACGGTACGGGATCGACGACCGGCCCAGCCGCGCGCAACTCGATGACCTCCGAAAGCCCTTCGATTCCCGATTAAACCGCCGGCCCGGCCGGCCCCGTTTGCCCGGCCGGCCCCGTTTGCCCGGCCGCCGCGCGGCTGGCCGCGAGATCCGCCAGGACCTCGCCCACCATCGTCACCGCCTCGTCGATCTCGCCGTCCGAGATCACCAGCGGCGGCGAGAAGCGCAGCGCGTTGGCCCCCGCCATCGTCAGCAGCAGCCCTCGCTTCTGCAGCGCCGTGAGCACCCCGCGGGCGTCAATCCCGTCGGCCATCGGCAGCGCCCGCAGCAGGCCCCAGCCGCGCTCCGGCTTGCACACCGAGGGCAACCGCGCCGCGACCTCGTTCAGGCCCTTGCTCAGCCGCTCGCCCCGGGTCCGCGCCCCGTCGATCAGCTTCTCCTCGTCGAGCACCCGGATCACCGTGCGCGCCGCCGCCGAGGCCAGCGCGTTGCCACCGAACGTCGAGCCGTGCGTCCCGGGCGGCAGCGCCCCCGCGAGCTCCTCGCGCACCAGCATCGCGCCGATCGGAAAGCCGCCGCCGAGCCCCTTCGCGAGCATGATCACGTCCGCCTTCACCCCCTCGTGCTGGTGGCCCAGCCACTTCCCCGTGCGCCCCACCCCGGTCTGCACCTCGTCGATCAGCAGCAGCGCCCCGTGCGCGTCGCACAGCTTCCGCAGCTCGGTCAGATAGCCCGCTGGCGCCGGGATCACGCCGCCCTCGCCCTGCACCGGCTCCACGAAAATCCCCGCCACGTCGGGGCCCATCACCGCCGCCACCGCCGCCGCGTCGCCGTACGCGACGTGCGTGATGCCCCCGACCATGGGCCCGAAGCCCTCGTGGTACTTCGGGGTCCCGGTGAGCGCGACCGAGCCCATGGTGCGGCCGTGGAACGAGTTGTGAAACGCGACGAAGCGAAACTTCTCGGTCTGCCCCTTGGCGTAAAAATGCCGGCGCGCGAGCTTGAGCATCGCCTCGTTGGCCTCGGCCCCCGAGTTGCAGAAGAAGGCGCGATCGAACCCGGTCTTGCCACACAGCTCGTCG
>Ga0163144_10006888_pt1 | contig 25011 bp, 25 predicted proteins | sample OliLak19BULKMAT1_FD_123175 | JGI IMG/M metagenome (GOLD analysis project Ga0163144, IMG submission 123175) | Freshwater microbial mat bacterial communities from Lake Vanda, McMurdo Dry Valleys, Antarctica - Oligotrophic Lake LV.19.BULKMAT1 | ecosystem: Environmental > Aquatic > Freshwater >... | reverse complement strand
TCGCGGCCGGCGCCTCCACGCGCGAGGAGCTCATGGCCGGCACGAAGTCCGGCCTGCTCGTCTCCGAGGTGCTCGGCATGCACATGGTAGACCCCGTCTCGGGCGCGTTCTCCGTGGGCGTCTCGGGCCTCTCGATCGAGAACGGCGCCGTCACGGGCGCGGTGAAAGGCGCCATGATCTCGGGCAACCTGCTCGACCTGCTGGCGCGCGTCGACGGCGTGGCCGACGATCTCACCTTCGAGGGCTCCCTGGGCGCGCCCACCTTTCGCGTCTCCGAGCTCGACGTCGCCTAAATACTGTCCTGTTTGGTGTCAGGCATGCCTAACGGACAGTATTATCCCCAGTAGTTTTTCAAAAAGCCTTTATCCTCGGGTTTTTCGGTGCGCCGCACGACGTCGATGAGGACGCGCAGCGTCTTCTCCTGGCTTCCGGTCAGATTGAAGGCGATGCCGTAGTGCCGCGCTTCCGGATCGGTCCCCGAAAGGCCCGCGTCGCGGGCCACGCGCCCGGGAAGATCGAGCTCCCCGCCTTTCCATTCGACCCGAATGCGGTAGGTCGCGCCGGTCTTGAGGATCCCGCGCACGCGCAACAGGCACCCGCTGAGGCTCAAGTCGAGCAGGACGCCTTCGCCGATGCGCACGCCGCCCACGGGGCCGCTGAAGACCTCGACCTTGAGGTCGCTGGGCCAACGCGCGTTCGTGCGCCCGCTGTTGCTCATAGGGTTTAGGGTAGCGGCCGGCGATTACGGCCTCATGTCAAATACTGTCCGATCGGCATGCCTGACACCCAAATAGGACAGTATTCGGCTAGCGTCGGCCGATTTCGCTCATGTAGGAGAGAGTCTTGAGGCCATCCATGCGGTCGAGGTAGACGAAGCCGTTGAGGTGGTCGGTCTCGTGCTGGACGACTCGGGCCGGAAAGCCCTCGTAGATCTTCTTAAAGGCCTTGCCGTCGAGGCCGTGGCCGCTGAGCTCGAGCTTTTTGTGCCGGCGCACCATGCCGCGCAGCTCGGGCACCGACAGGCAGCCCTCCCAATCTTCCTCGAACTCGTCACCGATCGGCTTGATGACCGGATTGAACACCACGGTGAGCTCGATGCCCTCGGGATGGCGCTTCGTGCCCTTGGGCAGGCCCATGACGAAGACCGAGAGGTCCTCGCCGACCTGGTTGCCCGCGACGCCCACGCCGTCGTACTCGTCCATCGTGACGGCCATCTCCTGCACGAGGCGGCGGATGTCGTCGGTGCGGATCTCGTCGGGCTTCAGCTTGCGCAAGACCTTGCGCAGGATGGGATTGCCCAGCTGGGTCACCTTGCGGACGCCGATGGAGACGATTTGAGCGCTCATAAAACGATTTTGCCATATCCGGCCTCGCCGCGTCATCTCAGGAGTTATCCACAAAATTCCACCGGTGGAAACGATTTTGCCCGCTAATAGAGATGAGCATTCCCTAGGGAATGCTGGGATCGCGGCGATGATGTGCCTTATTAGGCACCGATTCTAGTCCCAGAACTAGTTCTCGTGTCGAATTCGACACATGCGGTGATCGAACCTGCGTGATTTGATATTCTCGCTTACCCATGGGTAAGCGCATCGTCGTGAAAGTCGGCTCCGGCGTGCTGTCGGGCGGGGGCGAAGGCCTCCACGCCGCCACGCTGCGCCGCCTCGCCGGGGAGATCGCCAAGGCGCGCGCGAATGGGGATGAAGTCGTGCTCGTGTCCTCGGGCGCCATCCTCGCTGGGCGCGAGCGGCTCAAGCTCGACAAGCGGCCGAGCGTGCAGCTCAAGCAGGCGGCCGCCGCGGTGGGGCAGAGCCGGCTCATGCGCGCGTGGGAGGCGGCGTTCGCGCGGTCGAAGATCACGGTCGCCCAGGTGCTCTTGTCCGGCGACGACCTCCATCACCGCGAGCGCTACTTAAACGCGCGGAACACCTTGCTCACGCTCCTGCGCCTGGGCGTCGTCCCGATCGTGAATGAGAACGACACCGTCGCGGTCGAGGAGATCAAGTTCGGCGACAACGATGGGTTGTCGGCGCTCGTGGCGGGGCTCGTGGACGCGAGCACGCTCGTGCTGCTGACCGACCAGGACGGGCTCTACACCGATGATCCCCGTTCCAATGCAGACGCGAAGCTCATCGCCGAATACGGGACTTCGCACGCGAGGACGGGCAAGGCGGGGCCGTCCGGCACCGGGGGGATGGAATCGAAGGTAAGAGCCGCGCGCCAGGCCGCCGAGGGCGGGGTGCTCGCGATCGTGGCCAACGGAGCCAAAGCGGGAACTTTGACGGCGGCGCTCAACGGAGACGGCGTCGGTACGAGGTTCGTGCCGGAGGAGAAGCCGCTCGCGAAGCGAAGGCAGTGGCTCGCGTTCGCGTCGCACCCGAAAGGACGCATCGACGTCGACACCGGAGCCCGGGAAGCGCTCACCTCGAAGGCGCGCAGCCTGCTCGCGTCCGGGGTGAAGGGAACGAGCGGCGCGTTCGAGCCGGGGGACGTCGTGAGCCTCGCCGAGAATGGCGCGGAGTTCGCACGGGGGCTGACGAACTTCAGTTCGAGGGATCTGGACAAGATCAAAGGCATGAAGACCTCGGAGATCGAGGGCGTTCTGGGAGTCAAGCAAGCCGATGAAGTCGTGCATCGGGATAATTTGGCGGTGATCAAGAAGTGAACATTGAAAAAATGGCGGTTGAGGCCAAGGTGGCGGCGAGGGTCCTCGCGCGCGCGTCCACGACCCTGAAGAACAAAGGGCTGCTCGAGATGGCGAAGGCGCTAAGAAGACGAGCCGGTCGAATTTTAGCGGCGAATGAAAGGGAACTCGCGGCGGTTAAAAAAACGTCCCGGAGCGCCGCCTTTGTCGAGCGGATGACTTTGAACGGCGAACGTATTGAGAATATTGCGCGGGCCCTGGAACATGTCGCGAAGCTCGCAGATCCGGTAGGACGGACAACGGCGTTTTCGAAGAGGCCCAATGGGCTGATTATTAAGAAGATGCGGGTGCCTTTGGGAGTCGTCGCCATCATTTATGAGTCCCGCCCCGGAGTGACGGCCGACGCGGCGGGGTTGTGCATCAAGTCGGGCAACGCCGCCATCCTGCGCGGCGGGAAAGAGACCGTTAAGACGAATTTCGCTATCGCCGAGGCGCTGCGTGAGGGCCTGCGCAAGGCTGGGTTGCCCTCGGCCTCGATCGGGTTTGTCAATGTTCCGGACCGCGCGGCGGTCCGGCGGCTCTTGCGGCTTGATACGTTGATCGACCTCGTGATTCCTCGGGGCGGGCCCGAATTGACGACCGCGGTGCGGCATGAATCCTTAATCCCCGTGCTCGCGCACGACAAAGGGCTTTGTCATACGTACGTTGATGAGAAGGCGGATCTCGTGATGGCGCTGGAGATCGCGCTCAACGCGAAGGCCGAGAGGCCGGGCGTGTGCAACGCGATGGAGACGCTGCTCGTTCACGAGAAGATCGCGCGGCGGTTCCTGCCGCTCGCTGCGAAACGGTATGAGGCCGCCGGCGTCGAGCTGAGGGGCGATCTCAAAACGAAGCGCATCCTGCCGGCGATCAAGACGGCGACAAAGGCCGATTGGGACACGGAGTATCTCGCGCTCATCTTGTCGGTGAGGATCGTCGCCAATATCGACGAGGCGATCGGGCACATCGCGAAACATGGATCCGGTCTCGCGGAGGCCATCGTCACCGGTGATAAGCGGCGCGCGGCCAAATTTTTGAGGGAAGTGGACGCGGGGGCGGTGTACGTGAACGCATCGACGCGGTTCACGGACGGCGGTGAGTTCGGATTGGGCGCGGAGATGGGGATCAGCACGCAGAAGCTGCACGCGAGGGGGCCGGTGGGGCTCGAGGGGCTCACGTGCGAGAAATTTATCGTTCAGGGCAAAGGCCAGGTCCGATGCTCGAGCTGAAGGGAAAGACCGCGGTCATCACCGGCGGGGCGGGGGGGCTTGGGTTTGCAACCGCGCATGCCCTCGCGCGGGAAGGGATGAAGGTGGCGCTGTGGGATCTGAACGGACAACGCGTCGAAGAGAAAGCTAAACAATTAAGAGATCTCGGGTTTACGGCAAAAGGGTGGTCGCTCGACGTGACGGACTCAGCGGCGGTGCGCGCGGGGGCCATTCAGGTGGAGCGCGACCTTGGATCTGTTTATCTCCTCAACAACAACGCCGGAGTACATGCGCCTGGAGATTTTTTAACGTCGACGGACGACGAGATTCGGCGCCAAGTCGAAGTTAATCTCAATTCGTATTTTTGGTGCTGTAAGGCGTTCGTTCCGGGAATGGTGGCGCGCGGCGAGGGACATATCGTCATGATCGCGTCGGCCGCCGGGATGCTGGGAGTTCCGGGGATGGCGGCCTACAGCGCGACGAAGCACGGTGTTATTGGATTTGCCGAATCGTTGAGGCTGGAGCTTCGCCGCGGCGGAGCCGAGGCGGTTTATATGACGATCGTTTGCCCATCCTTTATAGATACCGGCATGTTTCCGGACACAACCCCGCCCTTGTTCACGCCCTGGTTGTCGCCTGAGAAGCTCGCGAGCAAAATCGTCTCGGCGGTGAAATCGAAAACCTTATATGTGCGGGAACCCGCGATGGTGAAGTTGATACCATTATTGAAAGCCCTCCCTCGCTGCCTCGCCGACGCGCTTTGCACTTTCACCGGCATGAATCGCTCCTTAAACCCGTCACATAAACCCTGAGATTTTGGGCCTTGACGCGGCCTAGGATCGGGGTTAAAGTGGGGATAAGATGGTTGAAAATCTCGAGCACCTCATCCGACGGGCGTTCCTGAACCCGCGTCTTCCGCGCACCGCTCTGTACAAGGAGCTGCTGCGCTCGGAGACGTACCTGCTGACCGTCGACTCGCCGCTTGAGGAGGGAGAGATCAAGCGCGTCACCAAGTCCGACGCCTCCTTCCCGGTCTGGGCCGACAAGGACCCGGAATTGGGCGGCGTCTGGGTGCCGGTGTTCCCGGCGCGCGACCGCGTGCGCGACTTCGTCGCGGCGCGCAAGCTTAAGACGCCGAAGGGCAAGGAATTCCTGTGGATGGGCCACATGCCCGGGCAGGTGTTCGCGCTGCTGCGCGGCGTCCGCCGCTTCGCGGGCATACGCCTGTTCCTCGAACCCGGCCAGTCCGTGACGATCCCGTGGACCGAGGTGCGCGCGCTGTCGGAGGGCAAGATCCTCGACGAAGGGCCGAAGCGGTATGAGCTGCCGCTCGAGCGGCTCGTCATCCCGGCCGGCGCCCGCCTGTCCTTCGGCAAGCTCAAGCCGTGGGAGGGCGAGGAGAAGCCGGTACTGATGCTGATGCCGGACGCAGGGAAGTTCGCGCCGGAGGATCTGCGGCGCCTGGTGCGCCTGCCGCTCGGTGAGAAGCACGCGTGGATGCCGGTTCGGCACTTTCTTCAGATGATGCGCCGCCTGCAGGCGTTCAGCGCCGAGGGCGGCCGCTACCTCGAGGATCTGTTTTCGTCGCTGCTCTCCTTCGAGATGTACGGAGAGGCCGAGGCCCTGTGTGAGTGGTTCGAGCACCGCGGCCATCAGGCGTACGCGTGGGTCGGGCTGTCGGCGATCTACGGGCGCTGCGGGCGCATGGAGGAATGCGCGGAGCTGTGCGTGCGGGGCTTGGCGAAATACCCCGAGGAGCGCTCGTTCCACGTGAACGGCATCCGCGCCTTGGCCTCCGTAGGGCGTTCCGAGGAGGCCGCGCGCTTCGCCGCCGCGGCCGTCCGCCGGTTTCCGGGAGACCGGGTCTTGGCGGAGCTTCAGGCCAAGGTCACCCCCGTGGCCGCCGCGCGTTAAAACTCGGTAAAGACCGTAAAAATAGGGTGAAATCGGCAGCGACCCTCTTGCGCCGGGACGGTGCGCGGTCTACACTGAAGAGTCCCCGGAGGATGCCATGAGCGAGCAGAACAAGTCTAATGTCCAGGCGCTGGGCGCCGGCCTCTTCGGCTTCGTCGCCGTCCTGGCGGTCGGCGGCGGCGCGCTGATGCTCCATCGCTCCCAGCAGGCGGGCGCGGCGAATGCCGCTCCGGTCGCGGCGGGAGCTCCCGTCGACCTCGGCGCCCCGATGCCGGCGCCGCGTCCCCCGATCACGGCGCCGAAGGAGGGCCGTGCGGAGTCCCCGGCGCCGTTGATCGGCGAAGAGGAGGAGAGCGAGTCCGCCGCTCCCGTCGAGGCGTCGTCCCGGCGGCCGAGCGCCCCGGCCCCGACGCCCGAAGCCGAGCCCGCGGCGCGGCCGTCGAGCGGCCGGCTCGAGGTGACGCAGCATTTGGAGACGGAGGCCGGCTCCACGTCCGCCTTCGCCTCCGTCGCGGCCGCTCCGGCGCCCGAGAAGGCTCTCAAGGTTTCGGCCAAGAAGGCGCCGGTCAAGAAGGCGCCGCTCGCCGCCGAGGCGGGAGCCGGCGCGATCGCGTCGGTGCAATATGGCGCGACCAACCGCAGCGAGCTCATGGGGCGCGCCGCGGGCCCGGTCTACAACATGAAGGGCAGCGGCCCCCGGCCTGGATCAGGGGCGGTGGGCAAGATGGCCGACGACGTCAACGCGAAGATCGCCGACCTGCAGAAGCAGCTGGAGGCCGCCGGCATGCCCGCCGATCAACGGGCCAAGCTTCAAAAGGATCTCGAGGATGTGACGAAGGGGGCCGTCGCCCCGTCCGCGGCTCAGTAAGGAAACAACGCGTCGAGGGTCTTTTCCTCATAGCCGACGCCGGCCTTGAGCTGCTCGAGCGCCACGCGGTCGCGGTGGCCAAGGAGCCAGACGGTCAGGGGCTTCGTCTTAAAGCGCCGCGCGAACGTCTCGAGCTCCGCTAAAGTGTACTTGCGCGAGCGCTCGAAGCGCTTCGGTCCCGGGTCGCCGCCCGAGAGGCCCTGGTCTTCCCAGCCGATGACCGTGGCGGGGATCCAGCGGAAATTCACCGGGCTCGAGCGGTAGGACTCCTCGATCGCCTTGTGGGTCTCGACGAAGCGCTTCTCTGAGCCCGGGAAATCCTGGAACAGGCTCGTCATCAGCTTGACGGCTTCGGGAGTCTTGTCGGCCTGGCATTCGACCTGGCCCCACAGCTGGGTGTCGTCGCCCTTGAGCGCGATGGTGCTGTGGCCGCCGGAGGCCGAATACGCGAGCGAGCGCGCCTCCCGGACCTCCTGGAAGATCACCGAGCTCATGTCGCCGCCCATGTACTGCGAGTAGAAGTGGTAGTCGACGACGTGCTCCGGATCGAAGGTCTCGTCGGCGGCGTAAAAGCCGACCTGCGCCTGGACCATGTCGCGATGGGTGAACAAGAGGCGGGGGGCGGAGGGGCGCAGAAGCTTGTAGGGAACGCGGGCGGGAACGGGCGAGAGGCGACGGCCCGTGCCGATCAGCTTGCCGATTTCCCCGGGCGCGCGATTGCCGACGTAGGCGACGCGCGCGGGGTGGAGCATGAAATCTCGGATGAGCGACTTCAAGTGCCGCTCGTTGAGGGCCTTGAACTCGGCGTTCGTGAGGCGCGTGAGCACGCTGTTGTCGCGGCCGCGGGCCGCCATCAGCCCGAGGGCGTAGTGCACCGACCCGGGATCCTTCTTCTCATCCTCGCGCGCGCCGAGCTCGACCTCGATCATCTTCCCGAGCGTTCCGGGCTCGACGTTCACGTAGTCGAAGCGCTGGGTCATGAGCTCGAGCGACGGCCACAGGTTGCGGTCGATGCCCGACAGGTGGACCGACGTTTCCTGCTCGCCGCAGGAATAAGAGAGCGTCGTGCCGAGGGCGAAGAGCTTCTTCTTGAACTCATCGGCCGACAGCGGCCCGGCGCCGGCCAGCGTGAGGAGATCCACGGCGGCGCACAGCTCCCGCTGCGTTCGCCGGCCCCGCTCGTAGTAGAACGAGAGGGTGAACAGGTCGTTGTACGGATTCTTGGCCGTGTAGAGGCGGCCGCCCTCGATCGGCGTGATGTGGTAGTCGCGGCCGGAGACGAGCCAGCGCGGCTCGATCGGCGCAGCCGGCACCGCGAGGAGCTCCTTCATATAGCCGGATTCCCTCGATGGATCTATGTCGACCTTGGTGAACACGGGCTTCGACATTTTCGGCGCCTCGATCTTCGCGTCGCGCCGGTAGACGGTGATCCGGTCGGGGCCGAGGTATTTGTTGGCGACGCGCACGACGTCGGCCTTCGTGATCTTCCGGAGCCGGTCGAGGTGGCCGACCGTGCGCTCCCACGGCACGACGGCGACGAAGCTGCCGGACATCATGTCGACCCGGTTTTCGTTCGATTCGGGGCGAGTTTTTTCGCCGAGCTCGAAGTTGGTGACGACCGCGGCGATGTCGTCCTCGCTGAAATCTCCCGCCTTGAGGGCCTCGATGGACTCGAGCAGCAGGGCCTCGGCCTGCTCCGGCGTCTGGCCCTTCTTGGGCAGGGCCCAGGCGTTCCATGACCCCGCGTCGTTGCGCATCGAAGGATACGAGCCGGACGCCTTCACTTTCTGCGCCTGGTTGAGGCGCAGGTTGAAAAGGCCCGCGGCCGCGTTGTCGACGACCATGTCCATGACCTCGAGAGCCTCGGAGTCGGCATGGCCGCGGGGCACCGTCAGCCAAGCGAGCGCGACCTTCTGCTCGGCCTCGTACTTGACCTCGTATTTCTCCGCGCCGGCGGGCTTGGGCAGCTCCCACTTCGGCAGCTCGGGCAGCGCGCGAGGGGCCCAGACTCCGAAGTGCTTCTTGATGAGCTCGAGCGTCGCCGCGCGGTCGAAGTCGCCGGCGAGCACGATCGCCATGTTGTTCGGCGCGTACCACCGCTCATAGAACGCGTACATCTTGGCGAGCGACGGGTTCTTGAGGTGCTCGGCGCTGCCGAGCGTCGGCTGCTGCCCGTACGGGTGGCGCTTGTACAGGCGATTCTCGAGCTCGTCGCCGATGATCCGATCGGCGTCGTCGAGGGACTTGTTCTTTTCCTCGTACACGGTCTCGATCTCGCTCTGAAACAGCCGGAACACGGGATTCTTGAAGCGCTCGGACTCGAGCTTGGCCCAGGCCTCGAGGCGGTTGGACGGGATGCTCACGACGTACATCGTCATCTCGTCGGAGGTGAACGCGTTGAGGCCCTCGGCGCCGATGCTACGGTAGAACCGGTCGAACTCGTTGGGGATCGAGAGCGCGGATGCCGCGATATTCTCGGCGTCGATCGCCTTGTAGATCTTCGCACGGCCGGCCTCGCCGGAGGTCTTGAAGAGGTCCTCGTAGAGCGACCGGATGCGCTCGAGATGCGGGCGCTCCTTCTCGTAGTCGAGCGTCCCCAGGCGTCCGGTGCCCTTGAACAGCATGTGCTCGAGATAATGGGCCATGCCCGTGCTGTCGGCGGGGTCGTTCTTGGAGCCGGCGCGCACGGCGATGCGCGCCGAGACGCGGGGCTCGCTCTTATTCGGGCTCAGGTAGACCGTGAGGCCGTTGGGCAGGCGATGGATCGTGACCTCGAGCGCGTCGTCGGGGCGAGGGGTTTCCTGCACCGCGGGAAGGGCCGGGGCCAGGGACGCCGTAGCCTTCGGCTTCGCCGCGGACGGGACGGCGAGAACGAGGGCGAGCAGGCACGGCGCGAGAGCCTTCATGGATTCTCCGGTTGGACCGGTTGGACCGGCGGGGCGACGGGGGCTTTGGCGGGCTTGGGCTTTTTAGGGACCTTCAGGGGCTTCGGCGGCTCGGGCGGAAGCTTGAGGACCGGTCCGGGCTGGATGGCCGTCCAGGAGTAATTGTTCTGGGCGTTCCAGAGGATCCAGCCACGCACGCCGAGCTCTTCGGCGGCCAGGATCTGAGTGCGTACGTGCGCCGGCGTGTAGCGCACGCCCATGGAGAAGTCCTGCAGGTACGGGCGCAGCGCGGCGGGCTTGGCCCCCAGGCGCGCGATGGCGTCCTTGATCCCATGATGGATCGTCTCGTAGGGCGCGCGGTTCGGATATTTTAGCCCGTATTCGCCGCGCGCGTAGTGCGACGGGTACATCATCGGGGAGACGTAGTCGACGATCGCGGCCATCTGCTCCATGCTCTGGCCGATGCCCATACCGTCGCCCACGCTCGTCGTCAGGCCGAAGGTGTCGACGGACACCTTGACCCCGAGCGGCTTGAGCCGCGCGACGGCGACCGCCAGCAGCTCGCTCAGGGCGGCCGCCGCCGTCGCGGGGGAGTGATCGGCGCGCGAGTAGCGGCACTGGCGCGTCTTTCCGTCGGAAGGGAAGCGGATATAGTCGAACTGGATCTCGTCGAAGCCCGCGGCCGCGGCGCGCGAGGCGATGTCGATCGCGTAGTCCCAGATCTCCTTCTTATACGGGTCGACCCAGGCCGTCCCCTTATCGTTGGTCCAAATGCGCCCGTCGGGGAAATGCACCGCGAGGTCGGGCCGCGCGCGGGCCAGATGGTCGTCCTTGAAGATCGCGATCCGGGCGACCGTGTAGATCCCGAGATCCTTGAAATCCTTGACGGCGAGCGGCAGGTCGGGGATCGCGTTAGTGTACGCGCCCGTCTTCACGGCCAGCGGGACGTCGCGCACGAACATGTGCCCGTCGTAGTCCTTGAGCGCGATGATGACGGCGTTGAAGCCCGCGTCCTTCATCTGCCCCGCGAAGCGGCGGCGCGCCTTGGTCGAGCCGGCGGCCCAGCCGGTGAAGTGTACGCCCCGGAACGTCGCCGCGGAAGCCCCCGCGGTGGAGCCTGCGACGTAGTCTTGGGCGAAGGCGGGGGGCGCGATCAGCGTCGACAGAAGGAGGAATTCGAGCATCCGAACAAAATACCAAATCCGCAAGCCGCTCAGCGCGGGCGCGAGTCAGGCCATTGATGCGGCACGACGATCAGGTCCTGGACGATCCGCGACCTCGAGCGCGGGAATTCGACCGGGGCGGGGCCGAGATCCCCGTCGCTGATGGCCTCGAGAGCGGCGCGCCGCTCGTCCGCGTCCCGCTGGCGGTAGGGCGGATCGATGTCGAGGACCTGCCCCCGGCGTCGTTCGGACGAGTCAGCGCTGACGGTCCAGCCGTCGGCTTTGCGCAGGTCGAGCTCGTAGCGGCCGTTCGCGTCGGTGGTCGTCGTCTGCGGCCGCTGGCCGTTAAGCAGGAACGTGACCTCCGCTCCGTGGACGGGCTGGAGCGTCGCGAGATCGTAGACCGTCCCCGCGACCCGCCACGCGTTCTTCGCGAGGGCCCGCGCGGGGGCGGGCGTGGGGACCGAAGCGGGGCCGGACGGCGGGAAACCATCCGGCGGCGTGTCGGGATAAGTGGGAAAGAGCTGTGAGCGCAAAGCCGCGTCGGGCGCGACGGGGCCGCCCGGCTCGGAGGGCGCGGCCGCCGGCGCCGGCGGGGCGGCGGACAGCTTGGAAGCGTAGTTGGACGGGTTCCTCAGGTCGTCGGCCCAGGCCAAGGCGGCCCTGACCGGGGGGACCACGACGGCCGCGATCCTTCCTCCATAGTTCGCGTAGACCCACCCGGTCGCGCCCAACAGAAGGGCGGCGGCGAGAATCTTGAAGGGCTTACGCTGCTTCCGGGCGGCGTTGTCGCGCAGCAACGCGTACCCCCGCATGATCTCCTGCCTAGTGCGGGAGCGCATGCAGATCTGGCACCCCGTCGCCTCGGGAGGGAGAGGGGTATGGCAGCCGGCGCACGGCAAGGTAAGTTTGTCGGCCATGGGCTATTTCTTCGCGAGCGGCACCAGGACCAGATCGAGCCGCACGATCCCGGCGCTGGGCGGGTAGCGGACCGGCACGGGCTCCAGGTCGCTCTCGACGGTTTCCGCGATGAGGTCGGCGCGCGCGCGGGAGGAACGCTCACGATAAGGCGGGTCCCGGTCTTCGAGCACGCCCTTGCGGTAGCCCGTCGCCTCGATCGTGACGACGGTCAGGTCGGAGAGGTTCTGGGTCCTGGAAACGCCCATTTGATACCGGCCGGCCGTGTCCGTCGCCGTTTGGCCCCGCGATTCGGTGTTGATCAGCATGAAGCGGACCATCGCCCCGGACACGGGGAGCCCCGTCGCGAGGTCATAGACCTTTCCGTGGACCCGCACCTCGTCGGGATTCCCGGAAGGAAGGATTTCGGGCTCCACGGCCGGCGCCGTCAGGTCGACGGTCGCAACGACGGTCGCGCCGACGCCCGAGGGGGCGGGCTCGGGCGCGGGCGCGTCGGACGGATACGACGGAAAACCGCCGCCGCTGCCGGGGTCGAGATAGACGGCGGACGAAACGCCGACCTCCGGCGCGGGGCGAGGGGCGACGACGGGGTCGGAAGGCGTTCCCTTCCAGTGTCCGGGCGACCGGGTCTTTTCGACCTCCGCCGCGAAATCTTTCCACGCCGTCCCTACGGCGCCGGCGATGAGGTTTCGCGAGAGCCAGACGGCCGCCAGGAGCGCCACGGCCGCCGCCACGACGCGCTTGCGACGCCGCTTAGCCGCGAGGTCCGTCTGCCGGACGGTTTCCAGCTCCGCTTCGGCATCCCGATCGCGGTGGACCCGGCAATGAACGCAGACGACCTCGTCGTCCGCCATCAGCATGCCGCATCGGGAGCACGGCGCGTTAGTCATCGATTGGTTATAGCAGGAAGAGCAGCGCTCGTCCAGGTCCCTTCATTTGTCGTCATAAGGCCGGATTGGGCCATTCTTGACTAAAATGGTCAGGAATGATATACTGACGTTGTGGCCAACCAAGATCTGAAGGAACTCGCCGAACGCGAGTACAAATATGGGTTCAAATCGGACATCGAGGCCGATCAGGTGCCGCGTGGCCTCAGCGAAGACACCGTTAGGCTGATTTCCGCGAAAAAGAACGAACCCGCCTTCATGCTCGAGTTCCGGCTCAAGGCCTATAAGCACTGGCTGACGATGACGGAGCCGACCTGGGCCCACATCCACTACCCCAAGATCGATTATCAAAACGTCATCTACTACTCGGCGCCCAAGCCCAAGAAGAAGCTCAATTCGATGGACGAGGTCGATCCCGAGATTCGGGCCACGTTCGATAAATTAGGGATTCCGCTGGACGAGCAGAAGATGCTGTCCAACGTCGCCGTCGACGCGGTGTTCGACAGCGTCTCGGTGGCCACCACCTTCCGCAAGACCTTGGCCGAGGCCGGCGTGATCTTCTGCTCGTTCTCGGACGCCGTCAAGGAGCATCCGGAGCTTCTCGAGAAGTACCTAGGCTCCGTGGTTCCTTACACCGATAATTTTTTCGCGGCGCTCAACGCCGCCGTGTTCTCCGACGGGTCCTTCTGCTACATCCCGAAAGGGGTCAAGTGCCCGATGGAGCTCTCGACGTACTTCCGCATCAACGCGAAGGACACCGGCCAATTCGAGCGGACCTTGATCGTGGCCGAGGAAGGCGCCTCCGTGTCCTATCTCGAAGGCTGCACGGCCCCGATGCGCGATGAAAACCAGCTGCACGCGGCCGTCGTCGAGCTCGTCGCGATGGACGACGCCTCGATCAAGTACTCGACGATCCAGAACTGGTACCCGGGCGACAAGAACGGCAAGGGCGGCATCTATAACTTCGTGACGAAGCGCGGAAAATGCGCGGGCAAGCGCTCGAAGATCTCGTGGACTCAGGTCGAGACCGGGTCCGCGATCACGTGGAAATATCCGTCGTGCATCCTTTTGGGCGATGAGTCGGTCGGGGAATTCTATTCCGTCGCGCTCGCGAACCATTATCAGCAGGCCGATACGGGCACCAAGATGATTCACATCGGCAAGAACACGAAATCCACCATCATCTCGAAGGGAATCTCGGCGGGGCATGGCCAGAATACGTACCGGGGCCAGGTCAAGATCGCCAAGTCCGCCGTCGGAGCCCGCAATTACTCTCAGTGCGACAGTCTTTTGCTCGGCAGCGACTGCGGGGCGCACACCTTCCCCTATATCGAGGTCGGCAACACGACCGCGACCCTCGAGCACGAGGCGTCCACCTCGAAGATCGGCGAGGACCAGCTGTTTTATCTGCGCCAGCGCGGCCTGTCGGCCGAGGACGCCGTCGGCATGATCGTCAACGGCTTCTGCAAGCAGGTCTTCGCCGAGCTCCCGCTCGAGTTCGCCGTCGAGGCCCATAAGCTCATGAACATCTCCCTCGAAGGGAGCGTCGGTTAAAGGAAACCCCATGCTCAAGATCACGAATCTCCACGCGAAAGTCGGCGAGAAGGCCATCCTCAAGGGCATCAACCTCGAGGTCAAGCCGGGCGAAGTACACGCCATCATGGGGCCAAATGGGTCCGGAAAATCGACGCTTTCATATGTGCTCGCCGGCCGCCCGGGCTACACCGTCACCGACGGCAAGGCTGAGTACGGCGGCCGGGACCTTCTCGCGATGGATCCCGAGATTCGTGCGCGCGAAGGCGTGTTCCTCGCGTTCCAGTATCCCGTGGAGATCCCAGGCGTGTCGAACAAGTATTTCCTTAAAGCCGCCTATAACGCGCAGCGCAAGCATCGCGGCGAGCCCGAGATGGACGCGGGCGCGTTTCTGAAGTTCATCAAGGAGAAGGCCAAGTCCGTCGAGATGGACCCGGCCATGCTCAATCGCTCCGTCAACGAGGGCTTCTCGGGCGGCGAGAAGAAGCGCAACGAGGTGCTCCAGCTCGCCGTGCTCGAGCCGAAGCTGGCGCTCCTCGACGAGACGGACTCCGGGCTCGACATCGATGCGCTCAAGGTCGTCGCCGCGGGAGTCAATCGCATGCGCGGCCCCCAGCGCGCCTTCGTCGTCGTCACCCATTATCAGCGCTTGCTCGACTACATCGTCCCCGACTACGTGCACGTGCTCTCCGGCGGCCGCATCATCAAGTCCGGCGGCAAGGACCTGGCTCTGGAGCTCGAGAAGAAGGGCTACGGCTGGATCGAGGACAAGGTAGCCGCGTGATCAAGGAAGCTCTCGCCGCCCAGAAGGAAGGCTGGCGGTACACTCCCGCCGCGGTCCTCACCGGTCCGGATTTCAAGCCGGCCGGGATTCCGGAGCGCATCTTGCCGCTCGGAGGCCGCGTCCTCTGCCCCGTCGGGTTCCACCGCGCCGCGCTCGTCAACGGCCGCTGGGAAGCGAAGCACGCCGTGCTCAAGCTTCCCACGGGCGTAAGCGTCGAACCGCTGCACGGCGCGTCCGGGCTTGATGAGCTGCTGAGCCGGCCCGCTCCCTGCGACCTCCCGCTCGCTCAAGAGGCCTCCGCCGCGCGCGACGGCTTCGTCGTCCGCGTCGGGCGCCACGTGCGCGCCGATCAGCCCATCCATCTCGTTCATATCTCGGAGGCCTCGCCGCTCGCCGAGTCTTCCCAGGCGCGCGTCATCGTGATCCTCGAAGCCGGAGCCTCGGCCGAGCTCGTCGAGGAGACCTTGTCCTTCGGCGACGCCCCGTCGTGGAAGAACGTCCGCGCGCAGGTCGTCCTCGGCGAGGGCGCGTTCCTGCGCCATCACCGCGTCGTCCGCGAAGGCGCCCAGGGCCGCCTGACGCTCGGCCTCGAGGTGTCGCTCGCGTCGCGCGCGCGCTATGAGTCGCACGCGCTGAGCCTGGGCGGCCTGTTCGCGCGCGAGGACATGCGCGTGCGCCTCGAGGGCGAAGGCGCCGAGTGCCACCTCAACGGCCTGGCGCTTCTCGGCGGCGCCGAATACGCCGACCACCACGCGATCGTCGAGCATATCGCGGTCGGCGGCGTCACCCGCGCCCTTTATAAAGCCGTCATCGACGACAAGGCGCGCTACGTGTTCGACGGCCTCATCGAGGTCAAGCCGGGCGCGCAAAAGACCGACGCGCACGTGTACAACAAAAATCTTCTGTTGTCCGAGGACGCTCGCGTCAATACCAATCCGGAATTCAAGATCCTCGCCGACGACGTGTCGTGCAAGCACGGCGGCACGGTCGGCCAGCTGTCTTTAGAGGCTTTGTTTTACCTGCGCTCGCGCGGGATCGGCGCCGACGAGGCGCGCCGCCTGCTCGTCTACGCCTTCGGCTCGGAGATGGTCGACCGCGTGGCGCTCGAGCCGCTGAAGTTGGCACTCGCCGACGCCCTGCACGGGCGCATGCCCCAGGAGAACCGCTGACATGGCACGCCTCGACGCGAAGAAGCTGCGCGAAGACTTCCCGATTCTCAAGCGCCTCGTGCGCGGCAAGCCCCTGGCCTATCTCGACAACGCGGCGACCTCCCAGAAGCCGCGCTCCGTGATCAAGGCCTTGTCGGACTTCTACGAGAATCATAACGCCAACGTGCATCGCGGAGTGCACACTCTCTCCGAAGAATCCACGAACATGGCGGAGCTGACCAGGACTAAGCTCGCCGCGTTCGTCGGCGCGCCCAAGCCCGAGACCTTGATCTTCACGCGCAACGCCACGGAGTCGATCAATCTCGTCGCGTATGCCTGGGCCCGCAAGTTCCTGAAGGCCGGCGACATCGTCCTGTCCACCGAGATGGAGCATCATTCGAACATCGTGCCGTGGCAGCTGTTGGCGGCGGAGCGCGGCATCGTCCTCAAGTTCGTGCCGGTCGAGCCCGATGGCACGCTCGACCTGGCGAAGGTGAAGGCCTTGCTGGCAGAAGGCCCTAAGCTGTTCACTTTTACCGCCTTGTCCAACGCAATCGGCACCGTGAACCCGGTTTTGGAGCTGATTAAACTCGGCAAAGCGGCAATGGCGACGGTGCATGTCGACGCCTGCCAGTGGGCGCCGCATCGCTCGATGGACCTCAAGGCCTGGGGCGCGGACTTCGTCTCGTTCTCCGCGCATAAGATGCTCGGTCCGACCGGCATCGGCGTTTTGTGGGGCCGAGAAGACCTCCTTGAGAAAATGGATCCGTTTCTCGGCGGCGGCGACATGATCTCCCGTGTCACGCTCGAGAAGTCCACATGGAACGTCCTGCCCTATAAGTTCGAGGCGGGCACGCCGAACTTCGCGGACCAGGTCGCCTTCGGCCCCGCGCTCGATTATCTGACCGCGGTGGGCCTCGACGCGATCTCCGAGCATGAGCACGCGCTCGCCGAGAAGGCGCGCGCGATCCTCGAGGGCGAGGGCATGACCGTCCTCGGGCCCAGCGACCCTAAAAAGCGGTCCGGGGTTGTTTCCTTCAACGTCCCGGGCCTGCATCCGCACGACGTCGGCACCGCGTTCGACCTCGAGGGAGTGGCGGTCCGAGTCGGCCATCATTGCTGCCAGCCGCTGATGCACCAGCTGCAGTGCGGGGGCACGGCGCGGGCGAGCTTTTATCTATACAATGATGAGACGGACCTGGAGGCGTTCGCGCGCGCTCTCAAGCGCACGCTCGAGTTCTTCAAGGTGAAGCCGAAAGCGGGGGTGCGGTGATGGAAGGCGACGCTGAGCTCCAGGATCTCTATCGCGAGGTCCTTCTTGATTATTTCCGGTCCAGCACCCGCAAGGGGAAGTGTGACCCGGCGGACCTCCGCGCGCACGGAATAAACCCCGTTTGCGGCGATGAATTGGAAATCACGGCCGAACTGAAGGATGGCAAGGTAAATAAGCTCCGGTACGCCGGTCACGGCTGCGTGATTTCGCAGGCGTCGGCCGCGATGATGGCGGAGGCGCTCGAGGGCACCGACATCCCGAAGGCGAAGGCGCTCGTCGCTTCCTTTAAGAAGCTCATGCTCGAGAACGACGACGTCAAGAACCTCCCGGCCGAGCTCGAGCAGCTCGCGAGCCTCGAGGGGGTGCGCAAGTACCCGCTGCGGGTGAAGTGCGCGACGTTGGGCTGGAACACAGTCATGCAGGGCTTTGAGGCGACGAAATGAACAAAACGGCGACGGCCGACGCGACTTTTAAGCAGGTGGGCGAGGCGCTTCAGCCCGTGCAGGACCCGGAGATCCACATCAGCATCGTGGACCTGGGGCTCGTCTATGGCGCCGAGTTCGGGGAGTCGCCGAAAGGCCGCTCCGTGAAGGTGCGCATGAGCCTGACGTCGCCCGCGTGCCCGTACGGTCCGATGCTGCTGGCCTCCGTGCACACCGCGCTGACGAAGCTGCCCGGCATCAAGGACGTCGACGTGGACCTGACCTTCGTCCCCGGCTGGGATCCGCGCACGATGGCCACCGAGGAAGCCAAAGAGCAGCTGGGGCTTTACTGATATGCGGATCACGAGCTCGATCGAATACGCCACGCGCCTCATGGTCACTTTGGCCGCGGAGCACGGCAAGGCCCCGGTCGCGGCCGAGCGCCTCGCGGAGACGGACAACGTGCCCGCCGACTACGTCAGCCAGCTCTTAGTCAAGCTCCGTCGCGCCGGCCTCGTGGCGAGCCACCGCGGCAGCGCGGGCGGCTACTCGCTGTCGCGCGGCCCCGCCGAGATCACGATCGCGCAGGTCGTGCGGGCGGTCGACGGATCCGTCTTCGAGGAAGTGTGCGAGCGCTACGACGAGGGCTCGAAGGACTGCCGCCACCAGGGGCATTGCGCGATCTCGCCGGTGTGGACCAAGCTCGGCGAGCTCGTCACCGGCTACTTCGAGAGCGTGACCTTGGCCGCGATCCTGCAGCAGAAGGCGGGCGCGTGCGGCGCGTCGCCCGCGTGGCTCGAGAAGCTCGCGCACGGCGGAAAATAACGGAGGAATCAATCCATGACCACTTTTGAGCGCGTCGAAAAGGTTCTCGAGAAGATCCGTCCTTACATCCAGTCCGACGGCGGCGACATCGCCCTCGTCTCCGTCGACGAAGCCGCGGGGATCGTGAAGGTGACCCTGTCCGGCGCCTGCGGGACCTGCCCGAGCTCGACTGCCACCCTCAAGGGCGGCGTCGAGCGCATGATCCGGCAGGAGATCCCCGAGATCCACGAAGTCGTCGCGGTCTAGTCCTTGCCTAAACGAGTCGAGCTGCACTGCCATACGATCTTCTCCGACGGGACGTTGACCCCGGCGGAGCTCGTGTCGCGCGCCGTCAAAAACGGCGTCGAGCTTCTGACGTTGACCGACCACGACAGCATCTCGGGCGGCCCCGAGCTGTTCGCGGCCGCGAAGGCGGAAGGGCTCGACGCGCGCCTGGGCATCGAGATCAACTGCGCGGGCGAGGGCGCCGCCGACCGGGTCCACATGCTCGGCTACGGCTTCGATCCCGCCTCGCCGGGCTTCGCCGAGCGGCTCGCCGAGTTCCGCCAGCGCCGCGCCGTGCGCTCGCAGCGCATCGTGGACAACCTGCGCGCCATCGGCATCGCGATCTCCTTTGAGGACGTCAAAGCCGGCGCGCACGAGACGCTCGGCCGCCCGCACGTCGCCGACGCTCTGCGCCGCCTCGGCGTCGTCAAGAGCCGCAAGGAGGCCTTCGAGCGTTTCCTCATCAAAGGCAAGCCGGGCTACGTCGAGTCCATGGGCCCGAGCCCGGCGGAGGCGATCGCGCTGATCCGCGACGCGGGCGGCACGGCCTGCCTGGCCCATCCGCAGACTGCGGGAAAAGAGAACGAGCTCGACGAGCTGTTCCGGGCGGGCATGCAGGGCATCGAGGTGCTTTACTCGGGCCATACGCCTTCGCAGATCCGGACCTACGGCGACTGGGCGAAGTCCAAAGGCCTCCTGGCCGTGGGCGGCTCGGATTTCCACGGGCCGAACACGGGCCGCGAGGAAAAGCTCGGCATCGATTATTCGGACGAGGCCGCCGGGCCCGTCCTGGAGAAGCTTCAATAATGCTCGTCATCGCCCACCGCGGAGCCAGCGGACACGCGCCTGAAAATACCATGGCGAGCTTTTTACGCGCGCTCGCGATGGGCGCGCCCGCCATCGAGCTCGATGTTCACCAGACCCTCGACCATGAGCTCGTCGTCGCGCACGACGACGACCTCAAGCGCTGCGGCCGCGACCGGCGCCGCATCAAAAACGTGCATTGGGAGGACGTTTCCGGCCTCGACGTCGGCTCTTGGTTCGGGAATGAGTTCACCGGCGAGCGGCTTCCCAGGCTCGAGGACGTGTTCAACATCCTCCCCGCGTCGGTTGAGCTGCACGTCGAGATCAAGCGAGGCTCCTCCGTCTATCCCGGCATCGAGGAGCGCGTCGTGGACCTCATCCATAAGCGCAGCGCGGCGGCGCGCACGGTCGTGTCGAGCTTCGACCACGCGGCTTTGTACTCCGTGCGTTCCCTCGACGAGAAGATCCGCCTCGGCTACCTCCTGGGCCTCACGACCTTGAAGACCGCCTTCCGCGAGATGAAGGAGATCGACGCCGAGTCCTTGAACCTCAGCGTACGGCAGACCCTCGGGCGCACGGTCAAGGCGGCCCACGAGCGCAACCGCAAGATTCTCGTCTACACGGTCAACACGCCCGCCGACCGCGACCGCCTGGAGAAGCTCGGCGTCGACGGCATCTTCTGCAACTATCCGGAGCTCAACCTATGGCGTTGAAGTCCTTGGCCGGGCCCTCCGCTTCCGAGCTCGAGGTCGAGGCCGCGCGCCTCGCCGACAAGGGCCTCGCCGGCCTCGGCTACCGCGACGAGGAGCTCGAGCGAGCCGCGCGGCTCACGTGGAAGATCAATGTCCTGAAGAAGGAGAAGAAGGCGGTCATCCCGGCCCACGTCTATCAGCGCCCTGAGATCCTGCTCGGCGTGGCGGACCATGTCGGCGACTCCTACAAGCTCGCGAAGCTCGGCGCCGCCTCCGACGCGAAAATCATCGTGTTTTGCGGCGTGCGCTTCATGGCGGAGACGGCGAAGATATTGAGCCCGGAGAAGGAGGTGCTTCTGCCTGCCCCCGAGGCGGGTTGCTCTTTGTCGGAATCCATCACGGCCGCCGACGTGCGGGCGCTCAAGAAGCGGCATCCCGGGGCCCCCGTCGCGGTCTACATCAACACCTCGGTCGCGGTGAAAGCCGAGTGCGACGTGGTAGTGACCTCCGCGAATGCTCCGAAGATCATGCGCAAGCTGTATGAGAAGCACGAAAAGGTGATCTTCGCTCCCGACGCGATGATGGGCAGGAACCTGGCCAAGGAGCTCGGCAAGACGATCGGGACCGATCTCATCATCTGGGAAGGCACCTGCATCGTTCATGATAACTTCGACGCCGCCTCCGTCGAGTTCTACCGCAAGATGTACCCGGGCGTGAAGATCCTCGCGCACTTCGAGTGCACGCCTGCGCTGACCTCGGTCGTCGACTACATCGGCGGCACCGGCGACATGATGAAGTGGGTGGACGACCACAAGGCCGCCTCCTACATGCTGATCACCGAATGCGGCCTCGGCGACCTGGCGCGCACGAGGTTCCCGGCCAAGACGTTCGTGCCGATGTGCCGCCTCTGCCCGCACATGAAGGCGGTCACGCTCGAGCGGGTGCTTTCGGCCCTCGAGCGCCCGACGGCCTCGCAGCGCATCGAGGTGCCGCCGGCGCTCGCCGCGCGCGCGCTGCGCCCGATCGCGCGCATGTTCGAGCTGTCCGAGGATAAGGCCTCCTCGTGAGCCCCTGGATCGCCTGGACGGCGGAGGCCTTCGCCAGCGCCAAAGCGCAGGGCAAGCCCATCCTGGCCGCCGTCGGCCCCCTGCCGCACGCGGACCTCAAGGCGGCCGAGAACGAGATCAGCCTGCGCTTCGTGGCCGTGCTCGCCGATCCCGAGACGCGTCCGGACGCCGTCGCGCGCATCGGCCTTCATCACGCGGTGGTCCTCGATTGCGACGGAGCGCGCCGCGCGGTGCTGCCGCTGCCGTCGCCGGGCCTGGGCGCGGCGCTCGGGCGCCTCGCTCTCGAGGCTGTCACGCCCCTGCGGCCCGAGGGCTCCGTTCCGGCCTGGACCGGCGCCGTCAGCGACGCGGTGCCGGCCGCGGCGCCCGGCGAGCCTCAGCTCGCGTCCGTCTTCTCGGCGTTGAGCGCCCTTCCGGCGCAGGCCGACCCCGAGCTCGTGTCGGGCCTGCTCCACTCGGCCGGCGAGCGCGGCGACGCGGCCGCGCGCGCGGCGCTGACGAGATGCCTTGAGCTGGCCTGGGCGGGCTGGGACCCCGTGCGCCGCGCCTTCCCGCCGGGCCCCGGCTCCGCCCTGACGACCCACGCGCGCTGGGCGTCGCTGTTCTGGGACGCGCACTCGCTGACGGCCGAGGCCCGTTGGCGCGACGCCGCGGCGGCGGTCACCGATCATCTCTTGCGCGTCCTGTGGGACCGCGGCGCCGGCGCCTTCCTGCGCGCGGGCAAGCCGGAGCCGGCCGTGTATCCCGCCGACGGCAACGCGCTCGCCGCCTCCGCCCTCTTGCGCGCGCACGCGTTCGGGCATCCGGCCGCGGGCGAGACGGCGCTCAAGACCCTGAGCTTCCTGCAGACCCGCCTTTATGATCCCCTGCTCGGCCTCCAGCACGCGGCCGGCGGCGAGGGGGAGGCCGTCGTCGGCCTCCTCGGCGACGCGGCGGCCGCGGCGCTCGCCTTCACCGACGGCTTTCTGACGACGGGGATGAAGGCCCATCGCGAGTTCGCGGACGCGATGCTCCGCTTCCTCTTCCAGGAGCTGTGGGAGCGCGAGTCGGGAGGCTTCCTCGACCGCGTCTCCCGCGCCGGCGATCCGGCCATCCTGCGCGAGCCGCATGTCGACCCGGCGCTCAACGCCGCCGCCCTCGAGGTCTGCCGCCGCATGCATCACCTCAAGGGCAACCACAACTACCGCCGCTGGCTCGAGTGGGGCCTGCGGGGCGCGTGGCCCGCCGCGGGCGGGGACGCGCTGCGCGCCGCCGGCCTGGCGCGCGTCGCGGACCTGCACGCGCGCGGACGCATGGACTTCGAGCTCGTCGGCCGCCCGGGCGAGCCGAAGGCGGACGCGCTTCTCGCCGCCGTCAACCGCCTGTACCTGCCGCGCAAGGTGATCTCCTTCGTCGATCCCGACGACCAGGACTACATCCTCGCGCACCGCCTTGAGGCTGAGACCTATCCGCGCGTGTTCGGCTGCGGCTCGGACCTGCGGCGCCTGGCCGACGCCGCCGACCCGGCGGAGGTGCCGGCGATGGCCGAGGCCGTCAAGGGAGACAAGCGATGACCGGCGCCAAGCATTTCGCGGAAGGCTTCTCCGACGACAAGGACTGGCGCAAGGCCTCGGCGGCGGCCGCCAAGGCGGCGCGCACGCGCCTCGGCTCCGGGCCCTGCGACCTGGCGCTCGTGTTCGTCTCGGAGGCGTTCGCGGACTTCGATCCCGAGGAGTTCTCCACCTTGCTCGCCAAGAACTTAGCGCCCCTGCGCGTGCTCGGCTGCAACGCGAGCGGCGTGATCGCGGGGCGCAAGGAGGTCGAGATGACTCCTGGCGTCTCGATCCTCGCCATGCGCCTGCCCGGCGTGCGCGTACAGCCCTTCAGCTTCACGCCGGGCGAACTCGGCCGCCTCGAGAACGGCGCCGCGCTCGTCAAGGAGCTCGACCTCTACCCGAACGAGAACCCGAAGTTCATGATCCTGGGCGACCCGATGACCGGCGACCCCGAGCGCATGGCGGCGCTCTTCAACGAGGCCTATCCCGGCGCGCCGCTCGTGGGCGGCATGGCCAGCGGCATGCTCCTGCATAAGCCTTCCTGGATGCTGCTCGGTTCGCACGTCTTGAACAACGGCCTCGCGGGCGTGGCGCTCGTCGGCCCCGTCGAGCTCCAGACCGTCGTGGCGCAGGGCTGCCGTCCGATCGGCGATCCCCTGATCGTGACGAAAGCCGAGGGCAACGTCCTGCACGAGCTCGGCGGACGCAATCCTCTCGAGGTCCTGCGCGAGACGCTCTCCCGCTGCACGCCGTCCGACCAATCCCTGGCGCGCACCGCGCTGTTCGCGGGCCTCGTCATGGACGAGAGCCGCGCGGTGTTCCGGCGCGGCGACTTCGTCATCCGTAACGTGCTCGGCTACGACGACAAGTTGGGGTCGCTCGTGCTCGGCACGAACCTTCGGCGCGGCCAGACCTTGCAGTTCCAGCTGCGCGACGCGCAGACCTCCGATCAGGATTTCTCGAAGCTGCTCGGCCTGCTGCCCGAAAGCGACGCGGCGCCGCGCGGCGCTTTGCTGTTCTCCTGCTGCGGCCGCGGCAAAGGGCTCTACGGGGAATCGGATCACGACGCGACCTTGGTGCAGAGCCTGCGCGGTCCGATCCCCATGGCTGGTTTCTTCGCCAACGGCGAGTTCGGCCCGGTGGGCGGGCGCAACTTCGTGCACGGCTACACGTCGAGCCTCGCTCTCATTAAATAGGCGCGCGTTGATCCTATCGACGAAGCGCCTCTTTCTCCGTCCGATCCGCATGAGCGAGGCTCCGCTCTATTTCGAGAACGCGTCCCACCCCGAGGTCAACTTCGCTTTGGGAATGCTCCCGCCCAAATCCGTGGACGCCATGCGCAAGAAGATCCACTACGCGACGAGTTCGGCTACGGCATCACGCGCGCCGGCTTCTTAAATCGTTAGGGCTGGCCGGGATCGACCGCCGGACGATAGCGCGCGGGATCGACCATGCCGGCGTCGCCCCACGCCGCGCCGTTCTTCCCGCCACCGTCGACGAGCACGTCGTAATGCTTCCCGTCGGGATAGACGATGATGTCCGTCGCGTAGCCCTCGCATTGGTTCCCGCCCGGCTTGTCGAGCAGGCCCGCGCCGCCGCCGATGCGCCACGCGGCGAGCTTGACGATCGAGAACGCTCCGCAAGGCCCCGAAAGATCGTGGCCCGCGGCCTCGAGGTCCTCCTTGGCCTGGGCGACCACGTCGCTTCGGTCCGGGTGATTTCTGCCGCCGCCGCCGCCGGAGTTCCCTCCGCCGGTCTTGCCGCCGCCGCCGGTGGAGCCGCCGCCGCTTCCGGGCCTGGGGGGCAATCCTTTATTGGTGTTCTTGGGCGCCGCGGCCGCCGCGCCGCACTTCTTGGACTTGGGGACATCCTCGCACTTGTTCGGCCGGCAGGTTTCGCACTTGTCCTCGACGACCTGCCAGGCCCACGAGTCGCCGCCGTCGGGGTTCTCTTTGCCTCCGGAGTTGACGACCGCGTCGATGACGCCGACGCAAGGGATGTTGATCTTATCCATGCCGCTGCTGTCGACCAAGGACGTGCCGGGATAAAGCTTGGCGACGCCCGCGGCGACGGCCGCGAGACCGTTGGGGGAAGGGGGCACGGTCGCGAACAGCCGCCCGACCACGTACTTGGGCGTC
>Ga0163144_10006884_pt1 | contig 25020 bp, 16 predicted proteins | sample OliLak19BULKMAT1_FD_123175 | JGI IMG/M metagenome (GOLD analysis project Ga0163144, IMG submission 123175) | Freshwater microbial mat bacterial communities from Lake Vanda, McMurdo Dry Valleys, Antarctica - Oligotrophic Lake LV.19.BULKMAT1 | ecosystem: Environmental > Aquatic > Freshwater >... | reverse complement strand
GTGGCGCGGCTCATCGAGGGCACGTCGGTGTCCGCGTCGCGGATCACCGACGCCAACGAGCGGGTGGACTGGGAGGAGTTCCGCGCGGTCATGCACCGCGCGCGCTCGATCTGGGGCGAGGACGAGCTGATCGCGCTCGGCGCCTCGAGCGTGTCCGGTGCGGTCGTGCGGTTCATCGGCGTGGTCGGCCGGCTGCTGTTCACGCCGGCGGATTTCTACCGATGGGTCGGCTCTCCCGACGGTGTCGGCTCGCAGATGATGACCTGCGTGCGGTCGTCGTGGCGCGATCTGCAGCGCGGTTCGATCGTGATCGAGCTGCGCATGCACCCGGGCTACGCCCCGTGCGACGAGCTCTTCCTCGTGTCGCTCGGCACGTTCCGCGCGATGCCGGAGATGCTGGGCCGCCCGCCCGCCGAGGTTCGCATGGAGCGGCTGGTCGACGGCGCCCTGTACCACATCGGGTTCGACCAGCGGATGACCGTCCCGCAGCGGATCCGACACGCCGTCGCGTGGCCGCTCGCCGCTGCGTCCGCGGCGCGCGAGCTCAAGAGCGCGCACGAGGCCCTCGAGAAGCGCTACGCCGATCTGGAGGTCGCGCGCACGATCGTCGAGCGCCAGCGCGTGCTGCTCGACACCGCGTACCGGGTGGGCCAGGCGATCTGGGGCGAGCGCGAGCCGCGGACGATCGGCGAAGCGGTGGTCCGCAGCCTCGTCGAGCTCGCCGAGTTCGGCGGCGCCGAGATCGTCGCCACCAGCGCGCAGGGGCAGCTCGCCGGCGCGCGGTTCGGCGCGACCCAGGGCGACGTCCACCTCGAGGCCGATCTCACCGGGCTGCGGGTCCGTGGCCGGATGCAGGTGTGGTTGGTCGCGGGCGCCGACCCCGAGGCTGCCGAGACGCTGCTGCGGCTGCTCGCGCCCACGGTCGCGCTCGCGGTCGACAACGCGTTCGCGTACCGCGAGCTCGCGCTCTACCAGGAGCACCTCGAGCAGCTCGTCGCGGAGCGCACCTCCGAGTTGCTGCGTGCGCGCGACGACCTCGCGGAGACCGTCGGCCAGCTCCGCGAGGCGAGCGCCGCGCGCGAGCGGATCTTCGCGAACATCAGCCACGAGATCCGGACCCCGCTGTCGCTGATCTTGCTCGCCGTCGCCGACGTCGAGGCGCGCGCGACCCTCGACGTCCAGGCGCGCGGCGACCTCGACAGCGTCGTCGACAGCGCGCGCAAGCTGCTCCGCCTCGTCGACGAGCTGCTCCTGCTCGCCGCCGGCCAGGAGGCGGCGCTGTCGCTGGCGCCGGCGTCGACCGATCTGGCGCGGCTGGTGATCGCGATCGCGACGACGTGGCGGCCCGCCGCCGAGGCCGCGGGCCTCACGCTGCGCTGCGAGGCGCCGGCGGCGCTGGCCGCGATGATCGATCCGGTCGCGCTCGAGCGCGTGATCACGAACCTCCTGTCGAACGCGGTGAAGTTCACGCCGCCGGGCGGCCGCGTCTCGATCGCGCTGACCCGCAGCGACGTCGGGATCCGGCTCGCCGTCCGCGACACCGGCGTCGGCATCGACGACGAGCTGTTGCCGCGGCTGTTCGGCCGGTTCGAGCGCGCGAAGCTGACCCGGCGCGGCGGCAGCGGCATCGGGCTGTCGCTGGTCAAGGATCTGGTCGCCGCGCACGGCGGCGAGGTCGGCGTCGAGCGCATCCCGGAGGGCGGCACGGAGATCTGGATCACGCTGCCCGACGTCGCGCGCGCGACGATCGAGGGCGCCGGCGAGGTGGCGCCGCGGCTGCGGCCGGCGGACTACGGCGTGGTCGCGACGGCGCTGCGATCCGGCGAGGTGCTCACGCCGACGAAGCGCTCGGCCGCGACGATCCTGGTCGCCGAGGACGATCCGCGGCTCGCGCAGATGATCGCGCGGCTGCTCGCCACGGACTACACCGTCGTGGTCGCGCTCGACGGCGTCGCCGCGCTCGCGCTGGCGCGCCAGCACCAGCCACACCTGCTCGTCACCGACGTCGAGATGCCGGGCATGACCGGGCTCGAGCTGACCCGGCGGTTCCGCGAGGTCACCGGCAACAACCTCGCGCCCGTCGTGATCCTGTCGGCGCGCGCCGATCTCGGCGATCGGCTCGACGGGTTCGCGGCCGGCGCGATCGACTACGTCTCCAAGCCGTTCGATCCCGGCGAGCTGATCGCGCGCGTCCAGGCGCAGCTCGGCATGCGCGAGCTGGCGCTGCGGCTCCACCGCGCCGAGCAGCTGTCCGCGCTCGGCACGCTGTCGGCGGGGCTCGCGCACGAGCTGCGCAACCCGGCCAACGCGATCGTCAACGCGGTCGGGCCGATCAAGCGCCTGCTGCCGCCCGAGCTGGTGGCCGGCTCGCAGCCGGTCGGGCAGCTCCTCGACGTGCTGGCCGGGTGCGCCGAGCAGATCGGCATGCTGTCGCGGCAGCTGCTCAGCTTCCGCCGCGCCGGCGAGCTCGAGCTGCGCACGATCCCGCTCGACGACGTGATCCAGCGCGCGACCCTGCTCGCGCAGCCGGCGCTGCAGCAGCTCACGTTGCGGACCTCGATCGTCGTCGACGGGCTGGTGCGGTGCTCGCCGCCGCTGCTGGTCCAGGTCCTGGCCAACCTGCTCGAGAACGCGGCCCACGCGGCCGGCGCGGGCGGGTGGATCGAGCTCGCCGCGACCACCTCCGGCGACCTGCTCCTGATCGAGGTCGCCGACAGCGGCCCGGGCGTGCCGCACGACCTCCGCGATCGCGTGTTCGAGCCGTTCTTCACGACGAAGGCGCCGGGCGCCGGCACCGGGCTGGGCCTGCCGCTCGCCCGCGACATCGTCCACCGCCACGGTGGCGTCCTCGAGATCCGCGACCGCGACCGCCGCCCGGTGTTCGTGATCGAGCTGCCGCACCCCACCCCCCCGGCCGCCACCGAAACCCCGCGCCGCGAACAGGAGCCCCCGCGATGACCAGCCCCACGCCGATCGTGCTCTACGTCGACGACGAGCTGCCCAACCGGATCGTGTTCGAGCAGTCGCTCGGCGACGAGTTCGCGATCCGCACGGCGCCCGACGGGCGCACCGCCCTCGACATCATGGCCACCACCGAGATCGCGGTGCTGATCACCGATCAGCGGATGCCGGAGATGAGCGGCGACGAGCTGCTGCGCGTCGTCAAGGAGCGGTGGCCGACGACGATCCGGATGGTGATCACCGCGTACTCGGACCTCGAGCCGATCCTCGCCGCGGTCAACGAGGGCCTGGTCGCGCGCTACATGATCAAGCCGTGGGAGCGGTCGGAGGTGGTGCAGGTCCTGCGGTGGTCGATCGAGGCGTGGACGTTCGGCAAGGAGAGCGCGGCGCTGCAGCGCCGGCTGCTCGAGACCGAGCGGCTCGCGACCCTGGGCAGCATCGCCGGCGCGGTGGTCCACGATCTCAACCAGCCGCTGCTCGGGCTGATCCTCAACACCGAGCGGCTGGTCGAGCTCGCCGCGGCGGCGCCACTTGTCCGCGCGATGCTCGATGGCGTCCACCTGTCGACCGCGGAGCGCCGGACGGTGGCAGAGCTGGCCGAGGATCTCGGCGAGATCGCGCCCGAGATCCGCGCGAGCGCCGTGCACCTCAAGGAGCTGACCGCGGGGCTGGCGCAGTTCCTCCACGCGCGCCCCGTCGAGACCACGCCCGCCACGGATCCGATGCCGATCATCAAGAACGCGATCGCGGTGTGCCAGGACATCGCGATCCGGGCCCGCGGGATGATCGGCTACGAAGGGCCCCGCCAGCTGCCGCGGATCCGGGTGCAGGCGACCGAGCTGACCCAGGTGCTGATCAACCTCGTCGCCAACGCCTCGCAGGCGCTGGCGGCGCGGGATCGCGCGGGCGGCCGGGTCGCCGTGCACGTGATCGTCGAGGAGCACGCGGTCACGTTCGAGATCCGCGACGACGGCGCGGGCATGCCCCCCGACGTGCTCGCGCGCGTCGGCACGCCGTTCTTCACGACGCGCCGCGAGGGCATCGGCCTCGGCCTCGCGCAGTGCCAGCGGCTGGTCGGCAAGGCCGGCGGCGTGTTCAAGATCGAGAGCGAGGCGGGCGTGGGCACGACCGTGACGTTCACGCTCCCGCTCGCGGGGTGACGTCTCAGCGCTGTTCGCGGCGCATCGCGAACGCGGCGTAGTAGCGGGCGCCGATCTTGACGGTCATGAGCGCGGCCGGATCGCCGGCGTCGAAGGTGATGTCCCACATCCCGAGCTCGGGGGACGGCGCGCCATCGGGCGAGGGCTTGATCGTCGCGATCTTCCGGTCCGCGGGGAAGTCGTCGGACAGCTCGCCGATCTGCGCCCGCATGCTCCGGCTGTTCTCGAGGCAGGGCGCGCGGTGCTCGGGTGGCGCGGTCTCGCAGGCGGCGTCGTCGGGGAGGAACCGGCGCGCGCGGTCGAGATCGCTGGCGAGCATGCCCTCGATCAGCCCGCGGACCGCGGCCTCGGCGGTGGTGGCGCCGGCCTTGCCGTCGTCCTTCGCCTGCTGCTTGCCGCAGCCGACGACCGCGAGCACGACGACGATCCCCAGGTGGCTTCGCATGTCGGCGATGATAGCGTGGAGGACATGAAGCGGACCAGCCTCGGGCTCCTCGTGCTGCTGGCGGCGTGCGGTGGTGACGACGGACCGGCCACGCCGATCGACGCCGAGCCGGAGGCCGACGCGGCCCCCGCGCCGGCGTGCGTCAACATGACCGACACGATGTGCGACTACGAGCCGGAGGCGGTCACGCCGGGCGACTACTCGCTCGCCGAGCAGCGCGCGCTCGCCGAGCAGTTCGTGCCCGCGGTGGTCTACACCGGTGAGGACATCTGGGCGGTGTCGGTCGACTACCTGCTGGTCGAGGGCGCCCCGCTGCAGGTCGCCGAGCACGACGGCCGCCTCAACTTTTCGTACGACGTCGACGAGACCACGAGCGCGAACGTGTTCCCCGATCCGCAGCCCGATCTGCTGACCGAGGATCTCAGCGGCCTGCCGGTGACGGCGGGCGGCGGGCGCGGCCTGGTCTACTTCCTCGATCTCCCCGGGACCAACACCGGCAACGGCCCGAACGAGGAGACCTGGACCGCGGCGTGGCAGGCCGCGCAGGGCAGCGACGACCCGACCGCGGCGGCGTACCCGCCGACGACGTACGCGCACGTGTTCTGGCTCTCGAAGCCCGACCGCCTGCTCGCGATCCAGTACTTCTATTACTACCCGTACGACAAGTTCACGAACAACCACGAGGGCGACTGGGAGCACGTCAACATCGTCGTGCGCACGCACGCCAGCGGCGACCCGACGATCGAGATGGCGCAGTTCTCGTTCCACGGCCGGCAGCTCGGCGTCGCCGCCGACGCGCTGTACACCACCGGCGAGCACGTCGTGATCTTCGTCGGCGGGGACGGCTGCCTCAACTACGTCCCCGACTGCTACTGCGGTGACACCTCGGGCGCGTCGTTCCCGTACCCGGGCACCTGGGAGATCGGCTACGAGGAGGAGCTGGCGGGGACCGCGGACCGTCCGGGGCGCGCCGTGCCCGCGGACGACTTCGACGTCGTGCTGCTGCCGCGGGTCGAGGACGTCGACTTCACCGCCACGCCCAACCTGTCGTGGTTCGGGCTGCCGTTCGTGTTCGGCGAGCCGACGGTCGCGCTCAACGCGGTCGCGGTGATCTCCACCAACAACCACCGCTCGCCGGTCGGACCCGGCCCGGATCACGACGAGTTCGACGTCGGCATCGAGGAGACCGACCTCACCCTCGAGATGAGCGGGCCGCAGCCGTTCGTCGCGCCCGCCGGCTGGACGCTGAGCCACGAGCCGCCGAGCTCGGTGTTCTCGACGATCGTCAACAACAACTGCACCGCGAACTGAGCGCGCACGTCGATGCGCATCCTCCTGGTCCGGCACGGCGAGTCCGAGGGGAACGCGGATCCGACGATCCACATCTCCACCGCGGACCACGCGATCCCGCTGTCGGCGCGCGGGCACGATCAGGCGCGCGAGGCGGGCCGGCAGCTCGACGCGCTGTTCGAGGCCCGCTACGGCGAGGTCGCGCGGCGGCCGAAGATCCGGATGTGGGTCAGCCCGTACCGGCGGACCCGCGAGACCGCGCTCGCGATCTCCGAGACCGCCGGCCCGTGGATCACGGACACGCAGGAGCACGTGCTGCTGTGCGAGCAGCAGTTCGGGCTGTTCGACGGCATCCCGGACGCGGACCTGCCGCGCCGCTACCCCGACGAGTGGGCGCACTACGATCGCGCGGAGCGGTTCGGCGGCAAGTTCTGGGCGCGGATGCCGCTCGGCGAGAGCCGGTTCGACGTCGCGCAGCGCGTCCACCAGGCGTTCGGCACGTTCCACCGTGATCGGACCGAGCACGGCGTCCGCGACGTCGTCGTGATCTGCCACGGCGTCACGATGCGCGCGTTCGTGATGATGTGGTGCCACCTGTCGCCGGAGTGGTTCGAGGCCGAGCCCAACCCGCACAACTGCGCGATCCGCGTCCTCGACGGCGGCGAGGACTGCGGCTACGCGTTCGCGGGGTTCCCTCGGGTCTGAGCTGCTCGGCGATTCAGCTGGCCCACAGCAGGCTGGTGATCGCGAGGCCGAGGATCATCGCGCCGGTCGCGATCAGCCACGCGACGTCGGCGGCCTTGCTCCAGTCGCGGCCGCGGGTCGTCGGGCGGCGGCGGCGCGGCAGCGGCGTGAGCACGATCGCCGGCGGCAGCGGCGTCGCGGTCACGATCTCGCCGGCGACCTCGGTGAGCCGCGACGGCGCGCGGGCGGGGACGCGGATCCGCTCGGGCACGGTCGGCGCGCGGCGCGGGATCGGCCAGCCGTCGATGTCGAGATCGAGCGGCGGCGCGGCGATCCGGAACCTCGCCTCGGGCCAGCGCAAGACCTGGGGCAGCGCGTCGTCGTCGAAGAACCCGTTGAGCTCGACGCGCGCGATCTCGCCGGCGCGGTACTCGACGCACGCGCGATCGAAGCCGGAGATCACCGTGATCGTGCAGGTCAGGGCGTGATCCTCGCAGTGGCGCATCAGCGCGATCAGCGGCACGCCGTCGACGTCGCCCTCGAGCTGGGCCGCGGCGGCGAGATCGCCGCTGAGGTCGGGCAGCCGCTGCGCGAGCTCGTACCAGCCGTCGTCCGCGCAGCGCAGCGCGGTCATCGCGTGATCGCCGGCGAGGTCACCGAGGTTCGCCTCGGAGACCGCGCCCGCCCGCAGCTCGACCACGCCGTCGCGGCCGCGCAGGTGCACGCGGATGACGCCGGTGACGAGGTGCTTGCGGCAGGCCGCGAGCAGGCGATCGATCGAGGTGTCGCACAGCGATCCCTCGAGGTGGTTCCGCGACACGTACAACGGCTCTGACTGGGCGCGCATGTCGATCACCAACGCTCAGCACGCGGTGTGCCAGGGCGGCCGCGCGAGACTCCGCGGAGATGCCGGTTCGGCGTTGCGACTCGCGCGACTCGGTGGCGAGTCAGCCGGCCATCGCGAAGGTTCGCGCCCCCGAGCGGAGGTTACGCGGCGCGCGCGGCGGGCTGGCCGAGCGTGAGGTCGCGGACCTCGGCGCCCGTCTGCGCCGGGTTCTTCCACGCGTTGTGCATGAACCGCGTGACGTCGACGACCGCGGCGCCGTACGTGATCGACTGGTGCGGCGCGCCGACCCGGGCGCACCACGCCTTCACGATCTTCTCGGCGCGCGGGAGCTCCTGGTGCGGGATCTTCGGGAACAGGTGGTGCTCGACCTGGTAGTCGAGGCCGATGAAGAACCAGCGCATGCCGCGGGGCAGGACGAGGTTGCGCGTGGTCTCGAGGTGGTGGCCCCAGTCGGTGTTCTGCTCGACGACGACCGGCAGGCCCATGTGCGCCGGTGCGAAGATCAGCGCGAGCAGCACGCCGACGATCGTCCACAGCGAGACGTAGACCGCGACCGCGGGGCCGACGCCGAAGATCATCGCGGGCATCACGACCCAAAGGCTGTAGTGCGCGACCAGGCTCGCCACGTCGGCCGCCCAGGCGAAGCTGAACCCGTGCCGGCGCACGTGCGTGACGAGGTACTTCACCGAGAACGCCCGCATCATCACGGGGAGCAGCAGCGTCAGCGGCCAGAACATGACGCCCTGGAGGTTGCGCTGGAACCAGCGGCGGAGCGCGTTCGACTTCAGGTGGTTCTCGCGGCACGACGTCATCGGCCACAGCCCGATGTCCGGGTCCTCGTTGACCACGTTCGGGTGACCGTGGTGGGCGCCGTCGTGCTTGCTGCGCCAGTACAGGGCGCTGAGCCCGCCGAGCAGCGGGAAGGTGATGTAGTTCAGCAGGTGGTTGCGCGCCGGGTTCTTCGAGAAGCTGCGGTGGCTGCCCTCGTGGCCGAGCATCGCCGCCGAGGTGGCGCAGATCGACGCGGCCGGGATCAGCAGCAGCGCGAGCCAGAACGGGCCGAGCACGACGCCGGTGAGGCACGCCGCGATGCCCGCGAGGAGCATGACGAGCTTGCCCCAGCTGGCGGCCTCGTGATGACGGAAGACTCCGGCGGTGGTCAGCTCGGCGCGGAGCTGCTTCATCTGGAGGGTGGAGATCACGAGCGCATTGTGACGGTCGGCTTTTCAGGAGGGCGACATAGGAATGTCAGGAATCTGCCATAAGTCATGGCATTCGATAGGTTGGACCTTATGCTCGCCTCCGATGCGCCGCCTCCTCGCCGCGCTGGCGACACTCGCCGCTTGCTCCTCTCCCGGGACCCCCATGCCAACCCAGCCCTGGCCCTCGGTCGACGAGGCGTTCGTCGCCCAGTTCGCGGCAACTTATGGCTTCAAGCTCGGTCACCCGCAGGAGGTGACGATCGCTCCCGACGGGGACGTGCTGTTCACCCGCACCGAGGCGCGGTCGTTTGTCGCGGATCTCTACCAGCGTGACGCCGCGACCGGCGAGGTCACCAAGCTGCTCGACGCGGCGACGCTGCTGGGCGGCGCGGACGAGACCCTGTCAGCGGAGGAGCGGGCGCGGCGCGAGCGGATGCGCCACGCGACCCGCGGGATCGCGGGCTACGCGCTGTCGGAAGACGGCCGCCGGATCCTGGTGCCGCTGTCGAACCGGCTGTTCGTGTTCGACCGCGACACCGCCGCGGTGAAGGAGCTCGCCACCGGCGACGGCTTCCCGTACGACCCGCGGTTCTCGCCGGACGGCGCGCAGGTCGCGTACGTGGTCGACGGCGATCTGTGGACGGTGCGCGTCGACGGCGGCGCGGCGCGGCGGCTGACCACGCGGGCCGCCGACACGATCGAGCACGGCGTCGCCGAGTTCGTCGCGCAGGAGGAGATGGGCCGGCGGCGGGGCTACTGGTGGTCGCCGGATGGCGGCCAGGTCGCGTACCAGCGCAGCGATCTGTCGAAGGTCGACACGCTGTGGGTCGCCGATCCCGCGCATCCCGACACCGCGCCGACGCCGTTCCGCTACCCGCGCGCCGGCACCGCGAACGTCGACGTCACGCTCGGCGTGATGCCCACCGCGGGTGGCGAGCCCACGTGGATCGCGTGGGACCGGGCGCGCTGGCCGTACCTGTGCCGCGTCCAGTGGAGCGCGCGCGCGCCGCTGACCCTGATCGTCATGAACCGCGCGCAGACCGAGCTCGCGGTGCTCGCGGCCGACGTCGCGACGGGCGAGACGACCGCGCTCCTGACCGAGCGTGACGACGCGTGGCTGGAGCTGGACGACAACGTGTCGCTGGCGTGGCTCGCGGACGGCAGCGGGTTCGTGTGGGCGACGGAGCGCGCCGGCGGGTGGCAGCTCGAGCTGCGCGGCCAGGACGGCGCGCTCGTCCGCGCGCTGACCGAGCCCGCGCTCGGGATGCAGACGTTCTACGGGCTCGCCGGCGATGCGGCGTGGTTCGCGGCGTCGAGCGATCCGATCCAGACCCACGTGTGGAGCGTGCCGATCGCGGGCGGCGCGCCGCGCCAGGTCACCACCGAGGACGGCATCCACGCCGCGAAGGTGTCCGCGCGCGCAGAGATCGCCGTGATGGTGTCGTCGCTGCGCGACGGCGCGCTGCGCTACGAGGTGCGCGATCGCGGCGGCCGCGTGCTCGGGACGTTGCCGTCGGTGGCGGAGGCGCCGCCGTGGCTGCCCGAGGTGGCGTGGGAGACCGTCGACGCGGGCGGCCTCGGGCTCCGGACCGCGATCGTGCGGCCACGCGACTTCGATCCGAAGCGTCGCTACCCGGTGCTGCTCCACGTCTACGCGGGCCCCAGCAAGCGCATGGTGATCGCGTCACCGCGCGCGTACCTGCTCGACCAGTGGTACGCCGACGCCGGGTTCATCGTCGTCGCGGTCGACAACCGGGGCACGCCGGGGCGCGACCGCGCGTGGTCGCGGGCGATCCACAAGGACCTGATCACGGTGCCGCTCGCCGATCAGGTCGCGGGGCTCGAAGCGGTCGGCGCGGCGCACCCCGAGCTCGATCTCGCGCGGGTCGGGATCTACGGCTGGTCGTTCGGCGGCTACGTGAGCGCGATGGCGGTGGAGCTGCGCCCCGACGTGTTCCGCGCGGCGGTGGCGGGCGCGCCGGTCACCGACTGGGCGCTCTACGACACGTTCTACACCGAGCGCTACATGCAGACGCCCGCGGCCAACCCCGACGGCTACGCGCGCGGCAACGCGATCACGCACGCCGCCTCGCTCACGCGCCCGCTGCTCGTCATCCACGGGACGACCGACGACAACGTCCACTTCGCGCACAGCCTCGGCCTCGTCGAGGCGCTGTTCCGCGCCGGCAAGGACGTCGAGCTGCTGCCGGTCTCGGCGACGCACATGACGCCGGATCCGGAGGTCGCGATCGCGCTGCACAGGAAGCAGCTCGCGTTCTTCCGCGCGCACCTCTGAGACCAGATTATTTTCGCGAGCTGACACGAGGCGAGACGTACTTCGCGGTCGGCGTCTCTCATGAGAACTTCGATTGATCCGCGACGACGGTCGGCCGGCGCTATGCCCCAAGTAGGCGCCGGTTGCTCCGCCGAGCGAGGCGAGCCGATCTACGTCGACGGCGACCTACGGCCGCCACGGCCGGTGCGCTTCTTCTGACGCCGCGCATCAGAGCACGAGCAGGTGGAGCGTACCGTCGAGTGCCTTTGCGAGCAGTCGATCGCCCGTTGCAGTGACGCTCAGCCACTGCAATTCGAGGCGCTCGCACGAACTGTCGATCCGGGAGATCACGTCGATTACGTGGTTCGAAGCCACCACGATGTGCCGTTCTGACGCCGCGATCCACGCATCACGTGCGGCGGCCGTCGTCGCTGTAATCCGCTGTCGCCGCTCACCACGAAGCGTCGCGATATAGAAGCCGGTGAACGCCCACTCGCGGGGTACGATCGCGCCCGCATCGTCCTCGTCGAGCGGCTCCTCGTCGTCACCGTCCCGATACACAATCACCTCGGCTGTTCCCGCGGGGCCGCACGCGAGGAGGTGCGCCGAGTCAGCGAGTCCTTCGGTGAACCGCATGCGGCGCCCCATCCCAGCCCCGTCGACCGGTAGCTCGCTTATCGCGAATACGATGACCGTATCCCGCGACTCCCCGAGCTCGGCGCCGAAGAGCGCGAGCGCGGTGCCACCTGCGACCGGGTGCATGGACGCAGCGGCGAAACCACCGAGCGCTTGCGAGGTGACGAGCGAACCGTCGGGTCGATGCAGCACGACCTCGTGCTTGTAGACGACCGCGACGAGCGTCTCGGCATCACGAACGACGAACGTCGCGTCGAGGCAGTCGACTCCACTGGTCTCCTTGAGCTCGACGGGCGCCGCACTTCCACTCCACACGAGCACGGTGCGCGGGTGCTCGCGAACGACGAGCGCATGCTCTCCGCTCGGAGACAGCGCGGCCGCACGCACCTTGCCTTGCATCGGCAAGGCCTTCCCATCGAGCCACGCGGCCCCGACTGGATCGGCAACGAGCAGCCGCCCACCAGACCACGTGGCCCGCGCGGGAATGATCACGGACTCCACGCGTTCGCGGATCAGCACTTCAGCTCGCGGGGCTTCACTTTCGGATGCAGGTCTTCACGCTTCTGCAGCTCGTCGTACGAAATGCCTTCGGGGATGTCAACGGCTCCTTCTGGCCGAGCTCCGAGGCGGCGATCTCACCCGGCGTTGACGGGTTCGCGACCACGTTGGCCGGCGACTTGTTGAGCTTCCGTCGTTGGCCACGTCGGGTCGGGCACCTCCGAGGTCGCGGCGTTGCTCGAGATTGTGCTTACGCACTCTGGCCTCGCTAACGAACGAACGACGCCCGCTCGCCGGTCCCACCCGCCCCCGATGTTCTCGATCGCCTGCGCACGGAGTTGACCGATGAGCTGCGGCGTCGTCCGCTCGGTCAGCTCGGACGAGATCGCGCACGCGCACCTCGGCTATCAAGACGTGATCGGTCGCCTCTCGCTGGACGAGAGCCATGGCGATGACGTCGCGCTCGACGTCAAGCTGGCCCCTTCAATGAAGACCGCGCCCGGCGCCCGAGAACCTGCGAGGACCGCGCCGAGTCCTCGACTGCACCGGCATGTCCGAGCGCGACCACCGCAGCGCGGTTCTTTGCGTTCTTTGCGGCTAATCCCTCTGGGGTGATCAGCGAAGGCGCGAGGCGAGGGTGCGAAGTAGGCCCATGCCGAGGTCGGGCCAGCGGCGCAGGGCGCGCTGGAAGTCGTCGCGGCGGATCGCGAGGACGCGCGCGGAGGTGATCGCGCGGACGGTGCGGGCGCGCGGCGCGGCGTCGACGAGCGCCATCTCGCCGACGACCGCGGACGCCGCGAGCGTGGGGCCGTGCTCGACCGAGAGCTCGCCGTCGAGCACGACGTACATCGCGTCGCCGACGTCGCCGGCGGTGAACAGCAGCGCGCCCGCGTCGAGCGCGCGCTCCTCGGTGCCGGCGACCAGCGCGGCGGCGTGGCGGCCGGCGAGCTCGTCGAAGAACGCGCACGAGCGCAGCGCGGCGAGCCGCGGCTCCAGCGGGGCGAGGTCGCCGGCGAGCAGCGCGGCGAGCCACGGATCGTGCGACGCGAGCACGTCGGGCTCGGCGGCGGTCGCGCCGGGCGGCCGGAGCCAGCGCTCGACCGCGTCGAGGATGCGCGGGCGGGCGCGCGCGACCTCCTGGAGCACGTCGAGCGCGCGGCGGCGCGTGGCCTCGGCGCGCGCGGACAGCCGGCGCGCGGCGGCGGCGAGCGGGGCAGGGTCGCGGCCGGCCGCGGCGGTCTCGAGCGCGACCGCGTCGAGCAGGCGGCGCAGCGATCGCCGGGTCGCGCGGACCAGCTCGGCCTCGTGGAGCGCCGGGCGTCCGCCCGGCGGCTTGCGCAGCGACACGTAGGCCTCGAACACGTCGCGCTCGCGCTCGACGACGGCCGCGGCGAACGCCGGCGTCGGCGCGTGGCCCGCGCGCGCGGCGCCGGCGAGGCTGCGCAACGCCGCGCCGCGGACGTCGTCGTCGGGATCGGCGGCGAGCCGCTCGAGCAGGCTCGACGCGTCCGGTGCGGCGGACAAGGAGCGCGCCAGCGCCGCGCGCTCCTCCGCCGGCGGCGCGACGCCGACCACCGCCGCGGCGACGTGCGCCGCGTCCTGCTGATCGAGGTCGGCGACCGCGGCGAACGCCGCCTCGTCGGCGTCGCCGAGCGCGACGAGCAGCGCGCGGATCGACGCCGGCCCGCCCGCGGCGGCGGCGGCGCGGAACGCCTCGCGCCGCCCGGCGCCGCCCCTGGCCAGGACGACCGCGATCTCCTCGTCGATCACCGCCTCGTCGATCGAACGCGCGCGCGCGAGGCTCGCCGCCCAGTCGCCGTCGACGCCGAGGATGTCGCGGAACGCCCGGCGCGCCGCGATCGCGTCACCGCGGCCGAGCTGCGCCTCGGCGCCGCGCATCGCGCGACCCACGCCCGCGTCGAGGTCGGCGCGCGCGCGCGCCGCGGACACGCCGTCACCGTCGCCGTGCGCCGCCATCGCCTTGACCGCCGCGGCGAGCGCGTCGTCGTCGTCCTCGATCGACGCGGCCGCGCGGAGCTCGGCGCGGGCCGCGGCGCTCGGCCGGCGGGCGGCCAGCTCGTAGAGCGTCGTGCGCACCCGCGGATCCTCGTGCGCGAGGTGGCCGGCGATCTCGTCGGCGCGGCCGCCGTAGCGGCCGAGCGCGGCGCGCGCGAGCGCGGCGGTCCGCGCGTCGCTCGAGCCCGCGGCGTCGACCAGCCGGTGGAGCGCGTCCAGGTCGAGGGTCTCGCGGTGCGCGCCCGCGAGGGCGACGCCCTTCATCCCGAGCGGCGCGGCGAGCGCGCCGAGGAACGCTCGCGCCGCGATCCGGACCACGATCAGCCAGATCACCGCGAGCGCGAGCGCGCCGCCGAACACGAGCCGCGGCTCGGTCAGCGCGGCCTTGCCCATCAGGACGAGCGCGCCGCCGCCGATCGCGGCGCCGAGCGGGGTCGCGCCACCGCGCAGCAGCACCTTCCACCGCGCGCGTGGCACCGGCGGGAGCGCCGACAGCGCGATCTCCTGCGCGGTGCGCGAGGTCGCCGCGCGCAGCACGTTCTCGCCCGTCCGCACGCTCGCGAGCAGCGCGAACCCCGGCGCGGCGACCAGGCCGGCGAGCCCGACGCCGATCACCACGGGGTGCGTCGACGCCGTGAACGGCAGGTTCTGCGTGACCAGCAGCCGCGGCACGACCGTGAGCTGGAGCAGCAGCAGCAGCAGGTGCGTGCCGCCGAGGAACAGGCTGATCGCGACGACCAGCTCCTCGCCGGAGTAGCGGGCCTTGAGCCCGGCGCCGAACGAGAAGTCGAGCGCGGTCGCGATCGCGGCCTCGAGCAGCGCGGCGAGCGCGAGCCAGCGCAGGAGGCGCCGGTGATCTCCGGACATCGCGGTCGCGCTGGTGCCCGGCGGCGCGGTGGCGCCGGGCGCGCCGCCCGCGGCGAGCGCGCCGCGCTGGAGGAAGCCGACGACGACGAGGACGGCGCCGAGGCCGGCGGCGATCCACGGCACGAGATCCGCGCCGCCGCCGCGCACGATCGCCGCGGCGCCGAGGCCGGCCGCCGCGCCGCCCGCGGTCGCCGCCGCGCCGGCGCGCGGCAGCCAGCGCCGCGCGTCGCGCCCCGCGACGCTCGACGCCACCGCGTTCCACACCGCGAGGTTGACCACCGACGAGATCGCGACGACGCCGAGCGCGACGACGAACGGCCAGCCGCCGCGCTGCGCGACCAGCGTCGGCGCGAGCCCCGCGGCGATCGCCAGCGCGACGGCGAGCGCCGCGTCCGCGCGCGGCGAGCTCGCGCGCGCCGCGACCGCGTCGTAGAGCGTCGTGCCGAGCGCGAACGCGGCCGCCTGCGTGACGAGCAGGTAGGGCAGCCACTTCGCGCCGTAGCTGACCAGGAACGCCGCCTCGGCGAACGCGCGGAGCGCCACCGCGGCTGCCATCCCGACGAACACGCCGACGACGCCGAGGATGTACGCGCGCCGGTTCATAGAACGGCGGCCGCCGAGCTTCCACGACTGGCGGCGATGAGCGACGCCGCTCTCGTTTCCGATCGTGCTGAGCGGAGCGCGAGCACCAGCGAGCGCTTCGGGCTCGCGAACGCTCGCCCTTCGCTCAGGACGAACGGAGCAAGCGATCGAGATCGTTCGCGTCGAAGCGCGAACTGACTCGCGTTGCGCCGAGCGGTTCGCGCCGGAAGAGCTCGCGCCGCGCTCACTTGCGGATCCGCAGCGCGAGCTCGCGCGCCAGCGCGTCGGCGGCGACGGCGTGCTCGGCGAGGAGATCGAGGAAGTCGTCGCGGTACAGCCGCACCACCACGACGTCGTCGATCGCGACCGCGGCGGGCGCCGCCGCCTCGTCGTCGATCGCGGCGAGCTCGCCGACCAGCGCGCCCTCGCCGAGCTCGGCGTCGCCCACGCGCACGCGACCCGAGGCGATCACCAGGACGGCGTCGCCCGCGTCGCTGCGCACCGGCAGGCTCGCGCCGGCCGCGAGCTCGATCGCCGCGCCGCGCTCGGCCGCGGCGAGCAACGCGGCCGCGGGCACGCGCCCGAGCATCTCGCACCGAGCGAGCGCCGCCGCGCGCGCGAACGCGTCCACGCGACTACTTCTTCTTCGCCAGGATCTTCTTCTGGTTGGCGAGGATCGCCTTCTGGTTCGAGACGATCGTGGCGAGCACCTTCTGGTTGCCGGCGATCTTCGCCTGGTTGGCGAGGATCGTGTCGAGCTTCTTCTGGTTGCCCGCGATCTTGGCCTCGTTCGCGAGCACCTGATCGAGCTTCTTCTGGTTCGCCGCGATCTTCGCCTGGTTGGCGAGGACCTGGTCGAGCTTCTTCTGGTTGCCGGCGATCTTCGCCTGGTTGGCGAGGACGGTGTCGAGCTTCTTCTGGTTCGCGACGATCGAGTCCAGCTTCTTCTGGTTCCCCTCGATCGAGCCCTGGTTCGCCAGGATCTTGTCCTGGTTCGCGGACAGGCGCTCCTGGTTGGCCAGGATGCGCGCCTGGTTGAGAAGGATGCTCTCCTGATTCGAGATCACGGTGTCGTCGGCCATGTGCCCCCCTTAGTTGGGGGCATCATCCCGGCGGGGCTAACGCCGATCAATGGCGGCCGCGAGGTTTCGCAGTCGAGATCGCCTGCGCGGCCGCGGCCGGCGGGGTCTCGCGATCGGGGATCAGCTGCTTCATGTGCCAGGCGAGCAGGTGGACGCGCCGCTGGGACTCCTCCTGCGCCCTCCGCAGGTGCACCACCATCGAGCCGCCGGCGAGGATCGTGATCAGCGAGACGGACACGAGGATGACCATCGTCCCGGTCTCGTGCATGCCGATCACCCACGGACGGATCACCAGGGCGCCGTCGACGAACCCGTAGGTGCGCGGCAGGACGCCGGTCCACTCGAGGACGAGCGGCGTGAGCACCGCGGCGAAGCCGAACCCGATGATCGCGACCGGGTTGCGCGACATCGGCTGGCCCATGAACGTCGTCGCGGACACCACCGCGAGCGTGGGCAACAGGAGCAGCGGCGACATCATCACGCCGACGGCGCCGACCAGCGCGGCGTCGAGCGCGAGCGCCGGATAGAGGAGGCTGCCGATCTCACGGCGCGACGACGCGACGAACGTGATCCCGGCGCTGACGATCGCGAGGGCCAGCGTCACCACCGGCACGGTCCAGTCGCGCACGTTCACCCAGATCGCGAGGCTGGGGACGAGCAGCAGGTACGACAGGTAGACGAACGCGCCGAGCCGCAGGTGGACGGAGCCGGCGCGGGCGCGCTCCGCGGCGATCGAGGCCTCGACCTCGGGCGGGATCTGCCGGGGCGGCTCGAGGAGGATCCGGCCCACCACCGCCTGCGCGATCGAGTTGCTGGGGTCGAGCGCGAGCGCGCGGCCGGCCTCGCGCATCGCGGCGGCGCGCGTGTCCTCGCCGGCGTCGAGCGCGCGCTCCGCGGCGACGGCGTGCTCGGCGGCGAGCTCGCGGCGGCGCGCGAGGTCGCGGTCGCCGTCGAGGTAGCGCTGGATCGCGTCGTGGAGCTCGCGGGCCGAGGCGAACCGGTCGCGCGCGGCCGGCGCGGTCGCGGTCGCGACGGCGTCGTCGAGCTCCGGCGGGATCTCGAGGTCGGGGCGGCGCGCGGCGGGGCGCAGCGCATCGGCGGGCGCGTCGAACGCGGCGGCGCCGCGGGGCAGGGCGGCCTCGAGCGCGAGCACCTCGAACAGCAGGCAGCCGAGCGCGAACACGTCGACGCGGAGGTCGATCGCGCCGCCGCGGAGCTGCTCGGGCGGCATGTAGCCGGGCGTGCCGAGGACGGCGCCGGCGGCGGTCTCGCCGCTGACGCTGTCGAGCGTGTCGAGATCGGTGCGCCGGATCGTCGCCGAGCTGGTGGGCTCGACCTCGTCGTCGGCGAGCTTGGCGATGCCCCAGTCGAGGACGTAGACCTCGCCGAAGTCGCCCAGCATCACGTTGTGCGGCTTGAGATCGCGGTGGACCACGCCGCGGGTGTGCGCGAAGTGGACCGCGAGGCAGATCTCGGCGAGGCGCGCGAGCAGCAGGCGGCGCGGCCACCTCGCCTGCGCGTCGGCGTCGCCGCGCGCGAGGCGGTCGAGGATCGTCGCCAGCGTGATGCCGGCGAGCCGCTTCATCGCGAAGTACGGCACGCCGCCGTCGTCGGTGCCGAGGTCGTGCACCGGGACGATCGCGGGGTGATCGAGGCGCCCCTGTACCCGCGCCTCGCGCAGGAACCGCGCCACCGCCTCGACCGGCGGATCGCCGTCCGACCGCAGCCGCTTGATCGCCACGTCGCGCCCGACCCGCTCGTCGTGGGCCAGCAGCACCTCGCCCATCCCGCCTCTCCCGAGCAGCTCGCCCAGCGAGTACCGCGGATCCATCCCCGCCCGCGCCGCGCCACCCGCCCGCACCGCCGCCTCGCTCCTCGACGGCGCCAGCAACGTCGGCGACGTCCCCTCCGGCTCCGCCGCCAGCGTCGGCGCGCTGGCCTCGGGAACATCGGTGCGCGTCATCGCCGGTACACCGTACCAAAGCTTCACGCCGCGTGATCTCCTGGTACGGCATACCCGAGGGGAGGGGACCGCTGACCTGGCCACGGCGGTAGCCGGCGTCCGGTTTGCGGACCGGGGCGGCGAGTCGAGCGGCCACCAGGGGCGCAACTGCGCGACGACGCGGGTTCGCGCGATGGCACCGAGGTTGCTGTAGGGGCTGGGCATGACGACCCGCCGGATCCTGGGAGCCACCGCCATCGCCGCCGCCGCGCTCGCGGCGGCCCCGCGCCACGTCCGCGCGGACGCCTGCAGCCCGCCCCGCGTGATGGTCGTGCTCGACAAGTCGAGCTCGATGCAGACCGGCACGATCAGCGGCGTCACCAAGTGGCGGATCGCGGTCGACGCGCTGGGCACGGTGATGACCGAGCTCCAGGACAAGGCCGAGGTCGGCCTGATGACGTTCCCGCAGCCCAACGCGTGCGGCCCCGGCTCGCTCGACGTCGCGCCCGCGCTCAACACCCGCGCCGCGATGATGGCCGAGCTGGCGACGCCGCCGCCGAACGCCGGCAACTGGACCCCGATGGCGCAGACGCTCGAGGCCGCCGCCGCCGAGATGACCTTGGTCGGCGCCGACGCCCCCCGCTACGCGGTCCTGATCTCCGACGGCTGGCAGTGGTGCTCGCCCTACGACGCGACGACGCGCTACGACGGCGTCGACGCGGTCGCCCAGCTCAACGCCGCCGGCGTCACGACGTTCGTCGTCGGGTTCGGCGGCGCGACCGACGCGTCCGCGCTCAACCTGATGGCGGTCGAGGCGGGCACGGCGCGTCCCGGCTGCGACCCGAGCAACGACCTGCCGTCGGATCCCGACCAGTGCTACTTCCAGGCCGACAGCGCGGCCGAGCTCGTCGCGGCGCTCGCGACGATCGCGGACGTGGTCTCGGTCGAGACCTGCGACGGCCTCGACAACGACTGCGACGGCCTCGTCGACGAGGACCTGAACCGCGCCTGCGCGTCCGCGTGCGGCACCGGCTCGGAGATGTGCGTGATGGGCGACTGGACCGGCTGCGACGCGCAGGAGCCGGTCACCGAGGTGTGCGACGGCGCCGACAACGACTGCGACGGCGCGACCGACCCTGGCTGCGACTGCGCGGTCGGCGACGAGCGCGCATGCGGCGAGACCTCCGACGTGGGCGCGTGCAACCCCGGCGTGCAGACCTGCGCCGCCGACGGCACGTGGGGCGGCTGCGACGGCTCGGTCGGCCCGACCAACGAGATGTGCAACGGCGTCGACGACGACTGCGATGGCGACGTCGACGAGTGGGACGGCTCCGACGACGTCGGCGCCAACCTGTGCGCTCCCGGCGAGTCGTGCGAGGCAGGCGGCTGCGTGCCCAACGACCCGACCGATCCGCCGGTGGACGAGGAGGACGGCTCCGGCTTCGAGGAAGGCACGCCCGCCGGCTGCGGGTGTGCGGCCGACGGCGGCCCCGGCCTCGGCGGCCTCGTGCTCGCGCTCGCCGCGCTGGTCGGCCTGCGCCGCCGCAAGGACTAACGCAGCCAGGACACGGCGAACTGGCGCTCGGTGCCGTCGCCGAACACGCGGTCGGGCTTGCCGCCGGCCACCGGCGCGATCACCAGGCGCGCGCTGCCGTCGAGATCCTCGGCGAACGCGAGGAACGCGCCGTCCGGCGACACCGCGGGCCAGACGCTGACCGCGTGCTCGCTGATCAGCGTGACCGCCTCGGTGGCCAGATCCACGGACACCACGCGCGACCGGTCCTCGTCGTAGACCATCAGCAGGCACACGATCGTCCGGCCCCCGGACGCGAACGTGCACTCGCCGGTGTAGCCGGCGCCGACGTCGACCACGCGCGGGTCGCCGGCGAGATCGTCGAGCCGCCGCCACGACAGCCGCGTGGCCGCCGTCGCGAAGTCCTCGTCGTCGCTGGTGAGCCACGCGAGCGTCTGGCCGTCCTGCGACACGATCGGCGTCTCGGTCGCGTCGACCTGGCCGCCGTCGACGCTGACGCCGGTCGCGGGGTCGAGGACGTGGATCGGCGCCTCGCTGTCGAGGTCGACGATCACGACGCGGCCGTCGTCGAGCCAGCCGGCGAGCTCGGGGTAGTCGCTGCCGGTCACGAGCGGCGCGCCGGCGCCCAGCCCGTCGTCGTCGACCGGCGCGAGGCACCAGTGGAACTCGTCTGGGCAGGGGACGATCGCCTGGCTGCCGTCAGGTGAGACGCCGAGCACATCCTGCCCGAGCGACCGCGCGGCCACCAGCTCGCCGTCGCGGTGGACGACGGCGACCATCGCCTGGTCGGCGGCGTCGTAGCCGTGGACCCACGCGGCGCGGTCGCCGTCGGTGTTGCGGCTCCAGTCCGGGTACCCGAGCGGCGGCGAGACGTCGCCGCCCTGCTGCGTCTCGACGTCGTACCAGCGCAGCGCGTCGTCGTCCTGATAGAGGAGCAGGCCGGTCGGCTGCGTGGGGACGGGCTCGTCGGGGTCCTTCGGCTTCGCGCCCGAAGGTCCACAGGCCGCGAGCGCGGCCGCGCCCACCAGGAACATGCGCATCCCGCGATTCAACCACGCGGCGTGCCGCGAGAGTTTCGGGCCGGGACACCTGCCGGAAACCTGGGGTGGCCATGATCTCCGGATGGCGGATCCAACGAGCGACCCCGAGGCCGTGACCGGCGTGCGGGTGCACGGCCGCGGCGCCGACCGCAGCGTCGACGGGATCATGAGGCTGATCGAGGTCGCGGGGCAGGACCGTCCGCTCGAGGTCCTGCTCGCGGAGATGTGCCCACACATCGCGGCGATCGCCGCCGCGGACGTCGTCAGCGTCTACGTCAGGGAGCTCGGCCCGGCCGGCGACACGCTGGTGATGCGCGGCAACGTCGGGTTCCCACCGTCGGCGGTCGGGACCGTGAGCCTGAAGATGGGCGAGGGCATCACCGGCCTGGTCGCCGAGTGCATGCGTCCGGTCTCGGTCGCGGTCGCCGCGGGCGAGGCCAGCTACAAGCACGTCCCCGGCCTCGGCGAGGAGCGGTTCCCCGGGTTCCTCGGCATCCCGCTGCTCGGCGCCGGCCGCGTCGTCGGCGTGCTGGTCGCGCAGCGCCGCCGGACCGAGTCGTTCACCGCCGGCGAGCTCGCGCTCGCGACCGCCCTCGGCGCCCCGATCGTCCTCGCGATCGAGAGCGCGCGCCGGCGCCTGGCCGATCGCGCCGCCGATCGCGGCCGCGGCCGATCCGCGCGCCTCGCCGGCGTCCCGCTGGTCGGCGGCACGGCGATGGGCCGGATCGCCGTGATGCCCACGTTGACCGGGCTCCCCGAGCACGAGGGCGCCGTCGATCTCGGCGCCGCGCTCGAGAGCCTGCGCGGCGATCTCGAGCGCGCGACGCGGCGGCTCCGCAACGAGCAGGATCCCGAGATCCGCCGCGCGGTCTCGAACCTCGAGCTCGCGCTCGTCGATCAGCGGTTCCGCGAGCGCTTGCTATCGGGCATCGCGCCAGCCGGCGTCGCCTCGCTGCGCGCGGTCGCGAAGGAGTACGCGCGCGTGCCGTACCGGGTGCCCGTGCGCGACGGCACCATCGAGCCCGCGCTCGCCGAGCGCGCCCGCGAGATCGAGGATCTGTGCGTGCTGCTGTGGGCCGCGGCGACCCGCGCGCCGCTGCTGCCGCCCGGCGGCGTCTGGGTCGGCGAGCGTATTGGTGCGTTCGTCGCGCTGTGCGCGGTCGCGCGCGGCGCCGCCGCGCTGGTCTCCGATGGGGTCGTCGAGGACGGGCCCGGCGTCGCGATCGCGCGAGCGGGTGGCGTCCCGGTCTTGACCCAGGTCGACGGCCTCTATGCGTGGGTGCGCCCCGGCGATCTCGTGGTCGTCGACGCCGACGCGGGCACGCTCCGCGTCAACCCGGCGACGGCGTCCGTCGAGTCGTTCCGGAAACAGCGCTAGTCAGAGGCAGCGGAAACAGCGCTAGCGGGTGGCGCTGGCCTGGCCCGCGAGCCGCTCTTCGCGGAGCTTCGAGACGTACTCCTCGAGCTGACGGCGCGCCGCGAGGAACGCGTCGCGCACCGCGACGTAGACGTCCTCGTGGTCCTCTTCCTTGCCCGGATCGCGGCTGACCACGATCTCGTGGCCCGGGACGATCAGGTCGATGCGGACATGCCAGTGCTTGCCCTGCCGGCTGTGCTGATGCGGTAGCTCGACGACGACGTCGCATGAGGTGATGCGGTCATGGAAGGACTCCAGCTTCGCCACGTGTTCGCGAATCCGAGTCTCGAGCGCCGGGCTCGAGTCCATACCGCGGAAGGTGATCTGGACGGGGACCTGCATCTCTGCAGTGTCTCACGCATCGGCCGAGATGGTAGGGGGCCTGGAATAGCTCGTTGGCATGGTCCGGTTCGCGCGGGCGACGGAGGTCACGTGCAGAAGCGATGGATCGTGGTCGGAGGCGCCCTCGGGGCGGTCATCGTGGCGCTGGTGGTGTTCCTGCGCCCCGGTCAGAGCGGCAAGGGCTCGACGCGCGCCGCGCCTGGAGGTAGGGACGCGGGCGTTGCGCGGGCCAGCGGCGCGGGCGGCACACCCGATGATCTCGGCGGCGCGATCGACGGCAAGGTCGTCGACGAGCGCGGCGGCGCGATCGCGGGCGCGGAGGTGCGCGCGGCGCCGTCATCGCGGCTCGCCGGCGACGATGTCGAGTCGCCGACGGCGCGCACCGGCGTCGACGGCGCGTTCACCCTCGCGGTCGCGCCCGGGCACTGGACCGTCACCGCGGCGGCCGCGGGCCGCGTGCCCGCCGATGCTGCGGTCGCGGTGGTCTCGGGGCAGCGCGCGACCGTCGAGCTACGCCTCGAGCCGGGCGGCGCGCCGCTGACGGGCACGGTGATCGACGCGACCGGCGGCCCGGTCGGCGGCGCGGTGGTCGTGCTCGCGCCCGAGCAGGGCGTGCTCGCCGCCGATCTGCGCCGCGCGGTCGCCGTCACCGCCGACGACGCAGGTCGGTTCGAGGTCGGCGTCGTCCCCGGGCGGTGGCGCGCGACCACCACCCACCCGGAGTACGTGCGCGATCAGCGCGCGCTCGAGATCGGTGCCAGCGGCGCCACCGTCGAGATCGCGCTCGTCCCCGGCGGCGTGATCGAGGGCGTGGTCCGCGAGGCCGGTACCGGCGCCACCGTGCCGTCGGCGCGCGTGTCGTATCGCCGCGAGGTCGTCGCCGCGGGCCCGATCGGGGGCGGCGCGGCCACCGGTCGCGAGCGCGGCGTGATCACGTGCGGCGCCGACGGCGCGTTCCGGATCGCCGGCCTCGGGACCGGCCGGATCCTCCTCGACGCCGAGACCGATGACGATCGCGCGACCGAGGAGCCCACGGAGGTCCTGCTCGGGATCGCGGAGACCGCCGCCGACGTCGAGGTGTTCGTGGCCGCCGCGCTGTCGATCCGCGGCAGCGTCGTCTACGAGGACGGCACGCCCGCGGCGGGTTCGCGGGTCGACGTCGAGCAGCGCGGCGACGCGCGCGGCGTCGTCGCCGACGCCGACGGCAAGTTCCACGTCGGCGGCCTGCGCCCGGGTGGCTACCTGGTGGTCGCGGAGGCCGAGGACTCGCTGCGGAGCGCGCCCGTGCCGGTGGCGCTCGAGGCCACGCCCGCGACCGACGTGAAGCTGACCGTGAAGCGCGGCGCGTTCATCGCGGGACGCGTCGAGCCGGCGGGCCTCGCCGAGATCTCGGTGATCCGTCCCGAGGACGACGAGCCGGTGATGCGGCCGGACATGATGCGGATCTCGCTCGGCGGACCGGTGACCCGGACCGCCGCCGACGGCAGCTTCCGGATCGGCCCGTTCGCGCCCGGGAAGGTGAAGCTCGGCGCGCGCGCCGCGGACGGACGGCGCGGCGAGGCCGACGCCGACGTCGACGCCAAGGACGCGAGCGGCGTCGTGATCACGCTCGAGGCGCGCGGCCGGATCGCCGGGCGCGTGGTCAGCGCCGGCGGCAAGCCGGTGCCGGGCGCGGTGGTCAACCTCAGCCGCGTCGCGAACGGCCCGAGCCGCACGACGATCGTCAACGGCGTGGACGTCGGGGCGGATCGCGCGCCGGTCGATGCCGACGGCAAGTTCGCGGTCGCCGGTCTCGACGCCGGCACCTGGAAGCTGACCGTGCTCGACGCGCGCGGCGCGCCGATGGCGTTCGACCGCGGCAAGGGAGCCGCCGACGAGCCCGTCGAGGTCGCGCTCGCCGAGAACGAGCAGAAGGCCGGCGTGGAGCTGATCGTCGAGCTCGAGGACGGCGTGATCCGCGGCGTGGTCCTCGGGCCCGACGGCGCGCCGGTCGCCGACGCGTGGGTGACCGTGCGGCCTGAGATCACGTCGCTGCCCGGGGTCGGGCCGATCCAGCCGCGCGGCGGGCCGCGTCCGCCGCCGCCGCCACCACCTGGCGACGAGCCACCCGAGGAGGACGGCCCGCCCGGCGAGCGCGTCGAGGGCGGCATGATGATCACGATGATCGACGACAGCGGCCCGCAGGCCGGCGAGATCCCCC
>Ga0163144_10006883_pt1 | contig 25021 bp, 20 predicted proteins | sample OliLak19BULKMAT1_FD_123175 | JGI IMG/M metagenome (GOLD analysis project Ga0163144, IMG submission 123175) | Freshwater microbial mat bacterial communities from Lake Vanda, McMurdo Dry Valleys, Antarctica - Oligotrophic Lake LV.19.BULKMAT1 | ecosystem: Environmental > Aquatic > Freshwater >... | reverse complement strand
TCATGTAGTCTTGATTACCTTGTTTGAATTTATTGTGTGCCAGCACAATACCACCAATCAGAATGACCCAGTTTACATAAGATAAGGCTTGATTAAAAATTAAGCCCGAAAGTTGTAGCACTATATAAAATGCAATAAGGGCTAGACCTGTAATTAATCCTGCATTAATACTTGCATATAGTACAGAGGTTTGTTTTTCGTTGATTTCTGTTTCCATAATTTTATTTTTTTAAATTAGTTTACGTAATAAGTAGCTATTGTTTTTATTAAATTACATTTTTTCTGATTTTTATAAAGAGTCATCTATCAAATCTTACTACATTTTGGTATTATATATGTTAATCTTTATTAGGGATTTATTATTTTTATAGGAAGATAACATTTATGCTTGAATTGTCTAATTTTAGAAAATAGATACTTATTCATTGAAATTTAATTATTTAGTTAACTAAGTGAACCATATCAAACTTTTTACTCCATCTGTATTATACCAAAAACATATCGTCTTATGTCGAACACTGATTCTAGTTGCTTTGATAGGGAGTTTTATGATTACTTTGATAAATAATATAGTAACAAAGGGTAGTTTATGGGATATAGAAGTATTTATAATCATCCCTTTATTATTAGCATTACTCTGGATAAATGAAAAAGGATACTATCAATTGGCTGGGCTGATATTAAGTATTTCACTGCCTATAATGATTTTATCTATTAATATAATCAACAAAGTACACGTTCAGACACCTATCTATGTATTTGAATACATTAGCCCAAGATTTCTTTTACTTATTACCCTTTCTATTCCTTTTCTTATTTTTGATATACAAAGAGATAAGTATTTCTTGTATATTTCTTTACTTACCAATGCTTTGTGCATTTTATTGATTGACACACTTGGTAGCTATTATGGAGTAGGTATATTAATTGACCCAAGCCAAGAAGCACAATACACTTATTTTAAATATATTTTGATGATATCTTGGTGTGTGCTGTCTTTTTCCTTTTGGATGCTTAAGTATATTAATCATCAATATGAGACTCAGCTCAACTATGCCAACCATGAACTGAAATCAAAGCAAGAGGAAATTCAGTGTCAAAATGAAGAACTTACCCAACAATCAGAACAAATTAAACTCATTAATGAAGAAATTAGTGACCGTGAGCAACAGACTAGAAGCCAAAACCTTACCCTTGAACAAGAAGTAGCTAGGCAGACCAAAGAACTCAAGGCAATCAATAAGGAGTTAGATTTGTTTTTATATAGATCTTCCCATGATTTAAGAAGACCACTTACTACACTAATGGGCTTATCAGAAGTAGCTCGTGTAAACTCTGACCCCTCTCTTGCCTTAGATTTGTTAGAGAAGGTAGATTTTACGGCTCATCAGATGGATAAGATGCTCACCAAGCTAAGAATGGTCAGTGATATCAATGGTGATTCTATAGAGTTTGATAATGTCAAACTAAGAAAAATCATACAACACCAGCAAAGGTCATTTCAAAAAGAGTTAAAAAGTTTACATATAGATATCAGAATAGATTATGACCCTACCATGAAAGTCTGGTCTAATGATACATTATTAAATGCTATTTTTTCTAATTTATTAGAAAATGCTATTCAATTTTCGAGACAAAGAGAGCCTTTTATTCATATTACTATTAAACAAGAAAATAGTTATCTATGGGTTGAATTTACGGATAATGGACAAGGAATAGAAGATAAATACTTAGGGCAGATTTTTGATATGTATTTTCGCGCCAATGAATATGCCAAAGGAAATGGACTGGGTCTATATGTAGTTCGTAAATCTCTAGAAAAACTAAAGGGAAGTATAAAGGTAAGTAGTGTGTATGGAGAAAGCACGAAGTTTAATATCAAAATACCAACCACACCTACTACTAGTGAGAGATAAGTTATCACTTATTGAGTTATTAAGTTATTGATAATGAGCATTTTGATTAAAATAAATGTATATTTTATTTTTTAATCGTTACCTAATAAGCATTCAGCCAATTTTCTATCATCTTTGCTCCTAGTGGAGTCATCACTGACTCAGGGTGAAACTGTACCCCTGACACATCCCATAAACGATGCTTAAGCCCCATAATAATTCCTTTTTCGCTCATTGCTGTGATTTCTAGGCTCTCAGGAAAAGCTTCTCTTTGGACAGCCCAAGAGTGATACAGCCCTACTTCTATCAAACGAGGTAAATCTGAAAAAACAATATCATCAGTCAATATATTTACTTGATGTGCTAAACCATGGTAGATTTGGTTTAGGTTAATCACTCTTGCCCCAAATACTTCAGCAATTGCCTGATGACCTAGACAGACCCCTAAAATACTTTTAGAGGAGGCATATTGCTGGATGAGGGGAAGCAATAAACCCGCCTCAGACGGTATTCCGGGGCCAGGACTTAGCAAAATTTTATCGTATTTTTGCACTTCTTTCAGCTCTATTTTGTCATTATGAATAATATCAAGTGTTAAATCAGGGATATTTGCTTCTTCTATCAGTTGTGCTAGATTATAAGTGAAGGAATCATAATTATCTAAAAGCAATACTTTCATACATTTACCCAAGAGGGAATTTAATTTTTTTGAAATATATGTTTACATTATCTGCTAAAATTCGCCACAAAATAAACCACTTAGGTCGTCATAAAATCCCTTTTTGGTTTATGATTGATTTCTTGGGTCAAGATGCGTATGTATTAGACACAAATGAACTCAAAGGTGAAAATATATTTTTTGACTATCAAGGTAATACAAATTATGAAGATGATTTTATCACAAATAACCCTCATATAAATACAGAGCAGGAGGTTTTGTTTCAGAAGTTTCCTGTTTCTTTTGAAGCTTATCAAGAAGCTTTTGAGCAAGTGCAGTATCATATCAAGCGTGGAGATACTTATTTAATTAATCTATCAGCCCCTACTTTGATAAAATCTAATCTTAGTTTATGGAATATTTTTTTGCGAAGTAAAGCCAAATATCGTCTTTTTTTCAAAAATAAATTCACCTGTTTTTCACCAGAGATATTTATCCAAATCAAACAAGGGCAGATTTTTACTTATCCTATGAAAGGCACTATAGAAGCTCAGTTGCCCGAATCTCAGGCACAGCTTTTGGCTGACCCCAAAGAAAAAGCAGAGCATCATACCATTGTAGATTTACTTAGAAATGATCTTAGCCGTGTGTCTAAGAAGGTGTGTGTACAGCGTTTTAGATATTTAGACCGACTCATCACTTCTGAAAAAGACCTTTGGCAAGTGAGCTCAGAAATTAAAGGAGAATTAGCCCCAGATTATCTAAACTACCTCGGAGATATACTAGCCCAGCTTCTTCCAGCGGGTTCTATCTCAGGTGCACCAAAGCCTAAAACATTAGAAATCATCTCACATACTGAAAACTATGAGCGAGGCTATTACACAGGCATCACAGGCTATTTTGATGGGCAAGACCTAGACTCAGGTGTCATGATTAGGTTTATAGAGCAACAAGGCAATGAATTATATTTTAAAAGTGGTGGTGGGCTTACTTTTATGAGTGAAGCTTCTAAAGAATATCAAGAGTTGATAGATAAGGTATATTTACCCTTTCCGAAGAAGTTAGTTGTTTCTAAATAGCACTTACTTTTGAAATATTTTTTAGCGTATAAATCTAGGTTTTAAATAGATGGTCAAAATTAGTTTGTACTTTAATATTCTTATAAAAACTGATTATCAACATCTTACTAACACAACTCATCACTTATTTCTCAAATACTCCACAAAAAAACCCCTACCAAGTTGGCAAGGGTTTATTCAAAAAATACCAAACAAACACATTATTATTTTATGAGTACTTATGAAATATTTTATTTTGTGCTGAGTCCTGCAGTTGTCCAGGTTTCAGGAGTAGATTTGAATTGAATTTCTAATGCTATATTATTTTCTAAGTCTTTACGAATATTTTCTCCTAATTTAGGATATTTTTCAGAAGATTCGAGCCAATTCCAAAACTCAACTTTGTAAGTATCTTGTACATTGCGTAAGCTACTTTGTAAAGTATTGGGAAGTAGTTTACTATCAGAGAAATAAACGGTTTCTTCACTTGCGATGTCTTGAATCCAAAGTTCAGACGTAGTAGTGTAGTTAGCAATCATCTGCTTGGTTTTAGTGTTTTGCCATATTACTTCATCTATCACCTCAATATGAGAAAGATTCCATTTATTATTCGTTTGAGCATACTCTAAAACTACTTGGTGTTTAGGGTGAACAAATTCTTCTTTATCTGCACGGTAAATATTCAAGTTTTGAGTAACTACTTGTGCATATTCAAAACGTACTAGGGCTAAGCTATTCTGCTCTACATAAATCACACCTTGAAAGCCTACTTGATTTTTATTAATTTTTGCGGGTTTAAAAGCAATCTCATATACTTGGTATCCTTGAAAAGTTTTTTGACCTTTCAATTCAAATTGATAATCCTTGTTAAGTTCGGTAGTTTTCGTATTACGATTAGAAGCAGTAAAGAAAAGTGAAGGGTACTTTACCTTGTCATAAGCAGTAAGCCCTAGTGGTCCGCCTGTTATTTCCTGACCAATATTGTGTTTAAATAAAGTCTGACTTTGACGTGAAGCCTGTACTAATGCTTGATCTTCGGGTTGAGTAAGGGTATTATACCAACGACTACCGATAAAATTAGTATTATAAAAATCTCCTACTTGATAAGCGTGCATCGCTTGTGTAGTTTGAAGCGGTAAATGATATGCACTGTATTTAAGATTACCAGTAACCTCAGAAAGTTGAGCATACTTATTATCTTCTTGGACAGTCTCACGATAAAAGAAATTTAAAGTTTGACTTTCATTTGCGTAGTTTTCGGAGATTTTAGCAAATGAATTTTGAATGATTTCTTCAGCATTTGTTGAATTTTGTGCTGATAGTTTCAGAGAGATGGCATTACCCAAAAAAACTACAATGATTCCAGTTAATAAAAATGTGTTTTTTAGTAAGTTTTTCATAAATATGTTTGTTGAAATATTTTTTCTAATTTTGGTTTGTTTGATAATTTAGACGTGGTTCTTTTTTTTTGGTTAGAAGTGCATTTGAAACCTAAGTAAGTCCACTATCAAAATTGTATATTTTGATAGCATTATCACATTCTAGCTGATGAACTCTCTTTAACTAAGGAAAAAAAGTAGCCAAACGAGCTAATAGAAGGCTATAAATAAAAAATAATCTTTACAGCCAAATAATATTTCATTTGTAAGACTAGTCTTATGTGTGTACAAAAATGCTATTTTTTGACAAAAATAACATCAAAGTATATTTAGATTGAATTTATAAGCAGTAAAAAATAAGATTTGGGTAAAAAAGGAAATCCCGTTTTATCCTTTGTTAATAGATGTGTTTTGAGATTTTTGAATGAAAGATGATTCAGAGTCAAAAGCTTTCATTCATGAATGGTTTAAAGAGTCTGAACCATTAAGAGATGAAGGTGCATGAAGGCTTTCTTCCCCCCTGCAATAGCAAAAACCTTTATTCCTGAATGGTTTAAAGAGTCTGAACCATTAAGAGATGAAGGTGCGTGAAGGCTTTCTTCCCCCCTGCAATAGCAAAAACCTTTATTCCTGAATGGTTTAAAGAGTCTGAACCATCAAGAGATGAAGGTGCCTGAAGGCTTTCTTCCCTCCTGCAATAGCAAAAGCTTTCATTCCTGAATGGTTTAAAGAGTCTGAATCATTAAGAGATGAAGTTATAGTAAGATTTTCTCTCCCCTTGCAATAACAAAAGCCCTCAGGGTTTAAAAGAAAAATCTACTTTCTTTCCATTTGTTGCTCTCGATGAGCATCTAGTTTGATAAAAATAAATAACAGAATCGTAAATGACCACAGTGAAGAACCTCCATAACTCAGAAAAGGCAGTGGAATCCCTACCACGGGAAACAGCCCAATGGTCATAGCAATATTGATAGCAAAGTGGAAAAACAGAATAGAAGCGACTGAATAACCGTAAATCCTTACAAATTTATCTCTTTGACGCTCTGCCAATAAGATGAGGCGTATCATCAGAAATAAATACAACCCAATGACCAATAAACTTCCCAGCCAGCCATACTCCTCTCCTACTGTACAAAAAATGAAGTCAGTACTTTGCTCAGGCACATAATTTAGCTTAGTTTGTGTGCCATTCAAAAAGCCTTTTCCCCATAGCCCCCCAGAACCTATCGCCACCTTAGAGTGAAAAAGATTGTAACGTGTCCCTCTTCCTTGTGGGTCTATATCATCATTGAGCAAGACCAAAATTCGTTCTTGCTGGTGAGGTGCTAAGAATTGCTCAAAGATATATTTGGTACTATAGACATAAATAATCAGAGCTACAGAAACACTTAAGATAAACACAATCGTTGAAGGCTTTTTTTCTTTGATGTAAAGAATAATTAGCACAGCAATAGTCAAAATAGGTATCACCAAAAAGTAAAAGAGACTCTGTGGCTTTAGTGCCAATCCTACTACAAATAAAATCGCCATCATCACTCCTCCGAAGAGAATCCATTCAGGTAAGATTTTTTCTCTATAAAGTACAAACACAAATACACTAAAAACTAAAGCCGAACCTGTATCATTCTGTAATATAATAAAAGCTACTGGTAAGAATAAAATAACTCCTGCTATAATTTTGGTGCGTAAACTTTCTGTCTTTGCCTCGGAACTTACTAAGAATTTAGCCAATGCCAATGCCGTGATAAACTTAGCAAACTCAGAGGGCTGAAGACGAATAGGCCCGAAATCTAGCCAAGACCTAGCTCCATTGATTTCTTTGCCCACAAACATCACTATCAAAAGCAAAAAAAGCATCAGACCATAGCCAATGTAGGCAAAGGTTTCATAGTTACGGTAATCAAAGCTAAGAATCAAAACAATAATAACAAGGGCTGTGCCTATCCAGATGAGTTGCTTGGTATAGTTGAGTGAAAACGAAAACCACGGTTGTGCTGGATCATAAACAGCAGCAAAGATACTTACCCAGCCTACTGCTAGTAAGGCAAAGTAAATCAGAATAGTCAATCCATCTACTCCTTCTCCTATACTACTTTTATGACGATTATTTTTCACTTCTTTGGTTCGGTTTATCTTCTTTTAATGCTATTCTGACGGTATCTACTTTCTTAGGAGCAGGGGCAGGTTTTTCAGGTACTTCGCTTGAATCTGTAGGCTCTGGCTGAGGCTCTAAAATAAATCTTTTTTTGATGACATAATCTTTTGTCCATTCAAGTCTTTTAGAGGTTTTCCCTTTGAGGTATTTCTCAATAGCAAGTGCAGCTACAGGAGCAGCCCATACTCCCCCAAACCCTGCATTTTCTACATAAACTGCTATCGCAATTTTAGGATTATCTTTGGGAGCAAAAGCTATAAAAACTGAATGGTCTTCCCCATGAGGATTTTGGGCAGTCCCCGTTTTACCACAAATCTCTAAATCAGGATTGATTGCGTAAGAAGCTACCGTACCTGCTCTGTAAGCATCTCTCATACCTGCCACGATAATCTCAAAATATTCGGTATTAATGGGTACAGTATGTTTTGTAGTAAATTCTGGGTGAATACTTTTTTCATTTCCAATGCTTTTCACCAAATGAGGGGTATAATAATAACCTCTATTGGCTAAGGTAGCTGCTACATTGGCAAGTTGTAGAGGAGTGGTGAGTACTTCTCCTTGACCAATACCTAGCGAATAAATATTTGAAAATTTCCAATTTCCTTTTCCATACCTATCATCATAGAGCGATAAGCCAGGGATAGAGGCAGGAACTTCACTGACTAAATCAACATTTATTTTTCGACCAAGATTAAAAGCGTCTAGGTATTTTTTCCAAATAGTAAAACCTTCTCTGTAGTCTAAATCTTTACCTACACTAAAAGTACTATCGTGCTGAGTAAGCTTATTCTGATAAATAATCCTGCGAAATACTTGATAATAATAAGGGTTACAAGAGTGCTGAATAGAACGTTGTAAATCTGTAGTAGGGTGAAAGTGACATTTCACAAGTCCTTTATTGCAAGGAAAAACAGTTTGAGAATTGATTACATTTTCTTGCATTCCTATCAAAGCCTGCACAGTCTTAAAAGTAGAGCCAGGAGGATATGCTGCCCTCACTGCACGGTTAAAAAGTGGTTTATTTTCATCAAGCAATAGTTTTCCAAAGTTTCCAGAGGCTTCTTTACCTGTAAGTAAATTAGGGTCATAAGTAGGTGCTGCCACCATTGCCAAAATTTCACCCGTTGAGGGTTCTATGGCTACCACTGCTCCCTTTTTATTGACCATCAGTTCTTCAGCAAATTTTTGCAGGTCTAAGTCTATGCTCGAGATAAGATTTTTACCAGCTACGGCAAGCGTATCAAACTCTCCATCTTTAAATGAGCCTTTTTCTCGCCCCCAGTTATCTACCCAAACATGACGCACGCCTTTTTGCCCTCTTAGTTCTTTTTCATACGCTGCTTCTACACCACTAATTCCTATATAATCCCCTGCTTTATAATATCCAGTGGCATCTCTTTCAAGTCCTCTTTCATCTATTTCGCCAATATATCCAAGAACATGAGCTGCATTTTCATGTGGGTAATTACGTACCGTGCGGGCATTTATATAAAATCCAGGATAATCGGAGAGTTGATCTTGGAAGTTGTGCAGGTTATCTCTTGAGATTTGCTTCAAAAATATAGAAGGTCTTTCTAAGGCAAAATCACAAGCTTTTTTCCAACTTTTTCTAAAATCGTCTATGCTTATTCCAATGGTCTCACAAAAAGCAAGGGTGTCTTTCATCTGTACCTGTTTGGGTATCACCATCAAGTCATAGACAGGTGCATTAACCACGAGTTCTTTGCCATTTCGGTCTAAGATAATTCCTCTATGTGGATAATCCACAATAGATTTAATGGAAATAGCTTCTGCCTTGCGTCTAAAATCATCACTCATGACCTGAATCATGAATAGCTTGACTAGAAAAATAACGCCAATCAAGCTGAATAAACCAATGATGACCCACTTGCGATTATCTTGCATTTTTAGTATTAGAATAAAATAAATATTGTATCAATATAACTGCCAACAAAGTAAATAAACTACTTGAGATGACACGAATGAGCGTATCCAAAAACATCTTCACATTAAACTGTTGGAAAAAGAAAATAGTCAGATGATGTATAAAAATCAATATGAAACTATAAGTCATAAACCAATACAGCCCAGTGTTCTGAATATTGAGTTCGGTGATTTCTACTTTAGAACCTATGGAGCTAATCAGAAAAGGTCGTAAGTAAGCAATCAATACACTTGCAAAAGCATGAATCCCCAATGTATCATAAAAACCGTCCATCAAGAAACCTAAACCAAAAGCACTCACTAACAAAACGTTGCGATTGGTGTGTAATGGTAAAATTAAAATGAAATTTATATATAGAAAGCAAAAGGCAAGCCCAAAAAGTTCAAGATTATGCACAAATAAGATTTGTACAACTAAATGAACAATGAATGACAAGGCATAATTAATAAAAGTAACTTGTTGGTTCATGGATTTAATGTCAAACTATCAGTTTCGATGGCTTCTTGTTCTATTTGCAGTTCATTTGTTACAACATATACATAAGTCAATTGATTGAAAGAAGTACTAAGCAATACATCAATATCATAATAAGTCTGAGATTTGGTAGTGAGTTTTTGAATAGTTCCAATCATTGTACCAGGCGGAAAAGTTTTGTTGTAGCCCGAAGTAAGCACCGTATCTCCTTTTGCAATCTTGAGATGATTAGAAATTTCTAAAAGCTTGGCAGTTCTATAAGAACCTCCCTCCCATTTAATTCTTCCTATAGCATCATTTTTTTTAATGACTGCCGAAACTATAAGGTCAGAATGTAGCAATGAAATGATAGAAGAATAGTTTTTTGAGCAATGCCTTATTTTTCCGATGATACCATTCGGCCCAATGACTCCCATGCCAGGTCTAAGTCCATCTTTAAGTCCTTTATTGATAGTAATATAATTTTTGCTGCGATGTGTAGTGTTATTGACTACTCTGGCAACCGTAAACTCATATTGACGCAACAATGATGAATCTAAATTAACTTTGTGATTTTTGTGGTAAGAGAGTTGGCGAAGCTGCTCTATTTCAGCGTGTAATTTCTGATTTTCTTGGGTAAGTCTTTTATTAACACTGTTTAGATTAAAATAGCCTTCCACCGAAGAAGTAACATTCAGCACAGAACCCGCATATTTATTGGCAGAGTTATAAAAAACAGCATTCTGGTAGTGATTATGCTGAAATATCAAAGCAAGACTGACCCCTTCTAAAAATAAGAAGAGGAGAAGAACTTGAAATCTTTTAAATAATAAAAAAAGAGAACGCATATAATGGCTTACTCCTTATTAAAAAAAATTAACTCCCGCACAGGAGTTAATTTTTTGTGTGAAATATATTTTATGTCTTTGATTGCTGGGTCATTAAGTTTATAACTTTTACTTAGTACATTATCAAAATGAAATACTTATCTACATTAATTAAAGCACTCATTGTTAGTTTTTTACAAACTAACAATGATTATTATAATTTTATTTATAGAGATGCAAGCAAAGACGTTTGCACCAGTATATACTCATCCAAGCGTTTTCGCTTGAATTGTTAATAATCTCTATCTAAGTAATAGTTTAAAGATAAAGTAATAAATTATTTTAAGTAAATTACTTATTATCAGTTGATTATAACCAAATAACCAGTAACCAATCTCTTCCTTATTCCATCAATACAGATCTAAATGCCTCTAAATTACGTAGGGCTATTCCTGTGCCTCTTACTACGGCGCGCAGTGGATCTTCTGCAATATGAAGAGGTAGTTTTGTTTTTAATGCTAGACGTTTATCTAAACCTTTAAGCAATGCACCACCTCCTGTTAGGTAAATACCACTGCTATAAATATCTGCTGAAAGCTCAGGAGGAGCCATTTCAAGTGTTTTAAGCACGCCGTCTTCTACTTTTGAGATAGATTTATCTAAGCAAAAAGCAATTTCAGAATAGCTTACTTTGATGGTTTTAGGAATCCCTGTCATCAAATCACGGCCACGTACTTCATAATCTTCGGGTGGATTATCTAGCTCTGACATGGCTGCTCCTACTTCTATTTTGACTTGCTCTGCCGAACGCTCACCTATCAAAAGATTGTGCTGACGACGCATGTAATCTAAAATATCACGAGTAAAGACATCTCCTGCTACTTTAATAGATTGCTCACAGACAATCCCTGAAAGAGCAATGACTGCTATCTCTGTAGTACCACCACCGATATCTACTACCATAGAACCAACAGGCTCTTCAATATTAATCCCAATACCTATAGCAGCAGCAATAGGCTCATGAATCATAAAAACCTCTCTTGCACCAGTGTGCTCAGCAGCTTCTTTTACAGCACGCTTTTCTACTTCTGTGATACCTGAAGGGATACAAATGACCATGCGATAAGAAGGAGTAAAAAAACGATTGCCTGTATTGATAAGCTTAATCATTCCTTTAATCATCTGCTCTGCTGCTGTAAAGTCGGCGATTACACCATCCTTAAGGGGACGAATAGTGCGAATATTGTCGTGGGTTTTCTCGTGCATTTGCATGGCTTGCTTGCCTATTGCAATCACTTTATCTGTCTTGCGATCAAGCGCAATAATGGAAGGCTCATCTACCACGATTTTATCTTTGTAAATGATGAGCGTATTTGCCGTACCGAGGTCAATAGCAATATCTCCTGTAAAAAAATCTCTGAATCCCATAATTGAGCGTAAAAATTTCAAAACTAATAAATTAAATAAATTAAAATCAATGTCAGTGCTTAAAGTGTCTAACACCCGTAGTGACCATTGCCATAGAGTTTTGATTACAAAACTCTATAGAATCTTGGTCTCTAATAGACCCTCCTGGCTGAATAACTGCAGTAATGCCCACTTCATGGGCTATTTCTACACAATCAGGAAAAGGGAAAAACGCATCCGAAGCCATCACAGCTCCTTTGAGTTCAAAGCCAAATGTCTGAGCTTTGAGAATAGCTTGCTTCAGGGCATCCACTCGAGAGGTCTGCCCTACGCCACTTGCCAAGAGTTGATCTTGGTTTGCCAATACAATCGTATTAGATTTAGTATGCTTACAGATTTTGTTAGCAAACAAAAGAGCTTTTACTTCTTCTTCGCTTGGGCTACGCTTCGTTGCCGTCTGTAAATCTGCTTCAGTTTCTGTTTTATAATCTTGATCTTGCCAAATCACTCCATTCAAAATAGTCTTGAACTGAGGTTGTGAAGAAAGAGACTGTTTTTGGGTTAGCAAAATACGGTTTTTCTTTCCTTTGAGCAATGCCAATGCCTCTGGATTAAAATCAGGAGCAATCAATATTTCAAAAAAAAGTTTGTCAAGCTCTTGTGCAGTTTCTAAATCTATGATTCTGTTAGTTGCAATTACCCCTCCAAAAGCAGAGATTGGATCTCCTGACAGTGCTTTAAGATAAGCTTCTTTCGGGGTATTGCCTGTTGCCATTCCACAGGCATTGGTATGTTTGATAATGGCAAACGCAGTTTCTGAAAACTCTTCTAATAGAGATACTGCTCCATCTACATCTACCAAGTTGTTAAATGAAAGTTCTTTGCCGTGTAATTGCTCAAACAGAGCCTCTAAATCTCCATAGTAAAATCCTTTTTGGTGTGGATTCTCTCCATAACGCAATCCACGTCCCTCTTGGAAGCTTTGCTTGAAAACATTGCTAACTTCTGTAATCTTATTAAAATAATGAAAGATAGCCGTATCATAATGAGAGCTTATCTGAAAAGCTTGAGTAGCAAGTGCCTGTCTTTGCTGTAGAGAGATGCTCCCTTTTCCGTTAGAAAGCATTTCAGCAAACTGAATATACTGAGACTGAGAGGCTATAACGATAATATCTTGATAGTTTTTGGCAGCCGCTCTAATGAGTGAGATTCCACCAATATCTATTTTTTCTATGATTTCTTCGGGAGTCCCACCTGCAGCTAGTGTAGCTTCAAAAGGATATAAATCTACAATCACCAAATCAAAAGAAGGAATCTCAAACTGATTGAGCTGCACTTGGTCTTCTTCACTACTAGACCTCGCTAAGATTCCTCCGAATACTTTGGGGTGAAGCGTTTTTACTCGCCCACCAAGTATAGAAGGATAACCAGTAAGTGACTCAACAGAAATAACAGAAATGCCTTTTGACTCTAAGAAGGATTGTGTGCCACCTGTAGAGTAGATTTGTACTCCATAAGCTTGGAGTAGGTCAAGGATAGGGTCTAAATTTTCCTTGTGATATACTGAAATAAGGGCGGAGGTGATTTTTTTCAAGACTTTTACGAAACTTTTTGTTTTCTGTTTTATATAACGCCACAAAAGTATAAAATTTCATTGGCTTTCAAGCAATTCTGCGATAACTTTTGGAAAATGTTGGTACTCAAGTCCGTAGATTTTTTCAGCAACCGTTTCAGGAGTATCATTTCCCTCTACTTGGCACTTGGCTTGGAAGATAATTTTACCTTCATCAAATTTTTCATTGGCATAGTGAATAGTGATGCCTGTCTCCTGTTCTTTTGCTTCTATCACTGCACGATGCACATTCATACCATACATTCCTTTCCCACCGAACTTAGGTAACAAAGCAGGATGTAAATTAATTACTTTTTGTGGATAAGTTTCTAAAAGATTGGAAGGCACAAGCCATAAAAACCCTGCTAAAATCACCCAATCAATTTTTTGGGCCTTAAGAAGGTTTAATATATTTTCACTTTGATAAAAGTCTTCTCTTTTAAACACATGACTTGGGATTCCTAGATTTTCAGCCCTCTCCAAAACGCCTGCTTCTGGGTTATTGGTGAGGATAAGTTGGATATTGATGTCCAAGTTTTCTTTAAAATACTCTACTATTCTTTGGGCATTACTTCCTGAACCTGAGGCAAATATAGCTAAGTTTGTAACTTTTTTAGAAGGTGTCATTATGGTATATCATTTCGGCTTAGTAAGAGATTAGTTATAAATTATTGGCTACTAATCTGTAAAAGCCTGATAATGAGAATTTTACTTAAATTAAGTGAGTACTTTATTCTCTAATCATTATTTATAAACTCTATTCAAGTGCAAAATAGTCTTTTTTTTACGGAAATGTTCTGGGAGATAAATCTCGTGTACAAAAAATATTTCGCCCTGAAGCAACCTTTGCTCAAGTATCTACCTCTACCTAGTGAACAGACACAGAAAGAACAATAAAATAAAAGTCTTCAATTTTTAAATTAAGATATGTCCAAACTCTACTCAGAAGATATGCTGGTCAAACAGTGCCAAAAGCAAAGCCCAAAGGGACAAAAAGTCGTTTATGAGCGGTTTTCTCCTAAGATGCTTGCTATTTGTTTGCGATATGTACCAGAAGAGTTAGAGGCAGAAGATTTAATGATTGGTGGTTTTTTGAAAATATTTCAAAAAATAGACCAATTCAAATCAGAGGGAAGTTTTGAGGGATGGATCAGAAGGATTATGGTCAATGAATGTCTCAATTATCTGAGAAAACGACGATGGCTTTATGCTCACTCAGATATAGAAGATGTCAAAGATGCCTTAGAATTTAATCAATATGAGCAAGAAGCACAAGCAGATGAACTCTTAGCGTTTGTACAGACACTCCCCCAAGGATACCGTACTGTCTTTAACTTGTATGCGATTGAAGGTTTTTCGCACAAAGAAATAGCAGAACAACTAAATATTACAGAAAGCACCTCTAAATCCCAACTATCAAGGGCAAGGGCTTTACTTCAAAAAATGGTGGAAAATCACCAACAAAAGTTAAATAAAATAAAACATGGCTGATAAAAATATAGATAAATTATTTAAACAAAAACTTCAGGCTCATAGCCAAAGCCCTCGTCCAGAAGCTTGGGATAAACTCTCAGCAGCACTCGGAGAGGAGAAAGGAGGAACTCGCAAAATCCCCTTAATGTGGATTATGTCAGTAGCAGCCGCTTTATTTCTAGGACTGACCGTAGGAAGCTATTGGCTTCAAAACCCAAACGGAATACAAGGAGGCAATAATGTAGCTGATACTCAAGAAGATTCACTTAAAGGAATCAAAAAGCAAAAGCTACAAGACCTACCACTCGGAGAGGAAAATAATACGCCTCAGATGGTACAGGAAGAGAGCTTAAAAAGCCAACAACAGCAAGGAAACGAATCAGAATTGATTTTGGATAATAAACTTCTTAATGAAAAGAATAATCAAGGAAAGAAAAAATCATCAGAAAAGAAAGAGTTTAAAAAAACAAATCAAAATGGAAAACTCAAAGAACTAGACGAAATTGCTCCTTTATTACCTAAGCAAGAGGATAAAACTGTGCTGGCAAATAATACGAACACACAGAATGATGACAAAGAAAATGAGGTATTTAGAATAGTCGTCAGGGTCAGTCTTTCTAAAGAAACAGCAGCACCGAATACGCGAGTAGCAGGTAATAAAAACACCAAAAAACCTAAAAGTAAAATCGGGAAAGTACTCAATGCCATCAAAGATTTTAAAGAAGGTGAAAATTCCAATGATAGCCTTGGTGTAGAAAATGAACGCCTCTGGGCTTCTATCGGAAAAAAATAATTAATTAAAATAACCAAACCATATAACCAATAAAAAAATGAAAAAAATTAATTTACTTTTAATACTTCTAGGCATCTTGTGTCTGCTGCCTGCTCAATCCAAAGCCCAAGACACCATCACAGTAGAACTCAATAGCAAAACCAAGATTGTAATTTATGCCCAAGACCGTGCTTCATTGGCTAGACTTCGTCAGCTAGATATTAACCAAATCATACGTGATGTAACCGCTGGATTAGATACAAGTACTGCCAACAAAGAAAGCAAAGTAAAGACTTATGAATATGAACTTAATTTTGAAGAAGACGAAATGATAATGATTAGTGAAACCAGTAGTATCACAAAGACTAGAACCAGGTCAGACACCATCAAAAGAGTTTATAAACGCCCTCGTTTTCAGCAGTTTTGGGGTATAGATTTAGGACTAAATAATTACTTAGAAAATGGTAGCTTCCCAGATGCCAATAATCAGCCTTATGCCCTCAGAATAGGAGGTTCACGCTTTGTGAGTGTAGGTGCGTATGAGAGAATGCGAATAGGTGGCCAAAAAAGTCCTTTTAGTGTGCAGATGGGCTTAGAGCTTAGCTGGTATAACTTTATGTTTGAAAACAATAACTATCTTGTAAGAGAGGATGAAGCAGTAGAATTTAGAGATTACCAAGATGATTTTTCAAAAACACTCCGTAAAAATAAACTAACAGCCTATTATTTTAATATCCCCTTGACATTCAATGCCCGTTTTCGTGATAAAGAAGGACACCGTACTATAAATCTAGGCGTAGGAGGTTATGTAGGTGTTCGCCTTGGGGCTTATACCAAGATAAGAGAAGAGGGTTCTAGCGACCGAATCAGAGACAGAGATAATTTCTTTTTGAGCAACTGGAGATATGGTTTAGAAGGGCATCTAGGTTTTAATGGTGTATTATTATTCTTTAAATATGACCTTAACTCTCTTTTCGTGCCTGAGCGTGGGCCAAACTTAAATGCCATCGCCTTCGGAATCAGATTATAGAATATAATTACATTTTATCAAAAAATCATAAGTTTAGTAAATCTAAGCTTATGATTTTTTTTGTGAATAAAGGGTATTTATTCAACTAATTTTTCTGATTTTTGAATAAAAAAGAAAATGCACAATACACTTCCAGATTATTTTAGAAAAATAGCCATAGAAAATCTGTTTCAGACCAATACTTTTAAAAACTGTTGGCAAACTTGGAGACAAGGAATTCAACAACTCTTAGGTGAGAATTATACTGAAAATGAAATTCTTAATATTGCTGACCATTTATCTGTCATATTTCAATCTACAGGTAGTAGTGGAAGAGGTCAAGGAGAATTATCAGCAGGAGGGACAGCTTGGGAATCTTTAATTTGTTGGTATATTAATCTTTGTACTGCAGGAAGCAGAGTGGTTGCCCTAAAAAAAATGAGTCTTGTCCCGAAACCTATACAAGATGCTATTACCGTAAACTATGGTAATTTTGCTTGTAATACAGAGTCTGATATTACTGTCATTGTTTTTCCAGATTTACCTGAATATAATATAGATATTGAACAAATACACCTATTAAACCAAAATAACACTCAGATTTCACCTCTAATAAAAGGTAAATTAAATACAAAACTGTCTGATTTTCTGGTGGAGAGAGATTTTAATCGATTTGAGATTGGCATTATCCAATCTAAGACCAATTGGAACGATAATGCTCAAATACCGATGCTTTGGGATATGATTTACTCTGCTGGGGGATTTCGTGGCAGAAACATCACTATTGGAAGAAATGGTTATAGCATTCAAGCTGCACAAAGTTTTACCTATTCTTTTGTAACAGTTCCTTCTAATCAAAACACAACCTATAAGCCAGAAAGTGTTTCTGTAAAACGAGTAACTAATCTTTCAGGTGGAAATTATTGGGGTAAACCTACACGCCAGAACGTTGCAAAATCACTCAAAGAAATTTTCACAAATAATTTTCAAACAGGAGTAAGAGATTCTCTAAGAATGGATCTTAGAAAATCTATTCCATGTTTAAAGGATGATAATTTACTATCTTATTTTAAAATTTAATTAATGTTTTTTAAGATTTCCAATGCTACAGCCCTAGCCATCAGAGGAGGCACAGCATTCCCTACCAAAGTAAACTGAGGAATCTCATATTTTCGTTTATTGCCACCTGTAGATCGTTTTCCTTGAAATACAAATGAATCATCAAATGATTGTAACCTAGCCATTTCACGAACAGTCAAGGCTCTTGGACTTGAAAAATGAATATAATCATCAGGGCTAGTCATTACAGTAGGACTTTGTGCTTCGGGTTTTAGCACATTATAATTTCTTTTTTCAGAATTTAAGCCTATTTCTTTAAGTTTTTGTTTGGCTAAATCATAATCACCTGTTTCAAGAATTATCTGAAGTCTCTTCACAACATCATCATTTTGATTACTGGTTTTGTGATTTTGTAAAGGTGCTACAATATGAGTCAGTGAATTTCTGAGTTCTTCTTTATTTCTCACATAAAAGGGGTTTTTCGCATTTTGAAACCTTTCGCTAAGTCTTCCTTTCTTAGACCATTCAGCATAAGTCAGTCCCTTATCTTCATTAGGAGTTCCAGCAATTATTCTTTTTTTGATAAGAGATTCTAACTCTCTTGTTTTACCATTATATCTTGATTTTAGGTCAATGTGTTCGTAATCAAATTTTTCATCATTATTACTCACAAAATCTAAATCATACAGAGCTTCAAAAATTGTTACCTTCTCTTCTTCTGATACTGTAGCAGGGATGGTTTTAATCAATGGTTGGTCTTTGCGACAGCCAATAAATAGTACTCTTTCTCTATTTTGAGGTACACCATAGTTTGAAGCCAAAGCTACAAATGGCTGTTCTATATTGTATAATCTTATATGAGATAAGATTTCTTCAAACTCTTCTTCTTTGTTATTTTGAATCGTAAAAGGCAATAAATCTTGAATACATTCATCAAAAGAATAGTCATGGATTTCAAGACCATATATAATCTCATTTACATCATTCTCAAATTCAGGGGCAAACTTTAAGTTATCAAATGCTTCACGAATCTGAAGAATGATAGATTCAGATTCTATAGAGGTTAAAAAAGAATCAAATTTATCTGCAAAAAAATCATTGTCTAAATTGCTATGCGATTTCTCGAAAATCACTCGTTTTCTGATATAATCTAATTCACTGCCTCTTTTGAGTAGGTTGAACCCATGACGAATGGTATTGACATTGATATCTGTTTTACTTGTTTTGTAATCTACAATCTTAGGTGTAAGTAATCTAAATTTATTTTCTATGTTTTGTATATAGCTTTCTTTTACTTTCTCTAATTCTTTTTCTATTGTACCCTCAAACTGCAGCCTCTGGGAAAAACAGTCTAATACAAATGATTTTGAGGGAGTTGTTTTTTTTAATTGACTGATAAAGTTTTGTAATTGATAGAGTTCTTTCAAGTCAATGATTGATTTAATTTCTTGTAAAATCATCTCTCTAATTTTCCCTCCTTCTTTTGTAAGAATACCTTTCACGTTTTCCATCACAAAATATTTGGGTCTCAAGACTTTAATTACCTTCAAGTAATGTGAAAATAAGTCATCTTTTTTATCAAATTTTTTCCTTCTTCCCGCTAAACTAAAACTTTGACAAGGAGGTCCACCACAGACTACATCTACTTTTTTACCTTTTAATCTATTTAGCATATTATCTAGGAAATCAGATTCTGTAATGTCTTGATGCAAAAATTCAGCATCCATTCCTAGTTGGTAGTTATATCTAGCAAGGTGAGTCAGCTCACAATTTTCATTAATATCACTGCCTAATAAAAAGTCATAATATTGTCTATCCGTTTCTGCTTGTAAAAAACCTTCACTAAAACCGCCTGCACCAGCAAACAAATCAATAAATGTTACTTTCTGCATTGATTTATAATTCTCACTATCTTCACTTATAATCTTTATATCTGTATTTTCTTTTCGACTATTCACAAGGAAGGATATTTTTTCTTTAATCTTTTTATCTGTAAAATATAAATGAGGATTTGTTTCAATATATTTCTCAACTTCTTGTTTCAAAAAGTTAAGAAACTTATTGATAGATTGATACCTATACTCTCCCTCTTTAACTAATTGACTTTTGTGATTCCAGTCTTTTTTAAGGATTTTTTCGCCCGTAGCGACTTTTATTTGGATATCTTTTTGTCTAATGACAAGGTGAATAGGATATTTTTTACTCTTATCAGCTTTGTCTAAATAATATTTTACACTAATCATATTATATTCAATTTTTTAGGCACGGACAAAACTACGGACAAATACCATCTTTGCAAAAAAATTTAACAATTATTCTGTAAAATATAGTTTAATAGGCAAATTGAATAAATTATTGACATATATAAACAAAAAAGATTAAATCATGAGCAATTAGATTATCTCAATATAGCCTCATCCAAACCCTTGCAAAGCAAATCACCAATTATATAAATTGAAAACAAACATTCACAAAACATTAAGAACATAGATACAACTTTAATTTTTTATGATTGTCTTTAAAATATAATATTCACATTAAACATCATGTAATTATGCTAAAAAAAACTTTATTTATTTCATTATTGGGGCTTTTTTGTTTAATAGGTCAAGTACAAGCCCAAAGCGACCAAACCATAGAGTTTGGATTTAAAGGTGGACTCAATTTTAATAAATTAGTAGCTTCTCAGTCTGGCTGGCAGTCAGAAGATTTAAGAATGGGACTAGTAGCTGGAGCGTATCTGCAAGTTAATTTTAATAATTTTTATATTCAGCCTGAGTTTATTTTTTCTCAAAAAGGAGGAAACCTCAGAGCAAAGGATAACCTGGGCAACTCAGAAGACCTAAAACGTACACTTGGTACGGCGGATGTGCCTATAATGGTAGGTTTAAGGCTTTTAAATATAATCAGACTACAAGCAGGCCCTATTCTAAGTTTTCCGATTGGAGGAAATCAAAGTGAAGAAGATCCAAATAGTAATTATGACGATTCTATTAATGATTTTATACTTGGCTATCAGGCTGGGATAGGGTTGGATATCAAGCGTCTCAGAATCGACCTGCGATATGAAGGAAACCTTAGTAAAATAGGGAATAATCTTCCTAGTGGAATCCGTACAGATGACCGCATTAGTACCTTTCAATTTACGGTAGGTTATCAGATATTTTGATAATTATAGTATATGGATTTTAAACTATGATTGAAATAAATCATAGTTTATCCTTTTAAGTAATGGTTTAAAAATAAACTAACAAAACAGTTTAGGCAAAATGCTTATTATAACTTAATGATCAGTGATTTATAACCAATTTCTTACTTATTACCCTTCTTGAATCACAGTACATAAGATATTTTTTGATTTCAGTTCATTGATTTGTGTTTGCTCCAAGTATTTGCAATGTGGCACAAATAGCTTGTGTAAGTGAGTGAGCGTGTGTAAGGGTTTTAAATCAGTAATGGGTGTAGCCCAGAGATATAGCTTTTCTAACTGCGTATTGGCTGATAAAGAGGTTAAATCTTTTACTTTAGTCATTCCTGCTTTCAGCACTTTGAGTTCAGACATGCTTTGTAGTGGACTTAGGTCTTCTACAGCCGTAAAAGAGATATTCAATTGTACTAGTTTATTCATCCTTCGTAGAGGCTTGATACTTTTGATAGCGGTTCTTTCTAACCAAAGAATTCTCATTTTTCGTAAATATTCTAGCTCAGATAAGTCAGAGATAAGCGTATCATTGGCTATCAAAGTCTCTAGAAGAGGGCAAAATTTTAAAATATCTATTTTGGTAATAGGTGTTTTAGAGCAATTGAGTGTCTTTAGATATCGATTATATTTGAGTGCTTCTATATTTTCTAAGGGAGTGCTATGGCAAAATAAAAAGCGTAGGCTAGGCAATTTGGCAAGTGGGTCTAAATCAGTAACGGGTGTTGCTTGGCAAAGAATTTCTTCGAGCTGAGTAATCTTTTCCAAGGTTTGTTCACTGACTTCTTCTTCAGGCATTATAAAATCTTCCCCATAAAACTTTTCATAAATCACCTGAGGTGAGGCATAATAATGTCTGCGAAGTATTTTGAGACTTCGGAGTTTATTTTTCGCCATTTTTTGTGAAAGAGCTAGATTAATCAAAAATATCTCTTGCCAGACAGGACTTAAGTCCTGCCACCATTCACTCAAATCATTTGTGCGAGATTGATAATCTGTCATATTTACGGTAGTCATTCTTATAGATAAGCTAAAATAAGACCTTTTTTATCTTATACCTTGTGTTTTTTGGATAGTTTTGTGACAGAAGTAGTATTTTTCACAAAATTCAAAAAAAATATGTCAAGATTAGAAAATAAGGTCGCAATTATCACTGGTGCAACTGGCGGCATTGGGCGTGCTACTGCCGAGCTTTTTGTTGCAGAAGGTGCAAAAGTACTTTTAGTAGATCTAGAGGAAGCAAAGCTACAAAATCTTGCGGAAAGCCTAGGTAAATCTACTGATTTTATAGTTGCAGATGTTCGTAAAGTTGCTGATACTCAAAAATATATTCAGAAAGCTATAGATTTATATGGTCAGATTGATGTGTTGTTTCTCAACGCTGGGGTTGCTGGCACACCTACTCCACTTTGGGATATATCCGAAGAAGACTTTGACTTTATGATGAATATAAATGTAAAAGGAGTTTGGCTAGGGATGAAGTATGCACTCCCTGAGATGATAAAGCGAGGCAAAGGAGGAAGTATCATTGCGACATCTTCAGTAGCAGGGCTTAAAGGGCAAGTGAGAGGCTCATCTTATGTAGCAAGTAAGCATGCCGTGGTAGGTCTAGTAAAGACGGCTGCCATAGAAGTGGGTAAGATGGGTATTCGAGTCAATAGCATCAACCCTGGACCTATTGAGACCAACATGGTCAGAGATTTAGAAGATACTATCTCACGCAGTGATAGAGAAAAAGCACGTAAGATTTTAGAAAGTAATATCCCGATGAAGCGATACGGAAAACCCGAAGAAGTAGCTAAGTTAGCTCTTTTTCTGGCAAGTGAAGAAAGTAGCTTTATCAATGGAGGTGTACATACTATTGATGGTGGTGTTTCTTGTTAGTGAGAGATATGAAGTGAATATAAAAAAGATACCAAGATGGTTTTAAAAAAATCTTGGTATCTATTATCCATCTTCTATTTCTCGGTTGATTTCGTGGATAATAGCATCTAATTTTTGTACAGTGTGGGCTAAATAGCCGATAAGTTCTTGGCTTTCTTGATAATCTTCGGATTGCATTAACTCTTCTTCGTTAAGTAAAGCTATAATACCAAGTAAAGTAGAAACAGGTCCTCTAAGTTCATGGGCATTGGTGTGAGATATTTCACGAATCACACCAAGTGTTTTTGAAAGCTCTTGTTTGTATTGCATAAAATTGCTCACATCTAGTGCTGATCCTATACACTGTAAGGCATTACCGTCTTTATCACGACGGTAAATGGTATCCCTAATTAGTATCCAAGCAATTTTGTCATCAGGGCAGATGATTCTGAATATCACACTGAAGACTTCTCCGTTTTTAGATTCTTTGATTTTTTTGAGGTGTTTATCCACTAGAAATCTATCTTCTGGGTGTACTATGTTTTTGACTACATCTCCTTCTAAATTTAAGTTAAGATGCTTGAGATGAGTAGAACGCACTATTCTTTTCTCAAGAAGATTAAATATACTAAAACTAGAAGGAGCTACTTTGATGATACCATTTAGTAAATCTATCTTTTCTTGAGATTCCTCGAGAAGTCTTTCAGTTTTAATTTGTTCTGTGATGTCTTGGTGCATACCTACTACTTTGGTAGCTTCTCCTTGTGTATTTCTTTCTAAAACCTTCCCTCTTGAGCGGATATGAAGATATTTGCCTTCTTTGTGCTTCATTCTGAATACCAATTCCCAACTTTCTCTGTGCTTCATGCATTCATTTTGCTGTTCTATAGTAGATTCTCTATCTTCTGGGTGGAGTAGGTTTTCCCACTCTTCATAAGATGTTGGCAGTTCATTTGGCTCATAGCCAAGCATTTTGTACCAGACAGGACTAAGGTAAGTTTCCTGATTTTTGATATCCCATTCCCACCATCCTTCAGAAGTAGCTTCTAAGATGAGAGAGAGTCGCTCGTAATTCATAGTACTTTGATGATTTTTCATTTATACTTAGCTTTTCTATAAATCAAGTCTTTAAATTAAATCATAATTTTGGTTAATTTAAATATTTTTGGTTAAATAAAAATATCATCTAACAAAATAAGGTAGTGTTATATTTGTAAGGGTGGGTTCAGTATGCTTTTTTTCTCATATAGATACTCTTACAATGATTTTCAAAATTTGAAAACATTACATTTATAACACTACCCAAAATAAATAGTCTACAAAATCTAAATCTTAAAAGTTAAAGTATTTTTTAATCACTTGTATGGAAATTAGCTTCAAAACACACTTGAAAACTTTAAAATGTGATATGGATTGTTAAATTACTAATATTTTTTCATCAATTTATACTGAAATACTTTTAAATTTTGTATTTTTACTGAAATTAAATATACAAAAATTATGTCTAATCTTAAAATAATTTCATTTTTTTGAAAGCCTATAAAGAAGTAAAGCTATCTTAAATAAGTGATGAGTTATAAATGAGGAGTGATGAGTTATCTTAGTAAAATTTTGATAATCAGTTCTTTATAAAAAAGTTAAAGTATAAACTAATTTTGACCATCAACTTCCAAGTAATTTTTTTATCAACTAAATTATTATATAACCGTAAATTTGTATCATTACTTAATGTTTATAACTAATCCCTTTTATTCTCTAAACAATGCTTATCACTAATTCTGTTCAGTTTCAAGACCTAAGTTTTACGTGCCTAGACAGCCAATTTCTCGATGAAATACACCAAGTCTATGTACAAGCTTATCGTTATTTGGGATTGCCAGTTTCTGAGTTTTCAGGTGATGAACTAAAATCAAAGTATGATGGAGTCTTAAGTTATCAAGATGAGGCTTTTTTTGTGTATCTTAATACACCATTTGGACAAAAAATATCTCTTTTATTTTCTAGACCTTCTGCCAAAGCCAAGCGTCTATTGGTTGAAAAATACCTCGAACTTATTCAGCAGGACAACTGGTATATAGAAGCAAGTGCTCGGATAGAGCAGATTTCACGAAAGGCACATATTCCTCACCTTAATAAGCGAGAAGACATCGAACTAGTTTTACAAAAGAAAGTTTGGTGGCTAGGGAGAGGATATTATCGCAGACAGCTTTCTAAATCTCAAAAATGGGTTACAAAAAAAATATATGGCAAACCATTA
>Ga0163144_10006882_pt1 | contig 25021 bp, 17 predicted proteins | sample OliLak19BULKMAT1_FD_123175 | JGI IMG/M metagenome (GOLD analysis project Ga0163144, IMG submission 123175) | Freshwater microbial mat bacterial communities from Lake Vanda, McMurdo Dry Valleys, Antarctica - Oligotrophic Lake LV.19.BULKMAT1 | ecosystem: Environmental > Aquatic > Freshwater >... | reverse complement strand
TTAAGCGGTCCACGTTGAGCCAATTGCCGCCGGTTGGAGTGGTAACCGATGTGGAGACTTGAAAGCCGAATGCCGCCGCGTTGCTCGTTACGGTAAAAGCCTGGGAGACTGAAGTTGCGTTCCCAGGCTGGGAATTCAACTGGATCCCGGTCGCGCTAACAACAATGGAAGACTGTGCTTGTACGCCTGTTATGGCGCAGAAGGGCAGAACGGTCATGATCAACGATGTATTGAGCAACGAAACGAGTCGCATAATTTCTCCTGTGCCCAAAAGCTTGGGCTCGGCCACTGAGATTCTTCCAGCAATTTGGAGCCCACTCTCCGAATTGCAGACCACAATAGGAAAACTTAATTTCTGCCGATGTAGATATAGCCAAGGGAGAAAAGGTTACGTGGTTCACGAGGGGGCGAGCGAGATTCCTGTCTGACCCAGAGGTGTAGCGGTAGGAGTGCAGTTGGCGAGAGAAGACCTGTTTGTTTCCATCTCGCTAATTTGCGTTTTCGTCAGTTTTGCGAATCCGGTAACTGATTGACGTTGGGGCGCTTTGAGTCAACCAGTTTGAGGTCCCCTGTTCCTGGGGTCGCCAAGGGCTTGGCAGTGCGTGATTTCATGTGCTTCTCACCTTGTAAAACAGGAGGGCTCTGCCATACTTTGGGGGAATTCGCGCACAACGGACTCGTTCCGGCCTGTGCGTCGATGCGGATTGAGTATTCGGCGACCTGATTGCGGAACGTATTCAGCGGCTTTGCCATCCTGCTTTTCGAGATCTCCTTTTCTTTAATTGGATGGCTGATGGGCGACCATTAGACCTCCAAAAGTGCGGAGAAATATTTAACGCTGTACATCCAGCACTGTGTTAACTTAAGCGGAGGATTTTCCCGCTTCATCCTACGTTTGCCTCATCATGAATTGCACCCCCATCTTCGCTTCCATCGTCCTCGCCTCCTTTTCAATCAGCGGTTTCGCCGCCGATATTCTTAAACCGGACAAAGCGCGCTCCCAAAGCATCGCCGCCACGCTGAAGCGAATTCAGGCAGAGAAGTCGGCCGCCGGGTTTGCTACCTCGGACGCCTGGTTTGACTCGCTCGGTCCCTTTCGCAAAAATTTGATTGAGTATGAACAAAAGAACAAGCAACTTTTTGTCAGAAAGAACAGCGACCCGACCAAACCGGATTTCGCACTTCACATCGGCGAAGGAACGCCCCCGGTCTTCGTGGCGCCACACTTGCTCGGGGCCGCTCACCTCAATGGGGTGCCCAGCGCTCAGTTTTTCAAGGAACGAAGTCACACTGCCGAAGTCGTAGCCGTCGACCGGTGGCTGAAAACGAAGGGAATTCGCCTCGTCGTTTTACCCGTCCCCGAACTGCTTGACATCTACCCGGAACGCTTTTTCTCTACTATTCCAGGCTTCCCCCCAAAGGGAGGGATCGACCCTTACGTTCGTACATTGCTCGCTGATTTGCTAATCAATGACGTCGAGGTTGAAGACATCCTTCCTGCCGTCTCCGCCCGAAAGACGGATCCTGGCTTCTACTTCTTCAGCCCTATGGACTCGCATTGGTCCTACGCAGGCCGCCATTTGGCCGCCCGTCAAGTGGCCCAAACCCTCCAGCGCGATCCCATCATTGGAATGACCAGCAAAGAGAAACCGAAGTTCTCCGTCCGTCTGGAAATCCAGGATGAAGGCAGCCCGTATCTTCCGTACCTCAAACCGGAAGAGATCGCATTGCTCAAAGCCCAGGGTCACCCCGTCCGCCCCTTACCCGTCGTCTATTCCGTCGACGGCCAACGCGCCGCGCCGTCTCCCACAGGCCCTGTCCTCGTGATCGGGAATAGCTTCGCCCCGGGGCTCACCCCTTTTCTCTCCCTGGAACTCAACCAGCCCATCAGGGAATTTTTCATCGCCGGCTCCTCAACTGAAACCATTCGCGAGCTCTTCCGGGATCCCGAAAAATTGCAAGGTGTGCGTTATGTAATTTGGGTCATGAACTATCTCGGATTCTGCGTCGAATCCTGGGCCGCGTTGCCGCCCCCAATTTCGCGCCTCGCCACCGCGCCTCGCCCTCAACCGTTGCAGTAGTAGACCGCTTCACCAAAAGGTAATCACAGCGAGCACGCCGAACCTCCTCCAGCGGTGAACACCTCGGGCGGAATTGCGGTCTGCGATTCCAGCTACGATTCGCTCGTGCTGTTCGCCCCGGGACTGGACCCGGAAATTTTTTAAGGTTGAGCCCTGATCCATGGGTCGGGGGCTTTGCCAACGCGTTGCGGGTCCACAGGCCCCTCCAGTCGTCCCGCGCTCAGTAACGTAATAAATGCAAAGACAGCAAACGGCGAGTCGTCGTTCTCGCCGTGCGAGCGAATCGGAACTGCCCGACCATATTCAGTCAAGTGGCTGGGCGCGGTCAGTTACTCGATTCTAAGCAAGAGAGTCCGGGCCATGACGGGCCCGGCGATAAGAGGGTCGGCTGACTCTTTTCGCGGCGGAGTCAACGGGCGTAGGGATGGCCGCGGAGCGTGGCGAAGGCGCGGTAGATCTGTTCGGCGAGCATGGCACGGGCTAGTTCGTGGGGCCAGGTCATCGTACTCAGCGATAAGAGCAGATCGGCGCGCTGGCGATGCTGTTCGGTTAGTCCATCGTGGCCACCGAGGAGGAAGACAACTTCGCGGCCTTCGTCTTCCAGCTTCCCCAGAAGAGTCGCAAAACGGGGAGAGTCCATTTGTTTGCCGGCCGGGTCGAGAAAGATTTTGTAGGCCGAGGCGTGGCGGTCGAGGAAGTCAAAGGCGTTGGGCTTGACCTCGCGGGATTCGCAAGGCGCGTAGCGGGAGGTCCGCTTAAGGTACTCGGCGACGAGAGCGTTGGCAGGCTGGTCGCGGGGCTTGCCGATGAAATAAAGAAATACTTTCACCGCGACACTTTTACATCCAATATTCCCAGCGGCCGGTATAGATGGTGAAGACGGAGAGGCAGAGGTTGGCCACTCCGTGGGTGAGGAAGAGATCGCCAAGACGCTTGGTTCTGACCATCCAGAGACCCCAGATGAGACCAGTGACGAGGCCGACTTCCCAAAATGGCCCGTGCTCGGAGGCGAACAGGACGGCGGTGATAAGGACGGCGGAGAGGGAGTACGTACCGAGCTTCACCTTTTCAAAGTCGGGATTGATGAGCCAGCGCATAAGCCAGCCGCGCCAGAAGAGTTCTTCCAAGATGGGGACAAGAAGGGCGGCACGGAGAGTTCGGAAGACGAGGACGCCAGTAGCGCCCAGGGCTTCGGGAGGGATGGAACTGGAGACCTTGCCGGTGATGGAGTTGGTGAAGAGCCAATGCTGGCGGTAGCCGGGGAAGAGCGTATCGGGGGCGATCCACAGGAGCCAAATGCCGATTCCGACCGCGATACTTTGAACAGGGGCGGCGCATCGGAAATCGAGAACGGGACGAGAGAAGAACCAGATGACGCCAGCAAGGATGGCGACGCGGACATACTGTTCGAGGCGGGGGTCCCACGGCCAGTAGGGGGCAAGGACGAGGAGGAGCATGAAGGCCGCAAATGGGGCGACGTAGGGGGTGGCGGGATGGTTCATCAGGGTTTCGTACCGCGGATCCAATTAAGGATCGTGTTGTACTCGGGCGAGCCTTTTTCGAAGCGGATCCCACCGCCGTGAGAGAGTTTTTTGGCACCAAGCGTTCCTTCGCTTTCGGCATCGGTGAGGGGTTTGAGAAGGATCAGGCTCGACTCGGGGTCTTCGAGATTAATGACGGATTTAGCGGTCGAGAGGGTGGCGTTGAACTGGGTGTGGGAGGCGTGGCAATGGACGCAGGCCTGGCCGTCTTTGCCGCGGGTCGTGAGGATGGGTTCGACGTATCCGCGGAAGTAGTCGTCGTCGGGACGGGCCCCGGTGCTACGGGCGCGAGGGGCACCGGGTTTACGGGGGGGGACCGGGGCGCGATTCCAGGCGCGGAGGTTCGGGAGGGACGCGGGTTGTTCCGCGAGGAGGATTTGGACGATGGGTTCGCGATCGTTCTTGAGAGGCCCGGCGAGGCGCGAGGCGTCGCCGAAGTTGGCGTCTCGCAGGATGGGAGAGGCGGCGCGGGCGGCAGGGCCCAGGTCGGGGTCTTTGAGCAAGGGGAGGAGGGCGCGGGCGAGACGGTCGTTGGCAGGGCCGAAGAAGACGATTTGCTCGACGTCGTTGCCGATGCGGTTGTAGACGGGGGGGAAGGGCGCGGCGTGATCGGCCGTGGGGTCGTAGACGTCGCCACGGCGGAGTTCGAATTCGGTGAGGCCGGTGAGAAGGTGCCTTTTCTGGAGGTTTGGACCGGTCTCCAGGATTTTCGCGAATTTAGTCGCGAGGCGATCTTCGACGGCGAGGCGGCCGGAGACGACCTGATCGCGATCGGCGGGACGGGCGATGCCGGGGACCCAATTGTTATAGAGATAGCGGATGTTTTCGTCGGCGAGGTTATAGACGGCTTCGTGGAGAGCACGTTCGAGCCACGGACTTTGGGGTTTGGCGAGGGCCGAGAGGAGCGAGTCTTCAATCACCTCTTTGGCGGGAAGGTTGGGGGACCAGAACCAAAACTGCCAGAGGGCTTTGGCGGCTTGGAGGCGGACCGCGGGGGCGGGATCGTCCAGTAGCTTGGCGAGGGGGGCAGCGAACTCGGGACGACGGGCGAGGGCTGCGAAGTGGGAGGAGAAAACGCGGGTGGCCCCCCAACGGGTCCGTTCGTCTTTTGAGGCGAGCGCCGCCAGGAGAGGCTGAGCGAGGGTGTCGGGGTATTGGCTGTAGAGGCGGCGGATGTCAAAGGCGGCTTGGCGTTGGACGAGTTTGCTCGGGTCACCGAGTTGGGCGAATTTGGGGGTGGGTTTTGAGTAAGTTGGCGGGGCGGGGGGAGAAGCCTGGGGGTAGTACGCGCTGAGGGCGAGGACGGCCATTTGCGTCTCGCGGAAGGGGGTGCGGAAGTTCTCGTAAGTCTGGAGCGGGTCGAGCCATCCGCCGAAGGATTGTTGACGCGCCAGAAGGAAGTCGATACCCTTCTTAATCTGGGGGTTGGAGAGGGAGATGCCGGCGGCGTGAAGGGTCCAGAGGGCGTGGCCGGTTTGGAATTCGACGGGGAGCGACGAGGGTTCGAGCTTAGCAGACCACTGGCCGTCGGGACGCTGGAGGGAGAGGAGACGGGCGGCGTTGGCGGCGATTTGGGGGCCGTGTTTGACTTTGTCGTTTTCAAATTTAGCAACCGCAGCCAGCGCGAGGGTTTGGTAGCAGAGGTCGATCGTGTTCTTGACGGCGTCTTGCGTTAAAAGGGCGGCGATTTGAGGGTCGCGGGTGTTTTCCCAGGCGTACCAGGCGACTTCGTAGGTGGAGACTAGCGGCGTGTTGCCGTTGGTTTCGTCGGGGGGAAGTTTGGTCCGGTCACGGTAGTAAAGCTTGAGATATTCGCCGATGCCGTTGTGGAAGTCAGCGCGGCGGGGGGTTCCGGTTTGCTGCTCGTAGAGCGAGTTGAGATGGGACATGCGGCTGAGGACGTTGGCTCCGGCGGAGATGACACGGGACCAAACGGCACCTTCTCTTTCGAAGCCGTAGAGGGGACGGGGGTTGTTGTAAAAACGCTCGGTGAGGAAGGCGAGTTGATTAGGGTAATGGGTCGAGTAGCCGTGGCGGTTAGCGTAGAGTTGGGCGCGGAGCGTGAAGTGGGTGGGATGGCAGGCGACGCAGAGGGAGGTTTCCTGATGGGGAGAGGAGATGCGGTCGTAGACGCCGCCGCGACGGGGGGTGTTGGCGTGCCAGGAGTCGCCGGCGGCGACGAGGTAGTCGATGGCGGTTTGCACGGCTTCGCGAGGATTTGTATAGGGCGGGAGGTTGTAGAGGCGGGTGAGGAGTTGATAGGCGGGGTGGGACATGCGAACGCGGACGAAGTAGGTACCGGGTTGGCGGAGGGTGCGGGTCGTGAACTTGTTGCCCGGGAGGGCTTGGACTTCATGGGGGAGGGCGACAGGGTCTTCGCCTTCCGAGTACTCGGTGAGTTTACCGTTGATGAGGTGGTGAAGCGAGACATCGACGGGGATGTTGTCGCGGTCGTTGAGATCGAGAGCGAGATGGAGAAGTTGAGGGGTGGGAGAGGAAAACTCGAAGCGGAACCAGTCTTCGGCGGGGGCTTGTTTTCGGGAATCACCGAGCGGGATATACGGAGTTTCGTCGCCGGAGGCGACCACTGGTTGACCGAGGCGGAAGGGAGTAGCGTTCCCCCAGAAGTTATTGGGCTCGGCTTCGAACTGGGAGCCGGCGGGAAGCGGGCGGAAGGTAGTGCGGACGGGGACGTTGGCGGGGTGGGTAATGTGGAGGGAGAGCCCGGCACCCGAACCGACGTAGGTGAAAAAATCCCCATCGCCAGCGTGAAGTTGCTTCGAGAGCATGACTTCGTTTTGGCGACGGAGTTCAACAGTAACGCTGCCTTGGCCGAGCGTGGCGGGGGCCGGAACCGAGACGAGCAAACTTAGGGGACCCGGGGGTAGATCTTTTCGAAGAACGGCGGCGGTCAGCGAGGTGACCGCCAGGAAGCAGAGGAGCGCGAGACGCATAGAGGAATTTAGCCGAGTTTCTGCTGAAGTTTTTTGATGTCTTCGAGCTCTTGTTTCTGCGGATTGTTCTTGAGAGCCAGGTCGAGCGAGCGTTTGGCCTGCACTTTGTCACCGCGCTGAGAGAGGGCCATGGCGTGATGGTAGTGGAAGACCGGGATGGTGGGGTGTTTGGTTGTTAGGTCCGAGAAGATAGCCAAGGCGTTATTGGCGAGGCCCTTCTTGATATAAATCCAGCCGAGGGTGTCGGCGATCATGGGGTCGTTGGGTTGTTTCTGCCTGGCGCGCTGGGCGAGAGTGAGGGCGGCATCCAATTCGTTGCCTTCCTCGGCGAGGAGATAGGCGAGGTTATTGAGGGCGAGCGGGTTATCTGGCTGGATGCGAAGGACCTGATCGTAGAGAGGCCGGGCTTCGGTTAGGCGCTTCATGCCGTCGAGAGTCATAGCGCGATTGATGAGCGGCGTGACATTGGCTGGCGCGAGGTCGGAGGCTTTTTTCCACGAGTCGAGCGCGCCCTGGAAGTCACCTTTCAGCTTCTGAGCTTCGGCTAGGCGCATGTATAAGTCGGGCTGGTCGCTTTGGACTTGGGAGACCTTTCGGAACATCTCGATGGCAGTATCGTATTGCCCGGCACGGATAGCAACGGTTCCGCGAGCGACTTGGAAAGCGAGAGCTTTCGGGTAGCGGACGATTTCGGCGTCAACGAGTTTAGCGGCAACATCATAGTGTTGCTGAGCCATGTGGGTTTCAATTAGTCCCATGAGGCCACGGAGGTCGGGAGGCTCGGTAAAGTAGACCGCGCGGAAGTTTTCCTCCGCATTCTTATAATCTTTCTCCATAAAGTAGGCGAAACCAAGCTGGTAGCGAGCGTCTTTCGACTTCGGATACATCTGAATGGTCTCCTGCAGGAGAGCTTTGGCTTGCGGGCGATTGTTTTGAGCCATCAAAGCGTGCGAGCGCACCAGGCGACCGAACAGATTGTTGGGCGCTTGCCCGAGCACTTCCCCAGAGAGTTGCAGAGCGGTGGTCCAATCCTGTTTTTGAAGGCTAAGTTGGGCGAGGGCATTACGGGCGGGGAAGAAATCTGGTTTCAGCTTCAAGACTTCGAGGAGCTGGACTTTTGCGGCATCAAGGTCGCCGCGAATCATGAGAGCATTGCCGAGATCGAAGCGGAGGACAAAGTTCTCGGGCAGCTTGGAGACAACCGACTGAAGATCGGCGAGGGCGGCATTCAGATTTTCCGGCTTGCCCCCAAGGAGCCAGAGGTGGGCGCGGATGGAGATCGCCTCCGGGTCTTTCGGGTCGGCTTTCAACATGGCTTCGACCATCGTCTGGGCTTCGGTAATTTTGTTCTGCGCGCTGAGAGATTCCACGATGCCTTTCCGCAAGGTCTTTTTCATGGCGTCATCCTTAGCGGCGGCGATCCCCTGCTCTCGAATCTTAATCGCGCGATCAAAGTCGCGGAGGCGGAAATAGAAGGAGCCGACCTGTTCGTAGGCGTCGGGGAATTTGGCGCTCTCTTTGATCACTTCGTCGAGCACCTGGGTCATTTCGGCCTGCTTGCCGAGAGCCCCCTGGTGAGCAGCGAGGGCAATCCGAGCCGTGATCAGCTCGGGATGATCCGTCACCCTGAGCCTAGCGATGCGCTCAGCATCGGGGAGCCTGTTCGAACGAATGTAGTAACCGTAGAGGAGATCGTAGCCGCGGAGGAAGCCTTTGGAAGTTTCGAGGAGCTTAACGAGGAGAGCTTCGCCTTCGGGTTCCCGTTTCAGGGCCATATACATGGAGGCGATAGAAACCTGCATGTCCGGCTCACCTGGTTTTGCTTTGTCAGCCGCGAGGAAGTGATCGAGCGCTTCCTGCGGTTTCTGCCCGACCTGATCGATCATGCCCTGCAACCGTAGATACTGGTACGAATTGGGGTGGGTCTTCTTCAGTCGAACAGCGATATCCTCAGTCTCCTTGAGGAAGCCAGCCTGTTTCTTCGGGTCACTGGCGTAGACAGAAATGTAGATATCGGACAACTGCCGGGCAGCGTCAAGATTGTCCGGTTGCAGTTCGACGGACCGTTTAAAGGCGTTGACGGCATCGGGGTACTGGCCCAGCCTCAGCGAGGTCAGGGCGAGCCGATAGTAGGCTTCTCCGTAGCGGGCGTCCTCTTTGAGGGCATTCCGGAACATGATGGAGGCCTCGCGGAATTTGCCGGTTTCAAAATACTTATTCCCGTTAGCGAGAAACTTCTTTTTCCGAGTTTCGGGATCGCGGGAACAGGAACCCAGCAAGAGGGTGAGGGCGAGGAAGCAGGCGAAGATTGTACGGGAGAGCATCGGCTTAGTGGTCAGTGACCTGACTCTAACAGTATAGCCGGAATCGAAAATTCAACAGCCTACGGAGGTACTATCCCGTCCAGGCTACTACCTCGGCTGAACTACTCTACGGCGACGGTGGGGACGAAGTTACCGGAAAGGGGGCTGCTAACGCCGCCAATGGTAATCACGACCTTGAGATCCTGGCCTTTTTCGTGGAAGCCGGGCACGCGGAGATTGAGTTGGTAGAGCCCGACGTAACCAGGAACTAAGCCGCTCCAATCGACGATCATCTCTTCCTGAACGGTGGGTCCGCGGGTGAGATCGGCGGGGGTCGAGACTTTGCGGAAATAAAGTTTAACGTCATCGGTCTCGATGAGCGGCGAAGAGGGGGCCGGGGCTCCGGGGGCGAGGGTTGTTTTCGGGGGGATGCCGAGACCGACCGCATAAAGGACGAGGGGTTCGTCGCGTTTGGCGGGCCGCCGGGTGGTCACGGGCTCCCCGTTGGCCCGAAAGAGCAGGGCCCGTTTGGTGTCCGGATCGGAGAGGGCGGCGGGGGTATAGCGGGCGACGGTGAGTTGGACGGGGTTGGCGGCTACTTTACGGTCGATGGAGCGAACGACCAAAGGGTAGCGACCAACGGCGAGGTTGGGGGGAATCTGCGCGTTGATTTGACCAGAGGAGGTCATCAGGAGGGGAAGTGGGTTGTTGTTCAGAGTGAGGCAAACTCCGCCGAGAGCAGTGGGAAGGGGGGTTTCAGAGGCGGTGGCGGAGCGGCCAAGGTTGGAGCCGAAGATAGAGATGAGGCCGTTTTGGGCGGCACCGGGGGTGTAGGTGCCGACGTTGACGACGCCGGCAGCTGGGACGATGGGTCGATCGGCGGGAGCAATGGGATCGAGGGGGATGATACTGAGACCACTCGTGGTCAAGATGTAAGCGTTCGTGAGAGCAGCATCGACGGCGAGGAGGCGGCCATCGACGTTCGTCCGTTGAGTGCCGGTAAGGCGAGTGAGCGGGCCTTCGAGCGCTGCGGCCGAGCGAATGGGCAAACCAGTATTCACGTCGACGATTTCGACTGCGGGTGTGTCGGTGACGACCGCATTGGCGTTAGCGACGACGGGTTGGGTAAAGCGAGCGTAGAAGTTTCCATTGCCGGCGGCGACGGAGGCGATGGGGCGGGTGGTTGCAGCGGTAGGGGGGCCGCCGGGGCGACCGGGTACGGCGGGATCCGCTGTGCCGCCGGCGATAGGAGAGAGAGTTTGATTGAGAACGAGGCCATTAGCGAGGTAGTACTGACCCCGGGGACCGGCGCTGACCGGTCCAAAATAGCCGCTAATGGGGGCGGGGGCGACTTGACGGGACTGCACGTAATCGTCAACCTGAGCGTCATAGAGATACGCGTTGCCGTTTCCGGCGAGGAGGATTAAGAATTCTCCGTTTGGGGTGACGCTAATGGTGCGGGGCGCGGCGACCGTGGCGGTACCGATGATGGGGCTGATGGCCCGAGGGAGAGCCTCGTCGCCAACGACGCGCCAGAGAGTGCCGTTGCTCATGACGATTTGGAGACCGCGTTGGGTGACGCCAATTTGAGACGGGGTCACGATCGGGACATTGCCATTGAAGGGGATCGGCGGGAACTTGACCCGACCGGAGACGCGGAGGCCATCCAGGTCAATGATCGAGATGGTTTCGCTACCGCTATTCGCGACGTAGAGGGTGGAGCCGTCCGGGGAGAGAGCCAGGGCGCGAGGGAGTTGGCCGACCTTGATGGAATTCAGCAGGCGGCGTTGGCGGATGTCGTACACTTCTAGGCGATTCATGCCGGAGTTGGCGATGTAGAGCCGTTGTCTTTGCGCGTCGGTTACGATATCGGTAAGGCCTTCGGCGGGCGAGAGGCTGGTGCGAATGGGGACGATTTCGCCGCGGGCCTCGGTATTGCGGGAGTTTTGGTAGACCCGAACGATGGAAGGAACATTGACGGCCTGGGGCGAAGAGATGAGGTAGTCAAACGACTGGGCGGTGCCCAAGGAGCGGCCAGCGAGAGTGTTGAAGACGAAGTCGACCGAGGTGGTATTGGCCCCCTCGCGAACAGGGCGAGCGGTGGGGGCCTGCTGGATGATCGCGGCGGCAGCGTTATTTTGATTTCCTCCGCCGGGAAGGCCGGGAATGTTGATGGGGAAGCCCGGAAACGGAATCACGATACCACCGCCACCCGGACCGGGGAGACCGCCCCCGATGCCAGGAATATTGACGGCCGCAGCGGTAGCCAGCGTTTGGAGAAGGGTGGGAGTAAAAACGAGCGGGCCCGCGGCACGACCGGAATTTGCGACGTCAACTCGAAAAGTCCGGCCTTCGGGAGTAGAGTTGCACTGGTCGCTGGACACGACAACGGCGTTGGTGGTGGGCTGGAGCACGACGCTGCGCGCGACATCTCCGACCGGAATGGTGGTGAAGCCGCTTTCGCTAAGCGCGTAGAGGTTCAATCCATCCTGGCTGGAGACGATTTTCCCGGCGAGGTTTTCCGGAAGCTGGAGAGCATCGTAGATCAGCAGGTTGTCGGAATCGTCGATCAGGAGTTGCGTTACGTTGGCTCGGGCCGGCGGGTTCTGCACCGGGGTGATGTTAAAGGCCGCAAAGATGCGGGTGCCATCGGGGGTAAACACGCTGCCGCCCTGATTTTGTTGGAGATTGAACTGTCCGCCGACCTGCGCAAAACCGGCGGCGGTGACCGTGACCGAGAGCGGGAAAGGGGCGTTGGCAGCGTTTTGCTGGGCGAGGACGGAGAGAGTTTCGGTTTCAAACAGGCGAAGGCCCATCATGAAGCGGGCACCATCGGGAGAGACGGAGAGCACCGTGGAAGTATCGCCGACGATGCGGCTGCGAAGAACACTGGCCGACGCCGATTCGTACACAAAGACGACGCGCTGGGTGGCGTTAAATGCGTTGACGCCAACGATACGGGAGCCATCGCGGGTGGCGATGAGTTGGCTGCGATTGGCGAGAAAGACTCGACCGGCGAGGGGGGGGAGAGTGGGCGGTAGAGGAGGAGGGGTAGCCACCGGAACGGTGCTGAGAATTCGGGTGGTATCGGCGATGCCAGGGTCGAAGATGAGAAGAGTATTGAGGAGGTTGTTTTGGCCGGAGCCGATCGTGGTGATCAGAACACGGTCATCGGAGCCGACGGCGACGCCTTCGGGTTTGGCTGGGAGGGAGATTTTGCGAATGACGGCGGGGGGAGAGAGGCGGGTGTCGATGACGTTAAGCGAAGAGGCGTCGTGGCAGGTGACGTAAAGAATATCTCCATTGCGGGAGAGGGCGGCGGCGAGGGGTAGAGCGTCGGTAAGTACCGAAGACAAAACCCGACGTTGCGCGATCGAAAAGATATCAACACGGTTGTAGGGAGCGGGCCGGACGAGGTAGAGCAAGCCGCGGGCATCGTCGAGCACGAGGTCACTGGCACCCCCGGTAATGCTATTGACCGTGCCTAGCGTCGCGGCGCGGGAATTCGCCGGGACTAAGAAAACAAAGGCAGTTAGGGCGATAAGGAGTCGAACTAGACGCATGAAATCCTCAACTATAACCCGTTAGGGGCACCAAAGTTTCGCTTTTCCGAATTCACTTCATCAGGGCGAGGACGTTTCCGGTTTCGCGGAGGAGGTCGAGCCGGGCGCGGTCGAGGCTGTAGCGGGTGTCAAAGAGGGCAATCCACTTTTCACTTTCCTGAAGGCGGGCCTCTTCGATCTGCTTCAACGGGACTCGCGCTTCCTCATAGAGAGCGAGGAGAACGGAGACTTGGTCGCGAGCCACTTCGAGATCGAGCTTGGCAACTTCGGTGGCGAGTTGTTGCTGGGCGACGATTTGCCAGGCTCGTCGCGCGCCCACGGCGATGCGACTGCGAGCGGCGGAGACTTGGGAGCGAAGGCCGACGATTTCCGACGAGGCGATGTCTTTTTGCGCGCGGCCGGCGAGGGAAGGCACGATGGGAATCCGGAAGGACATGCCGAGTTGGCCGTTATTAGCGTCGAACCGGTTGAAGAACTTGTCGTAGTTGTTGAAGCGGGCGAAGCGTCCGTACTGGGCGACGAGGTCGAGAGTGGGTAACCGCAGCGCCTCATAGCTTTTCATTTCAAAGCTCTTGGCTTTGAGTTGGGAGTCGAGGCGCTGAAGTTCGCGGGAGTTGCGGAGAGCGTTGAGGACGGCATCGGCTTCAGTGTCGCTGACAACAGGGACCGCGCGCTCGGCTTCGACCGGTTGGACACGGTCTTCGGGGGGGAAGCCGAGGAGAAGGGCGAGATCGGTTTCGGCGGCTTCGCGATCGAAGTGGAGGCGTTGGAGACGTTGGCGCGCCTGAGCCAGTTTGAGGCGAGCGCGTTTTTCTTCAAGCGGCAGTTCCCTGCCCTCCTCAATGAGGACGGCAGTGTTCGCGCGAGCGCGTTCGAAGTTGACGATCTGCTGGTCAATCGCCTTGATGGCTTCGGCGATCCGGCCGGCTTCGACATAAAGAGTGGCGGCGCGGTAGGCGACGGCTTCGCGGCGCTCCTCGGTGCCGATTTTGGTGGTGCGCTCCTGCTCTCGACTTTTTTCGATAAGCAGCTTCTGCGGGCGGTTAAAGATGCTGGCGATGGCCCGGGCTTCGACGATAGACGGCGCCGAACCTTCGATGCTCATTGGGAAGCCGCTCGAGTAGGCGAGGCCGCTGCCAACAATCACCTTCGGCATGAAGGGATCGCGCGCTACGCGGACGCCGTCAGCGGCTTTGCGTTCTTCGAGGCGGGCCTGGGCAACGTCTGGATTTTGGGCCATGGCCATTTCGATCACCGCTTTCAGCTTCATCGGGCGGACTTCAGCAAAGGCCGCGGTGAGGACGAGAAATCCGAGGAGTAAGCGCATGGTTACCTGAGGCTGAGTCCGCCATCGACGGCCATGATTTGGCCGGTGACGTAGTTGGAGGCGGAGAGGAAGTAGACGACGGCGTCCGCGATTTCGTCACCCGTCCCGACCCGGGCGGCGGGGGTCGCACGAACCATGCCGGCCATTTCGTCGTTCCATTCGCCGAAGGGGATGACACCGGGAGCAACAGAGTTGACGGTGATTTCGGGAGCAAAGCTCTTGGCGAGAGCCTTCGTGAGCATGATGACCCCAGCTTTGGAGGCACAGTAGTGGACGTGGTCGGCCCAGGGGCGGAGGCCGCCGAGGGAGCTGATATTGACAATGCGGCCGTAGCCTTGAGCCTTCATGCGGCGACCGGCTTCGCGGCAACAGAAGAACGTGGCTTTGAGATTGACGTCGTGGATAAAGTCCCAGTCGGCTTCGGTGACTTCGAGGGGGTTGAACTTGGTGAACCGGGCGGCGTTGTTGACGAGGCCATCAAGGCGACCGAGGCGCTGGTCGATGGCGGTAAACAGGGCTTCGATTTCAGTGACCTTCGTGAGGTCGGCGCGAAAGAGTTCGGCACCTCCGCATTCGGCGGCGGTCTGTTCGGCTTCGGCCTGAGAGGAACTGTAGTGAATCGCGACGCGGGCGCCTTCGCGGGCGAGGCGCAGGGCAATGGCTCGGCCGACGCGTTTGGCGGCGCCGGTGACGAGGATAACCTTTCCATCAAGGCTAGGCAGAGGGCTCTCCATGGACTTCGATGTCTTCAGTTTCCATCGTATGCTCTGGGATGGACGGTTGGGGGAGGCGATCGGTTGCGTTGGCCCACATCCAGTAGAAAGCGGTCAGCGAACTAAGGACGCCGCTGGTGACGCCGATCCAGCGGGTTTCGACGCGATCGGAGGCGAGGCCGGCCCCGGTCATCGAGAGCATCATAACGCCCCAGACGAGGGTTTCGAGAGTGGCGAAAACTCGACCGCGATACTCGTCGCTAACGTGGCGGAGCAGGAGAGTCATGTTCAGCACCGAGCTGACGGCGACGGCTGCGCGGGATAAACCGAGAAAAAAGAGCGCCCAGCCGTAGCTGGTCATGAGGCTAAACAGGACGTAGGATGCGCCGTGGAGAATATAGACGATCGCGACGGTTCGCTTGTAGGCATCGAAGCTCAAGCGGGGCATGATGCGATGGGCAAAAAAGCCACCGACGACGAGGCCGACGCCGGCGACGCCCCACAGCTCCCCGATGCCGGCGGCACCCCGGTGGAAGACCCTTTCACCGAACAGGGAGAAGAGGACCTGGGCCGCGCCGCCGCCCCCGGCCCAACCGACACCGACCATCATCAGCGCGAAGACGAGCGGGATGGACCGGATGTAGCGGAGACCCTCCACGTATTCGTGCCACGGCTTCATAACCTTGGTTTCGTTGAGAGAGACTTCGCGACGGGCAGTGAACTCACCGCGGAGTTGGCTGACGCTCCAGGCGGAGAACAGGAACGACAGGGCGTTCAAGAAGAACGCGGCCTCATAGCCATAGAGGGCGGCACTGGTGCCACCGAGAAACGACCCGATAGCGGTGGTGGTCCACTGCGTGGTCTGGGTCATCGTGTTCGCGGTATGCAACTCTTCCTGGTTGACGATGGCGGGCAGGATGGCGGCGCGTCCGCTCGTGAAAAACGGCGAGGCACCCATGAGCAGGGCGCTGAGGAGATATACAAGCCAAGCTCGTTCAGCCGGAATCGCCAACATGAACAGGATAGCGATGGCGGCGCGAAAGAGGTCGCTCCAGAGCATGAGCTTGCGCCGATCGAAACGGTCGAGCGAGACGCCGGCCAGAGGTCCGGCCAGGAGCATCGGAATGGCCCGCGCAAGCATGACCCCGCTGACGGCGAAGCCGGAGTTGGTGTTTTGGAGAACGAGGCTGAAGACGGCGATGGTGTTGAAATGGTCGCCGATTTCGCTGACGACTTGGCCGAGCCAGAGGTTTCGGTAGTTCCGATTCTGCGACAGGAGTTTGCCGAAGCCGGCCATGTCAGCCGCGCTCCGTCAGGAAGACCCCGGCGAGCACGAGGCTTCCACCGCCCATCATCGCCGCGGTGATGGGTTCGTCCAGCATCGGCACCGCGAGCAGCGAGGCGACGACCGGTTGGAGATAGGCGAATGCCGAGATGCGGGAGGCGGCGAGGCGGTTGAGGGCGTAGTAAAAGAAGACGTAGCAGATGGTGGAGGAGATGACCGTCATGTAAAAGAAGGCTAGCCAGGCCTTGGTGCTCAAAGAGCCGTAATCAAAAGACAGGACGGAGGAGTAAGTGAACGGGAAAAGGGTTAGCGCGCCGGCGGCGTAACTGAAGGCGATGATCGGGATGGCCCCGTGTTGGCGGGTGGCGCGCTTGCCAAAGACGGTATAGATAGCGAAACTCGCGCTGGCTCCGACGATGAACAGATCGCCGGCCAACGACGAAGACTGCGCGCTGGCGCTGTGTCCGTTTTGGAGCAGGACGACTCCGCTGATGGCGACCGTTAGGCCAGCGATTTTCCAGGGGGTGATTTTCTCTTGACCGACGAAAGCGGCGAGGAAGAGAACCAGAATCGGAGTAAGGCTAATCACGAGCGCGGCATGGCCGGCGGAGGTGTAGGAGATGCCGACCAGGAAACAAGCCTGGTTGATGGCGACGCCAACCGAGCCGATAAAAAAGAGCAGGGGGAGTTCGCGGAGTTTGACGGGTTCAGCGCCTTGGCGGACACTCCACCAATAGACGGGCAGCATGAGGGCGGCGGCAAAAAACGTCCGCAGCGTGGCCGCGACCATGCCCGGCATTTCTTTCAAGACTATCTTCGAAAAGATGAAATTGGCGCCCCAGAAAAGATATACCCCAACGACGATGAGGTAGAGGCGCATTCGACTACTGCCATCGTTCAACGGACTGTCTCCTGGCGGACGGTGATGGAATCAAGAAACGCGTAATCGATATCGAAACCAAAGCCGACGCCGTCGGGGACGATGATGGTGCCTTGGGGAGTCGCTTCAATCGGCTGAGTGAGCAGCTCGCGTTTCCAGTAGCGGTTCGACGCCGAAACGTCGCCGGGGAGGACGAAATTCGGCAGGGAAGCCAGAGCGATGTTATGAGCGCGACCGATGCCGCTTTCGAGCATGCCACCGCACCAGACGGGGATATTATGCTGCTGGCAGAGATCGTGGACTTTGATCGCTTCCGTGAAGCCGCCGACGCGGCCGAGTTTGATGTTGATGATCCCGCAGGCATTCATACGGATGGCTTGTTCGGCGTGGTGGGCGGAACGGATGCATTCGTCGAGGCAGATGGGGGTTTGAAGCTTGGCTTGGAGCTCGACGTGGTCGATGATTTCGTCGTGCGCGAGGGGTTGCTCGATCATCATGAGGTAGAGTTCGTCGAGGGCCTGGAGGCGATCGGCGTCTTTGAGGGTGTAGGCGGAATTGGCGTCGGCCATCAGCTTGATTTGGGGGAAGCGCTTGCGGACTTCGCGTAGATCTTCGACGTCGCGACCGGGCTTGATCTTCATCTTGATGCGCTGGTAGCCGGCGGCGAGTTCCTTCTCGATGACGCGGAGGACATCGTCGACGGTGTCTTGAATCCCGAGAGAGACGCCGGAGGGGATTTCCTGCCGGGCGCCGCCGCCGATCAACTGATGAAGCGGAATGTTTTTCTGGCGAGCTTCCAGATCCCACACGGCGACTTCGAGACCGCCGCAGGCCATTTTGTGGCCCCGAATATGCTGGAAGCGGGGGGCGACGTCACGGGCGGTTTCGAAGGGATGACGCAGGACGCGGGGGGCGACATAGTCGCGGACGATCATCCAGGCGGATGCGGTCCACTCTTCGTTGTAGAACGGGTTTTCGCCGGCGGTGACTTCGCCCCAGCCGCTGAGGCCGTCGGAGACAACTTCGACCAGAACCATATCGCGTTCATAAGTGCGGCCGAAGCTGGTTTCGAAAAAATGCACGAGCGGCATTTTGACTTGGCGGAGGCGAATCTCGTCTATCTGAAAGCTCATACTAATCCATCCTGGTCGGCGAGTAGATAGGCGCCGCGGGTTTCGCCGCGCTCGAATCCGACGACGGTGCGGCCGGCGCGGAAGTGTTCGAGAAAGGCCTGGCTGATGCGGGATTGAATGTCGATCGTGCGGGCGCCGACGTTGGGGACTTCGATGCGGGCGACGATTTCGACGGGGGTTTTGGTTTGATCGAGGTGCCACTCGGCGACGCAGCGGTCGGTGGGGAGGCCGGCGTGGAGTAGGCTCGAGGTGTTTCCGTATTGGTTGAGGACGTAGCGTTTGACGACCGCGCCCAAGCGCTCGATATTAAAAAACGCGTTTTTGAGTTCGAGGGGGTCGAAGGTCCATTCAATGAGGTTGACGCCAAGGGCGAGAGCGAGTTCGCGCTGTTTGAGTTTCATCATGCGCCCGGCTCCGGCGTTGCGATACTCGGAGACGACCCCCATCATTTGGCTGTGCAGAAAGGCGCGACCGCCGGGCTTGACGCCGGGGATGGAGATGAGGAAGCCAACCATCCGGTCTCCATCAAAGGCACCGAGAACCTGACCGCCGATCTTAGTGGCGACGACGAAGAGGCGGACGGGGAGCAGGTCGAGATCGGAGAAGCCCCAGATCTCCTTTTGTAACTCAACAGCCGTGACTAACTCGGCGTGTTCTTCTAACTCGCGGACGACAATCATTCCTTGGCTTTTGCCTCCTGCCAGAGTGCTTCGAGTTGAGCGATGGGGGTGCCTTCAATTTGTCCATGGAGGCTATCTTCGAGGTGCGCAAAGCGGCGGCGGAACTTGGCGTTCGTTTGCCGCAGAGCTTGTTCGGGGTCGACTTGGTAGAAGCGGGCGAGATTGACGAGGACGAAGAAGAGGTCGCCGATTTCGCCGGTACGTTCTTCGGGCGACGCGGCTTCGGCTAGTTCGGCGAGTTCTTCGTGAAGCTTGTCGACGACCTGAGCGGAGTTCTCCCAGTCGAAGCCGACTTTAGCGGCGCGCTTACTGATTTCGCGGGCTTGCAGGAGAGCCGGCATGGCGTTGGGGATGCCGTCGAGGAGACGCGTGCGTTCCGGCTTTTCGGTGGCCTTGATTTTGTTCCACTGGTCGAGGACCTCTTCGGCGGTATTGGCTTGGGCGTCACCGAAGATGTGAGGATGGCGGCGGATCAATTTCTCGTTGATGGCGCGGAGGGATTGAGCGATATCGAAGAGGCCCTGCTCTTGAGCCATTTGGGCGTAGAAGACGGGCTGCAGGATGAGATCGCCGAGTTCTTCGCAGAGGCCGGGCCAGTCGCGTTCGTCGATGGCATTGATGACTTCGTAGGTTTCTTCGAGGGTGTACTTCTTGATCGAATCGAAGGTTTGTTCGAGGTCCCAGGGGCAGCCGTCGGGCGCACGCAACTTTGCCATAATGGCAACTAATTTAGAAAACTCTTGTCCGGCTTGGTCGGGAATCACTGGAAGACTACTTAAAAGGGTAGCATGGTGGTCCCCTGGGGAGTGCCCTTACTGCCCCACGGTGAGAATCAGATTTTGGGCATTCGGAACGCCGTCGATTTCGAGGTCGATGGGCTGGTCTCCGGCCGCGACGCTGGGCACGACGATGTTGAACTGATAGAGGCCGATGGTGCCGCCCACCATTCCGGCGAAGGTGACGTTGGCGGTTTGCCCGCCGATGCGGAGTCGGAAGGGCGAGGAGAGGGCGGACGCCTGCGCGGCGACGGTGCCGGCCTGCGTGGGAGGCGAGGTGGGGCCGCAGCCGAGAGCGTAGATGGCGATGGTCTCACCCGGTTTTGCCGCGACGAACGAGACTCCGGCCAGCATGCCGGGGCGCCCGATGAACGTGGAGAAATCTGGGGTAAGCGCCACGACATACTGTTTGCCGTCAATCAGAAACTGGGGAACGGTCTGTAGGGTGGGTGAAAGGCGATCGCGATTGACGACAACTGAGTTGCTGAGGCCGAGCGGGGTCTTTACCTGAACGAGGACTGAGCCGGTGGCCGTATCTTCGGGAGTGTTGATGTTGATCTGGTTCGGGCTGATGAAGTAGACGAAGGCGGGCTTGCCGTTGACGGTAACACTGACGCCGTCGAGTGAGGTGGGCGCGTTGACCCCGCTGAAATCCGCGCCGCCCCAGAGCCTCTGGGTGGGGGAAAAGTTCTGGCCGTAGATTTCGACGTAGGTGTTCGAGGCGAACCCGGCTTTGCCTCCGAAGGAGGTGAACAGCGGACCGTCGGTACGAAGGGCGGGGCCGGGCGGGATCGAGACTTTGCGGATTTTGAAATTGCTTCGATCAACGATGTATAAGTTGCCGATGGAATCGACGGTCAGGCCGTAAGGAAAGTTGAACTGGGCGGAGACCGCCGGACCGCCGTCGCCGAGGGCACCTGCCGAGCCTGTGCCGGCGTAAGTCGTGATTTTGCCGCTGGGGTCAACTTTGCGAATTCGCTGCCCGGAGGATTCGGAGATGAAGATATTGCCACCGGCGTCGACCGCGACCCCGGAGGCTGAGCGGAGTTGGGCGGCCGTGGCTGGACCGCCGTCCCCGGTGAAGCCGGCCACGCCGGTGCCGGCGACTGTGGAGATAACTCCGGTGGGAGAGACTCGGCGCAGGCGTTTGTTGCCGTTGGACCGGGCATCACCATCGTCGGTGAAGTACAGGCTGCCGTCGGGACCGAGCGCGAGCCAGCACGGATAGGCGTCGGCAGCGGTGGCGGGACCGCCGTCGCCGGAGAGGCTGAATCGACCGGTGCCCGCGATGGTGGAGATGATGCCGGCAGGAGTGATCTTGCGGATTCGAAGGTTCAAAACGTCGGAGGAGTATAGATTGCCGGCGGAGTCGAGAACAATTGAAGTGGGCGAGTTCAACCGGGCGGCCGTGGCGGGTCCGCCGTCGCCGAGGAATCCGCCCACGGAACCAGCGATGGTCGTGATGATCCCATTGGGGGCGATCTTGCGGATTCGATCGTTCGTACTATCGGCGATGTAGACGGTGCCGTCGGGGGCGACCGCCACTCCGGCGGGCCCGTTGAGTTGGGCGGCGGAGGCGAGGGCACCATCGCCCGAGAAGCCAGCCCGGCCGGTGCCGGCGATGACGGTGGTCAGCCCCAAGGGGTCGATCTTATAGACCTGATGTTTGGTCGAGTCCGCCGCGTAGAGGTTTCCAGCCGCGTCCAGCGAGATATTATAAACGAGCCCCCAACTGGAGTTGCCCGCTACCGAAGTGATAGTCTGAGCATAGGTCGGAGAGAACATGGCGAGTCCGCCAAGGATGAAAATTAACCGGTTGATGATGCGCATGGGAGAGGTCCTCACTTGGCAGTACGCAAATGGCCGTCGAGAACTGTCAGCCCAACCGGGACGAATGATAAACTCAGTTCCATGCGGGTTCGAGGACCGGGAGTGGAGGCATTCGCGGATTGGCCAATTGGCGAGAACCTGGGCATGGCGGATCGGGACGAGTTGAACCGCGTCTTCAGTGCCACCTACGAAGAGTTGCGACGGCTGGCGCGAACGGTGAGGCGATCTTCGCAGGACGCGACGCTGAGCCCGACTGCGCTGGTAAACGAAGCTTGGCTGAAGCTGGCGAGTTCGAAGCAGATCGCGTGGGAATCGCCGCTCCATTTCAAACGGGTGGCGGCGCGAGCGATGCGGCAGTTGTTGATTGGGGCGGCTCGACGACGGGGGGCGCTGAAGCGGGATGGCGGGGCGCTGCTCGTGACGTTTGCCGAGGATCTGCCCGCGCTGGCGAAGGCCGATGACGTTTTGCGGCTGGATGCCGCGCTCGAAGAGTTGGCTCGGCTGAGCCCGCGCCAGGCTTCGATCGTGGAGAGCCGGTACTTTGGCGGATTAGAGATAGCGGAGACGGCGCAGGTGTTGGGAGTCTCGGAGGCGACCGTGGCGCGGGATTGGCGAATGGCAAAGGCGTGGCTGAGCCGGGAGCTACGTAAGGATGGGGCCAATGGATGCAGCACGGTTTGAACGCGTTCAAGAACTGTTTCACACCGCGGCGGACCTGACCGGGGCGGAGCGGGACCGATTTCTTGCGGGAGTGGAAGCGGAGCTAAGGGCGGAGGTGGAGTCGCTGCTGGCGGAAGACGCCGGGTCGGCCAGCCTGCTCGACCGGGGCGTGAGAGAGTTGGCCTTTACCGGGGAGGATCAAATTCCTACGGCGTTTTTGGCTCAGCCGTTTGGACCGTATCGACTGGAGCGGCTGATCGGGGAAGGCGGAATGGGTCTCGTGTTCCTGGGGCGGCGGGACGATCTGGGCAGCTTGGCGGCAATCAAAGTGCTGCGGGACGCGTGGCTTTCGCCGGAACGGAGGGCACGATTCCTGGCCGAACAGCGCGCGTTGGCAGAGCTCCACCACCCGTCGATTGCGGTGCTCTATGATGCCGACACGCTGCCCGACGGCACGCCTTGGTTTGCGATGGAGTTTGTCGAGGGCTGCCCCCTCACGGACTACTGCGAGGGGCGGGCGAGCAATTTGACGGAGCGCCTGCGCTTGTTTCGAAGCGTGTGTGAAGCGGTGCAGCACGCGCATCGACATGGCATCATCCATCGGGACCTGAAGCCGTCGAACGTGCTGGTCAGCCAGCAGGGCGAGGTGAAGTTGTTGGACTTCGGAATCGCCAAACAATTGGATACCGCCGATGCCCTGACCCGTACAGGGCTTCGGCTGATGACTCCGGCCTACGCCGCGCCCGAGCAGCAGCGGGGGGAGGCGACGGGCATTTATACGGACGTCTACGGGCTGGGGATTCTGCTGTACGAGTTACTGGCGGATCGCGTGGCGGCCACCGGCGCAGACAGGCGAGATTTGGATGTGTTGATCTCGACGGCGAGGCACGCGGAGCCGGAACGGCGATACCTGTCGGTTGAAGCGCTGCTGCGGGATCTCGACCACTTCAATGCGGGAGAGCCGCTCGAGGCGCGTCCGGATAGTTGGAAGTATCGAGGGGAGAAGTTTGTCCGCCGGCATCGGGTGGCGGTGGTGGTGGCGGCGGCGATCACGATCCTGGTTAGTGGATTATCGCTGTACTATGCGTTAGGACTACGAGATGCGCGGAACGCCGCAGTTGCCGAAGCGGCGCGCTCGCAGCGCATGATGCGCTTTGTGCTGAACTTGTTCGAAGGCGGCGACCGGTACGCTGGACCGGCGAAGGATCTTCGCGTGGTGACACTTCTCGACCGGGGTGCGGGCGAGGCGCGGGCATTGAGCGGCAATCCAGAGGCACAGGCAGAACTTTATCGGACGCTGGGCGGCGTCGAGCGAAAGTTGGGGAATCTGGAAAAGGCGGACGCTTTGCTTCGGGAGGCCGTTGCACAGGGCAAACGCCCGGCGGCGCTCTCGCTGGGGCTTTTGGAGTTGGCGTTATTACGGGCTGATCAGGCTCAGTTCGAAGAGGCCGAGCGGTTAGCCCGGGAGGGCGTGGCGTTGCGCCGGCCGCGTGAGACGGGATTGGCTGATGCGCTCGATACGCTGGGGAAGGTGTTGGAGGAGCGGGGATCCTATCCTGCCGCCATACAGGTTTTGGAGGAGGCGCTGGCTGTGCGGACGCGGTCCGGTGAATCGGAGGCTGATTTGGCCGCGACACTGGCCGGGCTAGGGAACGTGCATTTCTACGCGGGGAACTACAAGCGGTCGGAGGAGTTGAACCAGCGTTTGCTCGCGACGCATCGGCAAATTTACGGACCGCTGCATCCGTCCGTGGCGGAGGATCTGGTGAACCTGGGAGCGATTCAGCAGGACACGGGAAATTATAAGGAGGCGGAGAAGTTCCATCGGCAGGCGCTCGCCATAACTCTTCCGTTTTTCGGCGAGGATCATCCGCGGACCGCGGCCGGGCTTACGTTGATCGGACGGGCGCTGATTTTGCAGAAGAGATCGGCCGAGGCCGTGCCGTTGCTGGGACGGGCGTTGGCGATCCGGGAACGAGTTTACGGACCGGTTCATCCGCAGGTGGCGTCAACACTGAATGAACTGGGGACGGTGGCCCTATCTCGTCAGGAGTATCCGCAGGCCGAGGCGTTTTTCAAGCGGGTGGTGGCGATCTACCGCGAGGCGTATGCGGGGAAGCACTACTTGATCAGCGTCGGGCTATCGAACTTGGCGAGCGTCTATATGGCGCAGAAGCAGTTTGCCCGGGCAGAGCCGTTGCTGCGGGAATCGATGACGATTTATGCTCGGACGTTGGCGCCGACGCACGTGAACGTCGGGATTGGACGGATCAAGCTGGGGAGAACACTTTTACGTCTGGGGCGGTATCGCGAGGCCGAGGTGGAGTCCCGGAGCGGGTTTGAGATTCTGAGTAAGCAGGCAAATCCGGCGGTGAGTTGGCTGAACAATGCGAAGACGGATTTGGCGGAGGAGGGTAAGGCTATCGGGTCCACTCGGTAGCCATGTTGTTGTCGGTGACGATGCGGGCGTTGGCGGTGCGGCGGAGAATGCTGGGGCCTTCTTCGAAGGCTAGGTATTCGTTTCCGGTCGGATCGATGTTGCGGGCGGAGGCGATGACGGCATCCAGACGGGCTCGGTCGGCGGGTTCGGAAAGGTTCAACATGGGGCGGCCGTCGAGTCGGTAGTTGGCGACGTTTTCGCGCCAACGGTTTTCGTCGAGTTGCAGGGGCGAATCGCTCACCGCTAGAAATGGGCCGAAGCGGAGGACATAAGGGAAGAGGGTCGCGCCGGTGCGTTGAGCGTCCTCTGACCAAGTGGTGTTGTAGTAGATGATGCCGCCAGGTTTGAGCATGCCTCGGGCGAGGGTGAGCATTTCGGTCGAGAGCAGGTTGGTGGCTTGGGCACGCCAATGCTGCACGGTGTCCATCAAAATGGCGTCGAACTTTTGGGATTGGTGTTGGCGCATCCAGCGGCGGCCGTCGTCGACGACGACCTGGACTTTGGGGTTGCGCAGAACGGGGGCGACGTCGGGATAGCGGCGGATGACTTCGAGGTAGCCGCCGTTGATTTCGACGACGACGGCGCGCTGGACGGCCGGGTGGTTGGCAACGATCTGCGACCAAGCGCCGCCGGCCATGCCGATGAGTAGGACTTCGCGGGGAGCCGGATGGAGGTAGCTCAACGAGAGGGGGCGGATGCAGTTGTCGTACTTGACGAGGTCGGTCGAGAGGACTCCGTCGTGGGCTCCGCCGCCGTAGATCTGGCGGTCGGAATCGACGGACACAACGCCGCTGCGGGTTTCAACGAGGTCGGTGAACCGTTGGCCTGTGTACTCATTCTTATATAGGAGGCGCT
>Ga0163144_10006880_pt1 | contig 25023 bp, 21 predicted proteins | sample OliLak19BULKMAT1_FD_123175 | JGI IMG/M metagenome (GOLD analysis project Ga0163144, IMG submission 123175) | Freshwater microbial mat bacterial communities from Lake Vanda, McMurdo Dry Valleys, Antarctica - Oligotrophic Lake LV.19.BULKMAT1 | ecosystem: Environmental > Aquatic > Freshwater >... | reverse complement strand
CGACACAATCTGCGCCATCGGGGTGCGCTTGCAAGATGAAAACTTCGCGGGCTTCGTATAAATCCCAAATACGGACGGTCATGTCTTTGCTGGCGGTGGCTAACAGCGTTCCACCCGATGAAACGCGCACATCGCGCACCCAATCATCATGATGCCCAAGCACTGTACCCAGTGTTTCGCCCTTTAAGTCCCACAGGCGTAACGTATTGTCCCAAGACCCCGTTGCCAACACATTGCCCTCTAAGCCAAATGTCACTGCACTAATTTCTGCGGTATGCCCCTCAAATGTGTTTAGCGGTCTACCAATTTCACTGTTCCACACGCGTACCGTTCTGTCGGTGCTTGCGCTGGCAACCATTGTGCCACGTGGGCTAAAGCACACGCTCTCTACGCTTTCGGTATGCCCTTTAAGCGCAATACGCTCGCTGACTTTATACGTTTGGGGGTCTACAGACCACACGCGCACTAGCGTATCTGCGCCACCTGTAACCAGTGAATGACCGTCTTCGCTAAACGCCACACATTTGATGGGCGAATTTGCCGATTCTATCACTTGGTTGGGGTCGCCGCCAAACCCATTTACATAAAAAGCTAGCCCACCGCCACTGGCAATCGCCAGCATATCGCCCAAGGGTGACCACGCCACTTCTGCAATCCATGCCCGTTTTACAAACCCAATCTCTTTAAGCCGTGTTACGTTTTGTGTGTTCATGATTTGGTAATTTGCCATAAGAAACCCCTTTTGGGAACAATGATGCCTCTATTATAGCGCGTATTTTCAGTAAGGCGTGATTGGCAATAGAAGCGTTCTTAGGCTATCATTCGCTTGTAAAAATAGCAACAGGCTGACTTACGGCATGGATAACTATTTTGAACAGGGCATTCTTTTACTAGAAGAAGGCAATTATGACGAAGCCATTGCCAGCCTAACCAAGGCCGTGCGTTTGTCGTTGGGCAATTTGGGCGAAATTTTGCTGTTTCGGGGCATTGCCTATCGCCTAAAAGGAGACTTACTCCGCGCCCTTGCCGATTATGACGCATCCCTAGAACAAGACGCATATAGTGCCGAAGTGTACTGTGAACGGGGCAAGCTGTTTTTATCACAAGAAAAGTTCAAAGAAGCCCTGCAAGATTTTAACTTTGCGCTGACCATTGACGAAACCCTGGTAGAAGCCCGCCTGCAACGCGCCCTAACCCATGAAGAAATGGGCTTATACACCGAAACCGACTATGACTTAAGCCTGATTATCCAGCAAAACCCTAGCCTTTCACAGCCGTATGAAGTGCGTGGGCGCGTGCGTGCCGAACAAGCCCGCTTTGCAGAAGCCATCGCCGACCTAGAACGCTATTTACGCATGGGGGGCGGGCGCGAACACGATAACCACAGCGAAACGCAATCGTTCATCATTACCCTGCGCTTAAAGCAATGGTCTGCGCGTATTTTGGGTGGCTTTAAGCGAAAAAGAGATGGCTAAATTGGTCTAACATTGGTCTTGTGACCGTAAGCAATCTACGCCACGATAAAAAGCGTGACGTAGATAAGCATTTTGAGGAAAAGCACACCATGAAAATTGGCGTATTAGCACTACAAGGCGCGTTTATAGAGCATGAAAAAATGCTGGCAACATTGGGCGCAACACCCCAACAGGTTCGCTTGCCTAAAGACTTAGAGGGCTTGGACGGCTTGATTATTCCGGGTGGCGAAAGCACAGTAATTGGCAAGCTGGCAACCCAATTTGGCTTAATAGAGCCATTGCGAGAGTTTGCACGCCACACCCCCACATGGGGAACGTGCGCGGGTTTGATTTTTTTGGCAAAGGACATCGGCATAGAACGCCAACCCATTTTGGGCTTAATGAATGTTAAAGTCAACCGCAACGCCTTTGGGCGACAGGTAGATAGCTTTGAAATTGACTTGCCCATTAAGGGTTTGGGCGATGACCCGTTTCATGGGGTATTTATTCGCGCTCCCCTTGTGGAGGGCGTGGGTGATGGCGTAGACGTGCTGGCATCGCTCCCTGATGGGCGCGTGGTGGCGGTGCAAGAAGGGCATCTCTTAGGCACATCCTTTCACCCCGAATTAACCAACGACACGCGCCTACACGCCTACTTCTTGCAAATGGTCGCAAATGCACACCCCATTTCGGAGTAAAAACAGGAGCAATTCTGGATGAGCAGACGCTTTCGTTTTGCGCTAGAGTGGGTGTTGGTGCTATTGCCTGTGTTCTTTGTGGCACAAGACTGGCTACGCTACGACACCACGACCATTTTAGTGGGGCATGAGATGGAATGGCTGACGGGGCATGTCACGTTAGCCAGCGATGCCCTCCGCGAAACGGGGCGTATTCCGCGCTGGAATCCGTATTACAACACAGGCGAACCCCTACTCGATAACGCTTTTTCGTTTGTCATGAATCCCCTTAGTAGTTTACCCACGCTTTTAGCGGGTGGGGTGCAGGGCATTAAGTGGTCATCGGCGTTTTATGTGGCGTTTGCGGCGTTGGGCGGGTGGTACTGTGGCTATGCCATGGGCTTAAACGGTGTAGGGCGCGTGTTCTTGGGGTGGTTATTGCTGTTTAAGGGCAACCAACAGATGATGCTTCGCACAGGCTATTTTCAGCTGGCGGTGCAACAAGCCTATTTTGGCTGGATTTTGGGCGGTGCAATTGAAGTGTTGCGCACACGCAAACGCTATGCGGTGGTGCTAACGGCGTTAATGGTAATGCTGATGTTTTGGGCGGGCAATGTGTGGTATATCCTGCCCGTGTTGGTGATGTTGACAGCCGTCACATTGAGCGAAGGCGTGCTATTACGCAACACGCTTGGGCTGCGACGGATGGCGTTGGCGGGTGTGCTGACGTTGGCATTAGGGGCGGCGTACATTGTGCCTGTGGTACAAGAACAGCCTAGCATTGCCCGCCACGCCCCCGAAAAACGCGCCGGCTGGGAAATTCAAAATCCGCTAGATGCTTATGCCCTGTATGTGCGCGGTGACTATGAATTTGTCACCGAAGAAATGACGGTTTACGACCCCCATTTTGAAACAATGGGCAATGGCTGGCTAAACATTCACTATAGCTTTGTGGTGCCGTTTTGGTTTGTGGTGCTGGTGGTGGGCGCGGTTCTCTATGGCTTGTTGCGTCATCGTGTGCGTTGGCGTTATAACCGCATCACGGGCTTCTTTATTGCGGCATTTCAGCTTCGCAATATCACCGCGCCACGACAACCCATGACCCCACAAACCGCGTTTTACTTGCGCTTCGCTCTCATTGGTGGGGTGATGATTGTCCTTATGACCCTATGGGGCATGGGTGGCACAAGCCTATTTGTATGGCTTTATGAGCAGTTTCCGCTCTTGGGGCAATGGCGTTTTGTGGGGCGTGCGCTGGCGATGGGGTCTTTTTGGGTGGCTATTTTAACTGCCATTATGGTGCATTGGCTTTGGATGCGTGCCAGTATGCGCGGACGCGGTGCGCTTTTGCTAGGGTGTGCGCTGGTGTTGATTGAATTGGGGAGCTTTTGGGGTTATTCGCCGAATGTCATTGCCTATCATGAGGAATATGATGCCTGCCTTGCCGATTTACGCGCCAGAGAAGGCGAGGATGCCTTTTTAACCGTAGAGTATTTGGGTTATAACATCATGACCAGTTTTCTAAAGCATAAAGTAAGGCATTGGAGTATTGAAGCAGACTTTTACATGATTCCCGAACCCAACACGCTAGGATGGGTAGACGACTTTACGTTAGCGCGGGAAAACCCACCCTACTACTTGGTGCTAGATGGCAATGTCAGTAGCAATTTAGTGCAGGATGGGCAATATCTGCCCGACCGTAAAAGCCTACCGTCACAATATACCGAACAATGCTTGTGGGCATACACCGACAAGGCGTTGCCGCATGCGTTTAGCATCGGCGCGGAATGGCAACAAGGTTATGCTGATTTACCTGCCGAGTATTGGGGCTACGCTAACTTTATTACGCCCGTCACCGCACTATACCGTGAGTACGATACGATTGCGCTGGTGGTAGAGGGCAACGCAAAAGCCGATTATGTGCTAGTGATGGAAAGCGCGTTTAGGGGCTGGCAAGCCACGCTTAACGGTGAGCGCGTGCCATTAGAGATTATTGGGGGGATGCTTGCGCTAAAAGTGCCTCAAGATGGGCAATTACACCAAATCCTGTTTGAGTATCGTCCGCAAGAGTTTATAATAGGCGCGTTTATCACCCTTGTGAGTGCGGTGGGGTGCGTGATAGCTTTGCTGTTGCCACGTCGTCATCATCGCGCCCCTGTTACGGAGAACGCCCCTAGTGAAACAACTTAAATCGGTCGCGATTAATCTTGCCATTGCTCTTGTCACCACCCTTATAGCGGTGCTATTGCTAGAAGTCCTCCGCCCGAATACCATCAGGCAAGCACAAGCCCTCTTAGGGATGCCCTTGCCCATCCGCTTTTATGCGGGCATGGGTGATAGCTTTACGTATCAGGGGCAAATTACCGCGCCACCCCCCAACCCCTATGAAATTATCAGCGAGTATATCCCTCTTTATGACGCTGACGGCTTTCGCGCGCCACAAAAGCCCGCAGAACGCTATCAAGTGATTGCACTGGGCGATTCTTTTACCGAAGCGTATACCGTCGCTATCCCGTGGACGGATGTTTTGGCAAACGAGACGGGCTTAAGTGTGCGGAACTTGGGCGTGCGTGGCTATGGCATGATAGAAGAAGCCCTCATCATGAAAACTTATGCCAATGACCAAAGCATGGACTATGTGGTTGTGGCGTTTTTTGAGGGCAACGACGTTTCTAATGCCGAATCTTATTACTGGACAGATTTTAAGCCTCCCCTAGAAGTGACGGGGCAAGAGACGGTGCGCGATAATACCTTTTGGCAATTTGTCCACACGCCACAACCGCGCTATAAATACCCCCTTAACCTAACTCTCAACGGGAAAACCACGCCTATGACGTTCTTAGAGGGCTTTCTGTGGGGGCTAAACGTAGAACTTGCGGATATTGCCCAATCGTGGCAACTAGAGCAAATTGCTTTAGCATGGCGCGATATTAAAGAAGTCGCAGGGGAGGCGTGCGTCGTCATGGCGTATATTCCGTCTAAAGAACATATCTATGTAACGTTGCTTACTTTAGAAGAACGCGCCCCCATCTTTGATACCCCCTTTCGGCAGTTTTTACGTGATAATGGGCGACTAGGCTCTGAACCCGACCCCACTACCACCTATGAAACGCTTGCGCCACGCCTAAAAAATGTGAATGTGGCAGTGGTAGAACGCGCCGAACAAGAAGGCTTGGCGGTGCTTGACCTTACGCCCATCTTTACGCAAGCGGCGCAGGAGGGTGCGTTGCTTTATCATGTGTATGACACGCACGCCAACCAAGCAGGCAATGACCTGATAGGCAAAGCCGTCGGCGAGGCGTTGCTGGGTGGCATTTGCACGCAGTAAGTAAGGCGCGTGGGCATGTGTTATAAATGATGATTATTGCCAGCAGGCGTAGATACGGCTAGAATGAAGTCCCATTTGCGAAACACATCAAACGAGAGATAAACAGGATAAATTATGCGACTTGGGATTATTGGCTTGCCCAACTGTGGAAAAACCACGCTCTTTAACGCGCTTACGGGGTCTAGTTTGCCCACAAGTGCCGTTTCTAGCGGACAATTTGAGATCAATACCGCCGTCGTCAGTGTACCCGATGAGCGCGTGGATAAACTTGGCGTGATGTATGAAACCAAGAAGAAAACCTATGCCACTATTACCTATGTGGACATAGGCGGGCTAGACAAGGGCATTGGACAAGGCGGACTGAGTGGGCAATTTAGAAACGCCCTCCAACAAGTAGACGGCTTCGTCCATGTTATTCGTGCGTTTAGAAGCGACACTGTGCCACATCCGTATGTGACAATCGACCCCCAACGCGACCTTGAGATTATTGACAGCGAGTTTTTGCTGATTGATATTCTCGCCGTAGAAGCTCGCCTAGACCGCCTAAACCATGATATTCGGGTGAAGGGCAAGCGTGTAGACCAAAACTTGCTAGATGAACAGCCTATCCTAGAGCGCGTTAAAGCCCAGCTCGATGCGTCCAAGCCCTTGCGTGACCTTGAATTTACGCCCGAAGAACTAAAGATGATTGGCGGTTTTGGCTTTTTAACGCTTAAGCCTGTACTGATGGTCATTAACCTTGGCGATGAAGTAAGCGAAGGCGACCGTGAAGTAAAGTACAGCTATAGCCACGCCCGACACATTGCCCTGCAAGCCGCCCTAGAAGCCGAATTGGCACAGCTTTCTGCCGAGGATGCCGAGATGTTTATGGAAGAATACGGCGTATCGGAGCTAAGCGCGTCTAAAGTGATTAAGCTAAGCTACGAATTGCTAGGGATTCATTCGTTTTTGACGGCGGGCGATAAAGAGTGCCGCGCATGGAGTATTCCTAAGGGTGCAAATGCTTGGGAAGCGGCGGGTGCAATCCATACCGACATTCAAAACGGCTTTATTCGTGCCGAAGTGATTCCTTATGACATCATGGCAGAAGCCGGTAGCGAAAAAGCAGTAAAGGCGTTGGGCAAGATGCGCCTAGAATCTAAAGATTATGTCGTGCAAAACGGCGATATTTTGGTGTTTAGACACAGCGGTTAAACGCACATTATCGGGTTGACGAAAGCCCGTGATTCTTGTTACAATAACCGCTTGAAGTGGGGCGGTGGTGAAATGGCAGACACGACCGCCTTAAAAGCGGTTTCCGCAAGGAGTGCGGGTTCGACTCCCGCCCGCCCCACACACACAAAGCGATGGCTTAGGCTGTCGCTTTTTGCATTTCTGGAACAAAACAAGACGTTTTCACGTATAGTAAAAAGTGTTTTAATAGCGTTTCGCTATATCAATCAAGTGAGGGTATTTGGGATGGGAAACAGTTTAGCACGCATTATTTCTTTGCTAATTGTGGTAGGGGGCTTTGCGGGCGTAATGATTACGCTCATCATCGCTTCGGGGCTTTCTAATTTTGGTGATTACATAATTTTGTTCTTTTTGGGGGCGTTTATGCTGGGGGGCATTGGGTTTACCGCAAATTGGGGTGAATCGGACACTAAAAGCACAGAAGAAAGCGCCAGTAAGCGCAAAAGTGGCGATAAAATTAATCGCCTCCTAGACCGCCTTAGTGATGAAGAACTCGATGACCTGCGTGACCGCCTAAGCGAAGAAATAGAAACGGGCTATGGCTTGTCTAGTGATGGCGAAATTGTTAAACGGCGTTAAACAGGGCAATCGTAGGAAAAAGAGGGTGCTAAAATAAGGCGTTTTAGGCTAAACTGTAAGGTATAAGATGTAAGTCTGTCACAGAAAGGGAAACGCCCCATGAAGTTATTCCGTTATACACTAGCCCTATGCGTCCTGATGATGAGCGTGAGTGTGTGGGCGCAAACCACCACCACCGCCACAGAAAGCGCACCTACTTCAAACATCAATTGGCTCTTTTCGGCGTGTGATAATCGCGGTGTTGTGGACTTGACTGGCACAATGCAAGCCAATTATGACATTTACATTCAGATGTACCGTGAAACGGGGGCGCGTGGTGTGGCTCTTAGTGACCTCATTCGCGTACCCGTAAACGGCACATTCCAAGTCAGCCAAGTGCTAAATTACCCCAGTGGACAAGTGCTAGGCATCGGACAATTTGCCAGCCTTAAAATTAGCATTGCCCGCGAAAGTGACCCCACTTCTAGCTTATACAGCACCATTCAAGATGATGTGTATGACACCTGCATTACGCCTGCCTATGGCACGGTTGCCACAACAGTGGCGGGGACAGGCACAACAGGCACAGGCACAGCCATTAACCCCACTACAGGGCAAACCGTTACCGCCAACGTGGGCGAAGTAATTAGCCGTAGCAATGTGCTAAAACCTGGTGGTGGCTATCTAAACCGCGTTTTTGCCCAGCCCCGAGAAGGTGTAGTACAAATTGGCGCACGCCCCAGCCTAAATGTGCGTGAAATAGGGCGCGTTGGCGATGTGGGCTTGATTTTTGCCGAATGTGACCAATTTGCAGGCGCAAACCCCGGCAGACTCTTTGATACCGACAATCTAACGGTCTTTTGGTCTTGGTTTGCAAAAACGGCTGCCCAAGTGCGTGACCACCAAGCCCAAGTACAATATGTCGTTCAAATTGAAATGTTGGGTGCGCCCGGACAATTCTTCCAGAGCGTGCAAGTTAGCCCCATTGCTCGGCTTGAAGATGGCAATTATTGGACATTCTACACGGTCAATATGGGCAGTGGGTGGAAGCCCGGCTTGTATCGCATTAACTATCGCGCAACATGGCTACAAGCCATTACCGATGGCTATGACGATTTTGGTCCCGCTACAGAAAACGAAGTAGTGACAGGGTTTTGTGTCTTTAACATAGAAGCCAATCCCTATGGCACAGCCGTCACCCATCGCTTGCCTGTCGCCCCATAAGCACCCGTAAAACAATACCTTATGATGATGGGGGACATTGTTCCCCCTTTTACCTATTTAAGATGCTCATTAAAGAAGCCTTATGCTAAAAGAACACACCCAACAACTCCTCAATATTAGCCTCACCGATGAGCAAGTGACACAGTTTGAATCCTATTCTAGCGAGCTTCAAGACTGGAACACGCGCATTAACCTGACGGCAATTACCGACCCCCAAGGCATTGCCATTCGGCACTTTTTAGACTCGCTCACGGTGGTGCAAGTGATTGGCTTTGATGCAGGCGATAAACTCATTGACGTGGGAACAGGTGCGGGCTTTCCGGGCTTGCCCCTTGCAATTTTGTTTCCGCAGGTGCATGTCACCTTAATGGAAGCCACAGGCAAAAAACTCACGTTTATTCAGCATGTCATCGATACTTTGGGCTTAAAGAACGCGAAAACGCTTCATGCACGCGCAGAGGATGCCGGGCAAGATGTGGCGCATCGTGGGATGTATGATGTGGTGTTGGCGCGGGCAGTGGCACGCTTGCCTGTTTTGCTGGAGTATATGCTGCCGTTAGCAAAAATAGGCGGTTTTTGCATTGCCATGAAGGGCGCAACCGCCCTAGAAGAAATTGAAGATTCTAAACGTGCGCTGTTTATTTTGCATGGTGATGTAAAGCCCCCTGTAACGGTGCAATTGCCGTTTGTGGAGGACGACCACTATTTAATTACCGTAGAAAAACTAGAAAAAACCCCCAAGACCTATCCCCGCAAAGCCGGCTTACCCGCTAAGAAACCCATCGGTTTTTAGGCAGGCTCTAGGGTAACCGCAACACTATCACCACGGCTAATGGGTGGTACATAGTGCAAGCCAATCACCTTGTCGCCCCCATCGGGCTGAATGATGATGGGGCGTAAGTAATCTAGCTTAGACAAAAACGATACCACCATATCCCCCACACTATCCAAACCATCGGGTAGGTTTTGGGGCAGGCTATAGCCCGTCATGAGGACATATTGCCACAAGTCTTTAAGCACCGATTGCGGTAAAAAGTGGCTTTCGCCCCCTTCGGGCAATAGCGAAAGGCTAATGCGCCGTTTGCCTTCATCACGTACTGCCACGCTAAACGGTTTGGGCGTGTCGCCTAGTGTATGATGTTGGGGTGTTTTACGGGCTAAATTAACGATATTGCGCCAAAATGCTTCAAACGTCACATCTTGCGTTTGCCCATTTAGGCGTTTCGCCAGCACATCCGCCCGCAACGGTTCGGCATAAGGGTCTTTATCGATGTGGATGTAGACCATAATCGGCAAGGGGCGCAGATACGATTCCATCAGGGGGCGCACTTCGTCCCACGTTAACCCATCATCCACCCCCAACGCAGGAAAAGACACGCTGGCAAATTGCTCATCGGCATAGACGCTGGCGAATTTTTGTAAGCCCGCTTCAATGCTTTCTAGGCGGGCTTTGGCGTTGGGGTGCTTCTTGATGGGGAAGTTAAGTACCCACTTCTCACCCCCCTTGTACAGCAACAGCTTACCAATATCAAAGTTATCGGCTTGGCATAGCGCGTGATACGCCTCATACATGGGCGGAAATGCCTGCTTAAACTTTTGTGCAATGCCCTTAGACATGCTCCCGTGTGTATTAACGGGATTGATGAGTACATGCGCCGGGCTTGTAAACAGTGTGCCGTATAGGGTAGTAATCATGGGGTTTGCCCTTATTTAGTTACTTGCCAATAGCGTAATTTCGCTCAAAATTGTGTTCAAATTTGGGTTGCTCTCTAGCGAAACATTGGCTTGTGGTACACGCGCATTTGCAATAACGGCACTATCGCCATCCGGCAAAATGACCGCAAAACCGCTTTCAAGGTCGCCATCAAGGTTACTGACTTGGTATGCCACACGATACCCTGTTGTGCCAAAGTTATTCACCTCGCTTACGTCGCTTATGGTAGCGTTGGCGACATTGTCGCTAACCCACTGTTGGGCGGCGGTGCTATCGGCAATGGCTTGGCTAATGCGTTCAATGCGAATGGTGTTGCCGTCGCCACTTAGGCTGGTGGGGGCGTTTAAGCCACTATCTACCACTTGCCAGCTATTGGGGAAGCGTACCAGTGCGCCGTTGTTGGTGTCTACAAATCCTGACCAATCAAAAGCCACGCCGTAAAGGGCGTTATTGGGCTTAAAGTTTTCTAGGGTGTTGTCTAATAGATGCAACGCCACATTGGTAGAATCGGGGGGGGTGATAACGCGCACATTGTAAATCCATTCGCCGTCTGTGTAAGACACTTGGCGAGCGATAAAACTTTGTAAGCCACGCCCTAGCGTAAAGTCGATGACGAGGCGGTCATTTTCCACTTTGCGCCCCACTTCTGACCAAGTGGTGTAATCGCGCCAGCTACTGCCCAGCCACTCGGCGTTAAAGAACTCTTGTAGGTCGTCAGTGCTTTCTACAGGCGTAAGGGGTGAAATGACGCGGGCATCCAATACGGATTGGGCGTTGCTATTCCTCATGGACGTTTGTACTTCAGTGGCGTTATTGGTATCTGCGACAGTATCCCAACCCGAAGGCACACTAACGCTAAAGATACCCGTTTTGTGTTGATGTTGGGTGTCAAACGTGATGGTGCTTAGGTCACTAATGGGGGTGGGGCGTTGGGGTGCGTTGGTGGGTGTGGGCGGAATCACTTGGTTCTGGCTGGTTTGAACAAGGGGCGCAAGCGCACTTGCCGCCAACACAAACACCAAGAAAAACCCTAAGTAAACGTTCAGGCGGTTACGTTTCGCCTTCGATTTTTGTAAAGACATGGTGGTAATTTCTCCAGTTGGCTTAATCTATTAGGTTGGCAAAAACGTCCTTATCATACCTAAAAAGCCCCCTCATGGGTAGGGCTTGACAGAAAGCCTTAAAAAGCCCACAATGACACATGATGAACTCTTTTGAACCTTTAAGACAGGTGATTTATGAACGTGCTAGTTCGCCAATGGTCTGTCTTTCCTTCGTTGGTACATCACAAAACCAGATAATCCGTTAGGAGACGAACGAAAATGACCGAACAAACCTTGCAAGAGGTGATATTGCCCGAAACCTATGAAGGCTATAGCATCCGCCCCATCCAATACACTGATGATGATTATGCGCAAATGGCAGCCCTGTGGGATATGGGCAATCACTATAACGGCATTGATGCAAATCACAGCATTGACGACGTAAAAGAAGAGGTCACAGACCCCCGCTTTAATGTTGAAACGTCCACGCGCTGTATTTTTGACCCTGAAGGGCGCATGATTGCCCAAGCGATGGTATTTGATACGTCAGCAATTCCTGTGCGTGTGTTTATGGTGATGGATATTCACACCGAGCATCGTGGCAGAGGGCTAGAACACGCCATGATGACGTGGGCAGAAGCACGTGCTCGCCAAGCTATTGAGAAATGCCCTCCCGAAGCCAAAGTAACACTAGAGCTATGGTCATTTGCCGCCGATAAACAGCGCATTGCCACTATGGAGGAATACGGTTTTGAGAAGGCGCGTTTCTTCTACAGGATGAAAATTCACTTTGATGACACCAACCCCACTGTGCCAGCCTTGCCCGAAGGCTTTCACATTCGCGCCTTTAACTATCCCGAAGAATTAACCGTGTATGCCGAAGCACGTCTGAACTCCTTCCAAGACCATTGGGGCTTTGTGGTACAGCCAATAGAGCGCGTGATAGAAGATTTGCGCAAGTGGTATGACAACGACTCTAAATTTGACTCATCGCTGTGCTATTTTGTGATAGACAGTAGCAATGGCGCAATTGCGGCGTTTTCCATGTGTCGTATTGAAGAGTGGGGCGAACCCAATCAGGGCTATGTGACGACATTGGGGACAACGCGGGCGTATCGTGGGAAAGGGCTGGCATTGGCGGTATTGCGCCACTCTTTCGCAGGCATATGGGAGCGTGGCAAGCGCAAAATGACGCTTCATGTGGATGGCGCAAGCCTAACGGGTGCGGTGCGCTTATACGAAAAAGCGGGCATGGAAATTGACTATATCGAAACCGCGTATCGTAAAACCCTACGCGATGGCATAGACCTAACGACATCTACGCTAAAAATAGAATCGTAAACAAAAACGTAGGGGCGTGCCTCTGGCGCATCCGTGAAAAACCCCGATGCACGCGACAATATATAAAAATCGGACACCCAGAAGGGTGTCCTTACAAATGCGTTATTTTATGGTGTGTTGGGGTGCACCCGTTGGGTTGCCCGTTTATTTAATCCCACTCAAACGGGTTGGCATAGTTCTCCCAGACGGTTTGCCCCTGTGCAAATTCTTCGTCTGTCAGCAGGCACGCATCCAAACATGCTTGCAATGCTTCTTTTTCCAGGTCTACGCCAATAAACACCAGTTCTTGCCGTCTATCGCCAATCTCGGGCAAAAATTCGGCTTTAATCTCGGCGACCCATTGGGGGTCATCGGGATATTCGCTTTCATCTACCGTACACCACCACGTGCCAATGGGGTCTAGCAAAATTTGTAAGCCCGCCTGCGACCATTGCCCCACGCTTTCGCTGTCGGTTGCCAGCCATGCAATGCCTTTAGACCGCAGTATATCCTTTAAGATGCCCTCGTTGGTGATGGCATTAAATAGGCGTTTGGGGTGGAACGGCTTCCGCGCACGATACACCATGCTACTAATGCCATATTCCTCGGTTTCGGGCGTGTGTGGCTCTGTTGTTAGCCATTCCTCAAATGTACCAGCGGTCTCATAGTCAAAAAGCCCCGTGTTGATAATTTCTTTCAGGTCAATTTGGCTGTTGACGGTACGAATAATCCGCGCTTGGGGGTTCATCTTCTTGATGAGGCGTTCTAGGCGATTGACTTCGTTTTCTTCTGCTAGGTCACACTTATTCAGCAAAATCACGTTGGCAAATTCGATTTGGTCTACTAGCAAATGAGCAATGGTGCGGTCATCATCTGCACCTGAGCCAATTTCGCGGTCTGCCAGCGTTTCTAATGAGCGCAATTGCACCATAATATTGTGCGCGTCTACCACGGTTACCATAGTGTCTAGTTCGGCAATATCGCTAAGGCTATTTTCTTCATCATCTAATGGAAACGTGAAGGTTTCGGCAACGGGCAAAGGCTCGCTAATGCCCGATGATTCAATGAGCAGGTAATCAAACTTGCCGTCCATTGCCAAATTGCCAATTTCTACTAGCAAATCTTCACGGAGCGTACAGCAAATACAGCCGTTGCTCATTTCTACCAGGCGTTCTTCAACACGGTTTAATTGTGCGCCACCCTCACGCACCAATTGGGCATCTACGTTAATCTCGCTCATGTCGTTGACGATAACCGCCACGCGCAAGCCTTGACGGTTGTTTAACACATGGTTGAGAAGGGTAGTTTTGCCCGCCCCCAAAAAACCACTTAATACAGTTACCGGGAGTTTCTTCATGCTTACTGGCTCGCTTTCTTGGCTATAACAAACTTTTTAGGGTGCGACCATTGCGTTCTAAAAATGCCACTAAACCAATCTTATCAACCGTTTTCATGTCACTGGTTGTTAGGGTCACTTTAACCCATTGGTCAATTGCAGGCACATAAAAACGCTTGGATTGCATATTTAGCTTAAATGTGCGTTTGGTCGTGTTAAACGACTTGCTTCGGCTCTGCCCAAATTGAGGGGTGCGTGTAGTGATTTTGCGTTTACTCGCCATAATGAATCTTTCTATATGATACTTTGTCTCAATAGGGTGTTGAGTTTAGCAGAAGGCGTAAAACGAATCAAGTGTGTATCTTATACAAGCGTGGTGATTTGGGCTATGCTTTGACGCATTGAATTAGGGTTCTTCAAATGAAGCTTATGTCTATCTTGGGCTTTTTGGTGTATCGCGTTGCGTCTATGGGTAGCCTACTATACAATAGAAGCATTGCTAAGTTAAAGATATGGAAGCTAGGGTTTGCCCATGATTGGACGTGAACTCGGCGGGTATCGTATAGAAGAGCAAATTGGCGCAGGGGGCATGGCAACTGTTTTCAAAGCCTTTGACCCCAAAACCGAACGATACGTCGCCATTAAAGTATTACCACAACAATATTCTACAGACCCGATGTTTAAGACACGCTTTGAAAACGAAGCGCGCTCGATTGCAAAGCTAGAGCATCTTCACATTTTGCCCGTTTTTGCCTATGGCGAACAAGACGGCATCAGCTATATGGCGATGCGCTATCTGGACACGGGGTCACTTTCGGACTACATTAAGCAACAATCACCCCTGCCCCTAACGACAATTGCCGCCATCTTGCGCCAGCTTGCCGATGCGCTAGACTATGCCCACGCCAATGGCATCCTACACCGCGACATCAAACCCTCTAACGCCCTCCTAGACAAAGTAGGCAACGCCTATCTTACCGACTTTGGCATTGCTAAGATGGTGGGTGGCACAGCAGGGCTAGATTTAACGGGTAGTGGCATTATTGGCACACCCTTTTACATGAGTCCTGAACAGTGCCGTGGCGAAAAAGACCTTACGCCTGCCAGCGATTTATACGCGCTGGGCGTGGTGCTATATGAAATGATTACAGGGCATACGCCGTATCGTGCCGAAACCCCTCTGGCTGTGCTACAAATGCACCTCTTTGACCCGCTTCCCATGCCTAAAGGCTCACGTTCAGATTTGCCAGAGGCGGCGCAAAATGTGGTCATTAAGTCAATGGCAAAAGACCCTTCCCAGCGTTATGCCACAGGCTTCGCGTTGGCAAAGGCGTTTGAGGACGCGCTGGCAAAAGCCGAAACTGCCGTTGGCTTGTCAAATGACGTTGATAACATTTTCACGCTAGTGGGCGAACAACCCACAATGGGCGCTCCTGTTAAGCCCGTCACCCAAACCGTCTCTAGTGTTACGGGGACACCCCCCCCGCAAACGGGAACTGTGAGCGCAGGAACGGGCAACTTTAGCACTGGCACACTTGCTCCTGTGGTGTCTAGCTCTTCTGTAGGCTATTTGGTGGCGGGCATTGTGGCAATTGTGGCAATTTTCGCGGTTATCTTCTTGGCATTGCCCCAAGAAACGCGTGATAGTGTGATGGTGGGTGTTGGGGTTCTTCAGCCCTCTGCGACACCCACAGCCACCGCGACAAACACACCCACCAATACGCCGACTTCTACCCCTACCAATACACCCACCAACACGCCAACAGCGACCGGCACGCCCACCAATACGCCAACAGCGACTTCTACACCCTTAGCGGCAGACCCTTTTAGCCGCGATGAGGTAGGCGTGGTTTTGGGTAATGTTGGGCAAGATACAGACGCACTAGAACGCTTTGTCCGTGACCTACAAGCAGGCAACATAGCCATCGTGGGCTTGCCTTATAACCCCACAGACCCCAGAGAAGCCGAAATGGCTCTAAATACTTATGATGGTGCAATGGTGGTGTGGAGCGAGGAAAGAGGCGACATACGCTTTGTTCACCTGCTTATCAATGAACGCTATGACGAGCCTGTTTACTTGCCTGACACACTGATGAATGGCGTGATGTTGCGCGATTATCGCTTTGTGTATCCGCCCAGTACAGACCGCCGTTTCTTAAGAAACCTCATTGATGGGCAGGTGGCGGTTTTGGACGGGCGTTATCAAGATGCCATTACATCGTTTAATCGTGCCGAAACGTTTGCCCCTAATGCGTCTCGTAGCCAACGCGCCGAAGGCTTGTTCTTTTATCGTGCGCTGGCACACCTTAACTCGGGTAACTATAACGATGCCATTGCCGACCTTGACACGGCACTGGATAGTTCTGAAGAATTTTTAGAGGCGTTTATCAATCGGGGCTTGCTAAAGACAGCCATCGGGGACTATGAGGGCGCACTCGCCGACTATACACGCGCACTCGACCTTAACCCCGATAGCCTGCCTGCGTACTATAATCGCGCCCGTGTGTACTTGCTAACGGGTGACTTCGACCTTGCGATAGACGACTTTAACAGTGTCATTGGCATTGATAGGGGCTATTCGCTGGCGTATGAGGGGCGTGGACGCGCCTATTTTGGCACAGGAGATTTTACAAGGTCACTAGAAGACTTAAGCCGCGCTATAGACCTAGAACCCAACTTTGTGGATGCCCTGCGCCAACGCGCCTTTGTCCAAAGCTATGTGGGTAGCTCTGAAGATGTGATTGCCGACCTTGACCGCGTACTAGAAATTTTGCCCGATGATGTTGGGTCTTATACGGTGCGTGGGCAAGTCAAAATTCAGTCCGGTGACATTGAAGGTGGGCTTGCCGACTATGAGGCTGCGCTTGCCCTAGACGAGAATAACTATGATGCACTGACGCGCTTAGGGTCGTTTTATCTCGATGAGAACCAGTTTGATGAAGCTCTGGATTACTATAATCGTGCCATCAGCCTTTATAACGAGGATTCGGATGCTTTTGCCCAACGTGGACGCATTTATCTGGCACAAAATAAACCGCGTGAAGCCTTAAGTGACTTCCAACGTGCTGTTAGCCTGTACGATGAATCTTCGCGGTATTATGCACTGCTAGGACGCGCCGAATACTTGCTGGGCAATGACGACGAAGCCCTTGAGGCGTTTGATGCTGCATTGTCGCTGCATGAAGAAGAATTGGCGTACACTTATCGCGGTGTTCTAAAGTTCTATGCCAATGAAGATGAGGAGGGTGCGTGGGCAGACTATGAAGCGGCAGTTGCTGCGGGAGGTCAAGAATCTGATACCTTCTATTATCGCGGTGTATTTTATGCCAATGGCACAGAACAAGATTATAACAGTTCCATCGTAGAATATACGCGCGCGATAGAACTGAACGGCTCTTTTGCAGATGCGTTTAACGAGCGTGGCTTGTCTTACTACTATACGGGACGCTACGAAGAAGCGATTGCCGACTTTGAGCGCGTGCTAGAAATAAATGACGAATACAACTTTGCTTATAACAACTTGGGTTTGGTGGCATACCGACAAGGGCGCGATGCGGATGCAGAAGCCTTCTACACGCGAGCCATAGACTTACGCCCCTCTGCACTAACGCATAACAATCGCGGGCTAGTGCGCTATGAACAGAGCATGTATGAAGAAGCTATTGAAGACTATACCGCAGCCATTGCCCTTAACGATACTGTGGCGGGCTATTACGCCAATCGTGGGCAAGCACAATATGCCCTCCGTGAGTATGACCTTGCGCTAACCGACCTTGAAAAATCACTAAGCATCGGTGAAACCGTTAAGGCGTATCAATATCGGGGTAAAATTGCCAACCGCAGCCAAGAATACGAAGATGCCATTAGTGATTTTAATGCTGCGATTGACTTGGATGACCGCGCTTCTGGTGTGTATGTGGATAGAGGTACAGCCTACGTCAACAGCCAGCAATACGAGCTTGCGCTTGATGACCTAAACTTTGCGCTAGACCTAGACCCGTCCCTATCGAATGCCTATTACTGGCGAGCTTTGGCGAGCTACCATCTAGCCGACTATGAAACCTCTCTCAAGGACATGAGCGAGTATATCAGCGTTTATGACCAAGACGGCATTGCCTATTACTGGCGCGGGGTGATCTATCGCCAACTACGCGACTATGAGAGCGCGGTGGCTGACCTTGACGTTTCAATTGAATCATGTAATAGCGAATGCCACTTTGATTACTTTATGCGAGCAGATTCGTTCTTGTCATTGAATAACCATGTGGCTGCCCGTGCCGACTTCTTAGAAGCGGTAACGCTAGAACCTAATTATGGGGCTGCATGGCGTGGGCTGGGTGCAACTGCCTATCGCTTGGGTGAATATAAAGAGTCTGTTGAGTTCTATAACACAGCAATTGAAATTTCATCTAGTGATGCCGTAGCATACTATAGCGTTGGTGTTGCCTATGATGCACTGGGCGATGTTGAAAACGCGCTGAGGTCATGGAATCAGTCTATTCGGTTGCGGACAGGTGACATTAGCACCCGTGAATTGTTGCTTACAAGTGGTGATGTGACGGGTGCGATTGAAAGCACGCTTTCGCAAGACCACTTCACATTTGAAGCGACTGCCGAGCAAGTGATTTCAATTACGTTAAGCGAAGGAAGCGGTAACACCCTTGATTCTGTCATCGTTCTTCGCGCCCCAGATGGCACGCCCATTGCGTTTAATGATGATGGGGATGATGGTGGGCGGTACTCGGCAACTTTGGATATCAGACTGCCCATTGATGGCTTGTATACCATTGTGGTGGCGGGCTATGACGGCACTAGTATCGGTGACTTTACCATGACAGTAGACCTTCGATAAAGCCTTGTTTTAAGGGGGAGATTACTCCCCCTTTGGGTATGAAACTTCATGATGCTTGCGTCTTTAGGGTGTAGACAATACACCATGACACCGCAAAATGAAAGAAGAAAGGTCAAATTTTGATGGATGCACAACGCTTAATCCACCTACGCGCCCAAAAAGACGAGTTCTTTAAGAATCATCCACAATCGCCCATAAAGCCCGACCAGCAAGCAACATTTACGGGGCTAAAGTATTTTGTGGGCAATCCAAAGCTAGATTTGGTGGTGATTGTGAAGCCCTTTGAGGAGCAGAAAGACGTACAAATTCAAACCTCCACAGGCGATGCACGCTGGTATCGGCGGTATGGCGAACTTTACTTCTTAGCAGAAGGGCAAGAAGCTCGTTTAACCCTATACCAAACACCCAACGGTTTCTTTTTGCCGTTTGTAGACGCGCTAGCAGGCAAGGAAACGTATCCTAGCGGACGCTATTTAGAACCCGAAGCGCTGCCTGACGGCACATTTAGAATTGACTTTAATCAAGCCTATAACCCCTATTGCGCTTATGGTGACGGCTGGAGTTGCCCCATTACACCTGCCGAAAATCGTTTGTCGGTGGCAATTCGCGCTGGTGAAAAAATCTATTAGGGTTTTCCTGCCCTCTATTCTTCGGGCTTCTTTAGCGGGTTACGGAGTTTAGAGGGTATTTCTATCTCTTGGACATGAAGCATTTCACTTTGTTTGGGGTTTAGCTTACCAATGGGGTAAGGGTCTATGCCCCCTAGTTCTGCGCCCATCATGCGCTGAATTGCCATCATTTCTTGGGTGGTGATGTTTTCCATTGTGCCTTCAGCGTTATCGGTGGTTTTTGTGGCAAATGCACGATGAAACGCAATGGTATGAAACTGAACGCTTGCCATATTTGCCAGCACCAACGCGCCGGGTGACAACGAGGACGGCGTAATATCACTTTGGCGAATGAGCAAGATACTGGTAAACAATACTCCCACGCCCAACCATTGCCCCAATGTGAGGCTTTCCCCCAAGACAAACGATGCCAGCAATAAAGAAACGCCAATTTCGGTAATGCCTAAAATGGCGATTTGCATCCCCCCAAAGAACTTTACGCCTGCAAAAATGGCAAGCCGTGAGAGGGCAGTCGTGATGCCCAGAATGCCAATCCAAGGGAGCGCGTCCTGAATCATCACCGTAGAAACAGGGGGCGAAATTGCCAGCCACACCATCACCACCACCACGCCCATCGTGGTTAGAATGTAAAGTGTTGCTGTGGGCGATGGCATTTCATGAAGCACATATTGGCTAAGAACCACCGTACCCGCAAACATGAGGGCATTTGCCAGCATTAGCCCCACTCCCGCCCAATTGATGCCGTTAGCGTTCATGCTGGTAATCATGATGAGCGCAAATAACGCCAGCCCCACCCTTAATAGGGTAATTCCAGAGGTGCGTTGTCCCCCAATGCGAGCCAAAAGCACCGCAAACGCCAAATAAGAACCGTTGATAAGCTGAACAAGGGACGCATCAAGCTGTGTGAGCGACGCATAGTAAAATAGTGACCCAATGCCGTTGATAGAGCCAATGACAATGCACCCAATTAAACCTGCAGGGTAAATATACAAATATCTGCGAAAGAAAAGCGAATAGATAAGCCACAAAAAGCCCACCGCAACGCTGGTTCTAAGGGCTGCGACTGTAAACGAATCTGCGCCTGCTTGGATGGCAAGTTTACCAAAGATGGGAGCCATCCCTAAGAAAAACGGGGCAGAGAGGGCAACAAGAACTTTATAGGGTGGTGGCTGTTGAAGGGTCATGAGGTGTGTTACAGTGATTGACGAGAAGCAAGCTTTTTAATGCGTGAACCGTTGGCGCGTGCTTCGGGGTTGGCGATGATGGGCATCACGACAATAAACTCGCTGCCCGGACAGTGTTCAGGGTCATAACCGGGGCTTTCTACCCAAATTTTGCCCCCGTGCGCCTCAACGATGCCCTTACAAATGGTTAAGCCTAGTCCTAGCCCACCCCCCAAGTAATTGGTTTTGCTGGTGGTGTGCAGGGCAATATCGCCCCCAATGCTCATGCGTTCAAAGATAAGCTCGCGCATTTCTGGGGCAATCCCAACGCCCGAATCTTTAATGCTAAAGCGCACGATTTGGTTGTTGGTTTGGGCTTGTATCAAAATACTGCCCCCATCAGGTGTGTACTTAATGGCGTTGCTAATAAGGTTGCTTACCATTTGTTGCACGAGTGCCTCATCAAAGCGTGCTGCCACAGGAAACTCGGCTTGGTTAAAGTAAATGCCCAAGCGACGCTCGGCTAATGCCTCTTTATAGCTTTGTAGCACACGGCGCACCGCGTTTCCAAAGTTAGAGGGGGTGACGTTTAGCTCGATTTTCTTGGTCATAATACGGCTAACCGTTAAGATTTCTTCAATGATGCTTTGCATCCGCGTAATCGACGTGCTTAAGCCCTCAATGAGGGTGGCAATTTGGGGGTCGCGCTCGCTTAAATTTTTGAGGGGTGGGTGGTCTTCTAGCAAACGGCTATAGCCCGTAATGAGCGTTAAGGGCGTGCGTAGCTCATGTGCTGTGAGCTGAATGAAAGTGTCTTTCATTTCGTCTAGGCGTTCTAGCTCACGGATACGTTCTTCTAGGCGTTTTGCCACGTCTTGCATGTGACGATTTTTGGCATCATCCAGTTTTTGTGCGTCTGCCATGCCTTCAGAGCCACCGCTTAAAAAGAATTGTATTTCTAAGGGCAATAGGTCGGCATTCAGGGGTAAGTCTAAAAAGCCACTCATGCCCGCCGCTAAGCACAAGTCGCGCCCTTCGCTGTCGCTAGGGTCGATGATGGCAATAATGGGCAAAGTTTCAAATTGAGCATCGGCTTTCAGCATGGTGGTTAACTCACGTCCACTCATATCGTGAACCTTCATCTCGGTAATCACAAGGTCGGGGTCGTGCTTGCGGGCAAGGTCTACACCTTCTAGCACTTTGCGCCCTACCACTACCTGATAGCCCGTGTTTTGAAGGGTATGTGCTACAACGCGCAGGTACTCTGGATTTTGAAGAATGAGAAGAATGGTTGCGGACACAGTAAGCCCTTATGCGTAAAATATCGCCAAAAGACACACGGCATTGTGTGTCCCTTACTTCATAAACTATAACACAATGTGCCTATTTCAGCGTGTTAATAACGATAGAAAAGCGTGAGGAATGACATTTACCTTAGGGCAGGGCTTCGCTTTTTGAGAAGAAACAATACTTTAGACGGACAAAAAACGTGAGTTAGAACGGGGCAAGGCAAAACATCCCTGCCCCGATGTGTGTCTCTTATCTAACAGGAACGTTGTTTAAGTCGCCCTGACGAATGTCAAGATAGCCTGATACTACCCAGCCCACTGTGCCTTTCCAAACAATCTGGTACCAGTCACCAGCGCGGGTACGCCCAACCACTGGTACAAAACTTCCCCAATCTACGCGCCCAATTTGTGCCGAGCCGATGTTGGCTTCTGCCCGTAGGCGCAAACCTGCATTGGTCACTGCTAGTACGCCCGTATCGGTTACGCCCGCAGGCAGCCCCACCGCAGACAAGCCACTGACAACGGGGGCGTTAAATTCGTTGCTGTTGATGTAGAGATAATAACCCCAAGCCCATGCCTGATACCCACCAAGCTGAAGCAAGAACCAGGTGGCGTTTTCGTTGCGCCCTACAACGGCGTAGGTTTGCCCCTTCAAAACTTCTCCCACCTTGATGCCCCCTAATGAGGGCGCGTTGCGTGTGTTTAGCACACCTGCCCTAATGACGGTGGCGGTTAGTGAACCTGGTGCAATCGCAGGCAAGCCGGTAGGCGCAGGGGTAGCAGTGGGACCCTCTGTGGCAGATGGCGTGGTGCTGACAGACGACCAATAAAACTGGACAAGTGCCGCATTGGTAAACTCAACATAATCTACGCGGATGGCGTGTACGCCTTCGGTGAGGATGACATCCGCCGTAAGGGTTTGTGTACCGCCAGTGGCGACTAATGAATCAATCACTGTTTGCCCGTCAATTTGAACGCGCACACCGTCATCGGCAATGGCTGTAAAGCGATATGTGCCAGCCGTAAACGTTTGTGAGCTTGCCCACGTTGCACTAAAGTTATCCGGGTTAATGGTGCCGGTGAACGGACTGCCTGCGCCAAAGTTAAAGTTAATTTGGGCATCTAGGCGCGTAAGCGCAGGTGTGCCACTAAAAGAAGTGTTATTGTAATAACTGCCCGTCCAGTTGCTGCCAAAAGTTTGGGCAGATGTGAGCATCACAGACAAGCCGAGTGTGGCGATTAGCCCAAACGACAGTACCAACAACACAATGCGCGATTGAGTAGACGATGGAAGATGAAACCCGTGTTTCATAACGTATAACTCCTATGAGGACAAGACCAACTTCCCTAAAGTATATCACGATTCATATTATGTACGACAAGGCGCAACCCCTACGGTGTGCCTGATTGCCAATGGGTTGCCCGTTAAAGAATGTCTTGTGCTACACTATGCAAAACAGATAGGGAGGCAAACCCACGATGAACGCAGAACCCACCTCTAACACCAAACCCGAAAAATCACCCTTAGAAGCCACTGCTCTAGCACTCTACTATCAAGCAGCTGTTCTGATTAAAGAGGGCAAAACAGATGAAGATGTGATTGCCGAACTGGGCAAACTGGGCATCCCCCCAGAGACTGCACAAATGATGCTGGATCGCATTAACGTTTCGCGCCGTAATGTTGAAAAGGTCAGTGGCAGGCGTAATTTGGGCGCGGGGATAGTGACTGTGCTAATTACCTGTTCATTGCTCTTTGGTTGGTTTGGTGTGCAAATTACGGGCATTGGAGGCGTGCTGGTGCTATTGCTCTTGTGTGGGGGCTTATATTTGGTTTGGCGTGGCTTGCTTCAATTGACAAATTTATAGGAGAAATCGCATGGTTGTTCAACTAAGCCTTGAATATCATCAAGTCATAGAAATTGTAAGCCAGCTCACAGACGAACAAAGAGAGAGCCTATTGGCATATCTGTCACAAAATCGCTCTCAAAAGATGCTGTCTTCGGCACAACGAAAAGCAATTTTTCATGCGAACATCCTCGCTCATACAATTCTTGAAGAGCCGTCTGTTCGCCGTGAAGATTGGTATGGTGACGATGGCAGATAGAGTGTTTATAGACACAAATATCTTACTGCGCGCCTATCATGCTCAGTTTCCAGAACACACTCGCGCTAGGCAGTATTTTGATGCGTTGTTAGATAAAAACATCGAAATTTGGATTAGTTGGCAAGTGATACGTGAATACTTGGTGCAGGTGACTAGCCCAAAGACCTTTGAAATTCCTTATGCGCTAAGTGTTATTGTGAATCAAATTGAGACAATACGGCAAGTGTGTTACGTGGCAGACGATATAGAAACAGTCACCAAAAATCTTATGGATTTGCTCGTACATCACTCTACATTAGGCAAACAGGTTCATGATGCAAATATCGTTGCCACGATGTTGGCGTTTGATATCCCTGTTTTGGTAACGCTTAATCTTAAAGACTTTATCCGATTTTCATACAAAATAGACCTTCAAACTTTACCCGACTAGCTTTATTTAGGATGAACGTATTTTATGAACGCTTTGCTGGCATATCGCCCACAATTTCCTATTTTAGACACTTGCACGTACATGATTAGCAATAGCTTGGGTGCAATGCCCCGTGATGTGTACGATAAACTGAAAGACTATGCCGACACATGGGCGACATTGGGCGTAAGGGCATGGGGCAAGCCCTACGGCAATAACCCGACATGGTGGGAGCTTAAAGGCGCAGTGGGGGATAGCATTGCCCCCCTCATGGGCGCACCCAAAGGAAGCGTGCTGATGCACGAAAACGCCAGCATTGCCAACAGCATTTTGCTAAGTGCGCTGGCGTGGGATGACCCCAAACGCGGTAAAGTTGTGGTGACAGACCAAGATTTTCCATCGGATACCTATACGCTAAAAGCCATGTTGCCCCCCCATATGCACGTAGAAACCATCAAAAGCCATGACAATAACATGAGCATTGACACACAAGCCCTGCTTGATGCCATTGATGAACGCACGCGCTTAGTCAGCATTAGCCATGTACTGTTTCGTAGTGCCTATATCATGCCTGTGCAAGCCGTTATAGAGAAGGCGCATCGTGTGGGGGCGCAAGTGCTGTTAAATGGCTATCACAGCGTGGGCATTATTCCTGTGGATGTTACGGCGTTGGGCGTGGACTTTTACATT
>Ga0163144_10006879_pt1 | contig 25023 bp, 24 predicted proteins | sample OliLak19BULKMAT1_FD_123175 | JGI IMG/M metagenome (GOLD analysis project Ga0163144, IMG submission 123175) | Freshwater microbial mat bacterial communities from Lake Vanda, McMurdo Dry Valleys, Antarctica - Oligotrophic Lake LV.19.BULKMAT1 | ecosystem: Environmental > Aquatic > Freshwater >... | reverse complement strand
GAGCACACGATCGACACCGTGTACCTGCATCTCGGCGACACGTCTGGCGTCATGCGAATTCTTGCCCGTTGCCTCGTTCTCGACCACGACTTGGAGCCACTCGTCGGCAAAGCCTGGAGGGTCTTCAAGCAGCACGAAGGTCTCACGAACTTTGTTTGTGATTTCAGCCGCCTGTGGGACAGAAAGCCCGAGGCCGTTCTATTCCGGCGGCCGAGTGGCAACGGCCCGGATTTCGTAAAGCACTTGTGGCACCATGCACACCTGATGGCATTCGCCAAGAGGTATTCGAGCGATGCTCTGGCCGAAGTGTGGTGCGGATGCGATACTTGGGCCGCTCGAAGTGCAACGTCTGTATCGACGAGAATCTTCACTCACCACGCCCCGAGTAGATGCTCTCGCGGCTGTCGTCCACAGGAAGTAGCGGCGAGTTCAAGGTTCCAGCCCACTCGTGCAACTTCGCGACCCGCTTTGCAGCAGACTCGGCGTTGGCGTGCGTGCCGTTTGTCTGGGGGGCGACGGCCTGTTCAACGAAGCGACGAGCAAAGTCGTCGGGAGAGAGCCCGCTCGCGCGTGCCCGTTCACGGAGTCTGGCCTCAGCGTCCACCGGGAGTGAAAGCTGAGTGTCATGGCGTATCTCCTTGACTCGTCCGTCTCAGAAATTATGGCGCAACGCGAGGAAAATCGTGCGGAATCCGGGCGGTGCCCTGTGGCTGCTGAAACTCCGAAAACTGTGCCGTGTTCCCGTGCTGCCCATGAACCATCGGCCTGCGGCAGCAACGCGTATGTCGGGGGCGGGGGAAAACGGGCGGGACGCCGGTGGCACCCCCATCCAGGCTGGAGACCAAGGGCTCTACTGAGAGCCTTCTGCCACCTTGGCAGGAACCGGCTGCCCGGTGTTCACGCTGTCAGCAACGGACACCCCTCCGCCACGGCGCAAACAGGCACCTTCCGGCGATTCGCGCTGGCACGCGAGTTGCCTTGGCTTGGTTGGGACGTCCGTTTTTTCATATCCCCGCACCCCAACAGTAACCCCTGCTCAACGACCCTTTTTCCGGAGCGAATCGCTTATGGCCGCCAAAGAACTCTTGTTCGATACCGATGCCCGTCAATCCCTGCTCGCCGGCGTCGAGAAACTGTCACGGGCCGTCAAGAGCACGCTCGGGCCGCGCGGCCGCAACGCCGTGTTGGATAAGTCGTGGGGCGGGCCGACGGTGACCAAGGACGGCGTGTCGGTGGCCGAGGAAATTGAACTCAAGAACAAGGCGGAAGACATGGGTGCTCGTCTGGTTCGCGAAGCCGCGAGCAAGACGAGTGACCAGGCGGGCGATGGAACGACCACGGCGACGGTTTTGGCCGAGGCGTTGTTTCGGGAGGGTTTGCGGCACATCGCCGCGGGCGTCGATGCTAACGCGTTGATCCGCGGGCTGAAGGCGGCGGTTGAGGTCGCGAGCAAGTCGATCGCGGATATGTCGACGCCGGTGAAGGGCAAGGGCGATATCGAGAACGTCGCCGCGATTTCGGCGAATAACGATCGCGAGATCGGCAAGATCATGGCGGATGCGTTCGAGAAGGTGGGCAAGGACGGGGTGATCACGGTTGAGGAGGGCAAGTCGCTCGAAACCGAGGTTACGGTGGTCGAAGGGATGCAGTTTGATCGCGGCTATCTGTCGCCCAACTTCATCACGGATCCGGAGGGGATGAAGGCCTCGTTCGACAAGGCTTTGATTTTGATCCACGAAGACAAGATCGAGAGCGTTCAGAAACTGATCCCGCTGCTCGAGAAGGTGATGCAGTCGAAGAAGCCTTTGGTGATTATCGCCGAGGACATCACGGGCGAAGCGCTTTCGACCCTCGTCATCAACAAATTGCGTGGCACGCTGCAGGTGGTTGCGGTGAAGGCTCCCGGCTATGGCGACCGCCGCAAGTCGATGCTGGAAGACCTCGCGGTGCTGACGGGCGCCACTGCGGTGATGAAGGACTTGGGGATCGAGCTCGACAAGATCGAACTCAAGCACCTGGGGATGGCGAAGAAGATCGAGATCGATGCGGACAATACGACGATCATCGAGGGCGCCGGGCAGACGAAGGACATCCAGGCCCGCATCAGCCAGATTCGCGCGGAGATCGAGAAGACCACCAGCGATTACGACCGCGAGAAGTTGCAGGAGCGGCTCGCGAAGTTGGCGGGCGGTGTGGCCCAGGTGAAGGTGGGGGCGGCCAGCGAGGCCGAACTGAAAGAGAAGAAGGCCCGCATCGAGGATGCGCTGCACGCGACCCGCGCTGCGGTTGCCGAGGGCATCGTTCCCGGCGGCGGCGTCTCGTTCATTCTGGCCCGCAAGGCGCTGGAGGCGATGAAGGAATACAAGTCGGTGTTCGGCAAGAACGATGATGCGACCACGGAGGACGTGGGCCGCAACAAGTTCGATTTCGCTGCGGGCATCCGCACGGTGTACACGGCTCTCGCCGTTCCGCTCACGACCATCGCCGACAACGCGGGTGTGAAGGGGAGCGTCGTGGTTCATAAGGTGACTGAGGGTGCGACCGGCAAGAACGCGGGCAACTTCGGCTTCAACGCGCTCACGCTGGAATACGGCGACCTGGTCGCTCAGGGTGTCATCACACCGGCGAAGGTTGATCGCATGGCGCTGCAGAACGCGGCGAGCGTCGCGACCATCTTGCTCGCGGCCGACTGCATCATTACGACCAAGCCCGAATCCAAGGACGCGGCCCCGGCGGGCGGCGGCGGTGGGGGAGGCATGGGTGGAATGGGTGGTATGGGTGGTATGGGTGGTATGGGCGGCATGGGTGGGATGGGGTTCTAAAGGACCGCATGCCCTCGGCCAGGCCAGGGCTTGGGGTGTCTCGACCTTCCGTTGACAGGTTGGAAATCAAGTCCGGATTTTCGGCACTGAAACTGCTTTGTCGGACAAAGGATCGCATCATGCCCAAGCCCAATGACCTTTTTAACCGCCTCGGGACGGGGGCGTCGGGCGCCCAGCCCGCGAAGAAGAACAGCATCGACCTCAACGCCAAGGAACAGACCAAGGAAGAGAAGAAAGAGGCCGACTCGGTTGCAGCACACCGACCGGACAAGGGTCACCACGCTCACAAATCCGCCAAGAGTCTTGGCGGCGGTGGCGGCGGTGCGGGCCGTCCGAAAGTCTGATTTTGATCCATGTCGAAACTGCTCGACATCTTCCTGCACGTTGACAAGCACCTCGCTGCGTTCACTTCTGAACACGGAGAGTGGTGGGTGTACGGGCTTATCTTCGCGATCATCTTCCTTGAAACGGGCGTGGTGGTGCTCCCGTTTCTGCCGGGCGATTCACTGCTCTTTGCCGCGGGCGCCCTGGCCGCCAGTGATGAGAAGCCGATCAACGTGTGGACGGTGTCGATTGTTATTTTCGTAGCGGCGGTCATCGGCGACGCCGTCAACTACCACGTGGGGAAGTTTGTGGGGCCGCGCGTGTTCCGCAGCGACGGCGTCTGCCCGGCGGACGCGCCGCTCTGGCGAAAACTGCTGGCCAAGGGTTTCAAGAAGCAGCACCTGGACCGGGCCCACGCCTTCTACGAGCGACACGGCGGCAAGGCCGTGATCATGGCCCGCTTTGTGCCGATTGTCCGCACCTTCATTCCGTTTGTCGCGGGTGCGGGCGCGATGGACTACGGCCGGTTCATCTGGTTCAACATCGTCGGAGCCTTTTTGTGGGTCGCCGTTTGCGTCGGCGCGGGCCACGCCTTCGGGCAGACCGCGTTTGTGAAGAAGAATTTTGAGCTCGTCATTCTCGGGATTATCGCTGTATCGGTGCTCCCGATTGTCGTCCAGTTCATGATCGAAAAGTTCAGGCCCGCTCCCGTTCCGGTTGGCGCTACCAAACCCTCCGCCGAAGTCTGAGCGGGGGCTGATTCAACGTTTCACGCCTTTTTTCAGGAGTTTTCCATGTCTGTCAAGCCACTCGAAGATCGCGTCCTCGTCAAGCCCAGCGAAGCCGAAACCAAGACCGCCAGCGGCATTTTCCTGCCGGAGTCGTCGAAGGAGAAGCCGGTCAAGGGCCAGGTTGTGGCCACGGGCCCGGGCAAGCGCCTGGATAACGGGAAGCGCGGCGAGATGTCGGTGCGCACCGGCGACACGGTCGTGTTCGGCAAGTACGCCGGAACCGAAGTCGAGATCAAGGGCGTGAAGCACCTGATCATGCGAGAGACGGAACTGCTCGGCGTCATCAACGGCTGAGACGGCAGGTACTCGGCACTGGGCACTCGGGGTAAAGGCAACACACCAGCCTCGAACCCAGAACGCATTCCGCATAGTGCCAATGCCTTTCCGGCCCGTCGCCAGTGCCGAGTCGCGAGTCCCTCTCCCAGCTTTGGCTAGTGCCTCTCCCCCGCCTTTTCCTATCGCCTAGTGCCGAGTGCCTAGTGCCTTCCGAAGGATTCCCATGTCCACCAAACAGATCATGTTTTCCGATTCCGCCCTACTCGAAATGAAGAAGGGTGTGGATCGCCTGGCCGACGCCGTCAAGTGCACGATGGGGCCGTCGGGCCGCTTCGTTGTCATTGAGAAGTCCTATGGCGGCCCGCACATCACGAAGGACGGCGTTTCGGTCGCCAAGGAGGTGAACCTTCCCGAGCCCTTCCAGGCGATGGGCGCGAAGATGGTTCACGAGGTCGCGAAGAAAACCGCGGACAAGGCCGGTGACGGCACGACGGCCGCGACCGTGCTCGCGCAGGCCATTTTTACAGAGGGTCTTCGGCATGTCGCGGCGGGCGCCAACCCCGTGCAGTTGCAGCGCGGCATCATCAAGGCGGCCGAGGCCGTGAGCGAGGCCATCGACGCGATGGCGACCAAGTGCAAGGGCAAGGACGATTACCGCAAGATCGCGACCGTTTCGGCCAACCACGACGCGGCGATCGGCGAACTGATCGCGGAGGCGATCTCGAAGGTCGGCGCGGACGGCGTCGTCGAGATTCAGGACGGCAAGACGGCCACCACCACGCTCGATTATGTCGAGGGCATGCAGTTCGACAAGGGGTACCTCTCGCCGTACTTCATGACCGACCCGAAGACGGCGGAGGCGGTGCTCGAGGACGCGTACATCCTGATCTACGAGAAGAAGATTTCCAATCTCCCGGACCTGCTTCCGCTGCTGAACAAGATCGCCGCGGGCGGCAAGCCGCTTCTGTTGATCGCGGAAGAGGTGGAGAACGAGGCCCTCGCGGCGCTGGTTGTCAACCGGCTCCGCGGCACGCTGAAAATCTGCGCGGTGAAGGCTCCGGGCTTCGGCGATCGTCGCAAGTCGATGCTCGGGGACATCGCGGTGCTGACGGGGGGCACCTTTATCGCCGAGGATCTGGGTCGCAACCTGGAGTCGGTCGAACTCTCCGAGCTCGGCCGGGCCAAGAAGATCGTTGTCACCAAGGACGACACGACGATCATCGAAGGGGCCGGCAAGAAGCCCGAGATCAAGGGGCGGGCCGAGCAGATCAAGGCTCAGCACGACAAGTCGACCAGCGATTACGATCGTGAGAAACTCATGGAGCGTCTGGCCAAACTCACGAGCGGCGTCGCGATGATTTCGGTCGGCGGCGCTACCGAGGTCGCGATGAAATCCACCAAGGATTTGGTTGACGACGCTCTCAAGAGCACCCGCGCGGCCGCCAAGGAAGGGTTTGTTCCCGGTGGCGGCGTCGCGCTTCTCCGCACGCAGGAGGCCGTCCTGGCCGCGAAGAAGAAGGCGAAGAACGACGACGAGAAGCTGGGTTTCGACATCATCGCCAAGGCTCTGGAAGCGCCGTGCCGACAGATCGCTGAGAACGCCGGGTATGACGGCGACCTGGTCGTCGAGAAGGTCAAGGAGCAGAAGGTGGCGAGCCACGGCTTCAACGCCGCGACCGGCGACTACACCGACCTCGTGAAGGCCGGGATCATCGACGCGGCGTTGGTCGCGAAGACCGCTCTCATCAACGCGGCGAGCGTGGCCGGGCTGATGCTCACGACGAACGTGCTGATCGCGGAGCTGAAGGACGACACCCGTGCCGAGGTCGGCGCGGTTTCCTGATTGATGCCGGCCGCGTGGGAACGCGCGGCCGGAGATTTGTCTTTCTGTGCGGCGGAGCCCTGTCGGCTAAAAGTGGAAAATGAACGGTTCAGAATTTATGCTTGTTTTAAACGTAATCATCGCGGCAGCAACAGTGCTCACCGCGGTGTGCGGGATAGCATCGGTATGTTTTCGAGTTTTAGAGGCCAGGCCGAAGTTGTTATTTGGCGTTAAGCGTGACGCGGAAGGTTATCACCTTTCAATGGCGAACACGGGCAGGGACGTGATCGAAATTGAACGCATTGAACTTCGTCCCGACTCGCGGCACTTGGGCGCCCTGTGTGAACTGAGAACGCGGTACTTGAATCCGTGTGAAGAAATTAAGAAGTCGGTTTCCTATGAGAGTGTTGGGGCCGAAGCTGTTGCGAACGCGATCTCTGGTGGAACGACCGGTACACCAACTCTCGTAGCGATTTGCGGGCATCGCGAACTTGGTCGATCACGTCGCTTGGAGTATCTACGTCCGCTCGTTGAGCTCAACACATGAGGGCCGAGAACGACGAGTACTCCCCGGCTCTCACCATGGCCCGATTCCCTCGCGAAGTTTGTGTGTTGATCATCCCATGACCACCCCCGACCCGCCCGAACCCCTGCGGAGTTTCGACGACGCGGCAGCGTCTCTCGCTCCCGAGATTGAGCGGCTCGGACAATGTCACGCCCGATACCTTGCCGAGCGCGACGCCGGCCGCATCCCGGCAAACTCTGTCGAGGCCCTCCGAGTTGAACTCACGTATCACTCGAATGCGATCGAGGGCAGCACCCTCACGCTGCGTGAGACTCAGCTCATTCTTGAAGGCATTGCGCCCGAGGGTGGCAGATCGCTCCGGGAGATTTACGAGGCCCGCAATCACGACCGCGCGTTGGCGCTGGTCGAGCAGTGGGCCGTCGGCCGGCCGCCCGGCTCCTCCAACACGGAGCACGATCTACTTGCCGTCCACGCGTGCGTGCTTTCGGATATCGATCCACTCAACGCCGGTCGGTTCGGTGGTGAGCGGGTGCTTATCAAGGGCACTCGCTACATCCCGCCCCCCAGCCGCGACTTTGACCGCCTTATGCCCGTGCTCCTCGAACGTTCCGTCCGTCCGAACGTACACCCCGGGGTGCGGGCCGCCGAACTCCACTACAACCTTGCCGCCGTCCATCCCTTCTTCGACGGCAACGGCCGAACCGCTCGCCTTTTCATGAACTTTCACCTGTTGCGCCACAACTTCTTGCACGCCATCATCCGTGTCGAGCAGCGCGCCCGGTACCTCGCGGCACTGGAAGACGCGAACGCGGGCGGCACAAGGCTTTTTCCCGCGTTCATCATCCGCAGCCTTCACGACTCGATGCAGCACCTCCTCAGCCCCGACTGACCAATGCGTACCACCCGCGACTATTACGAGATTCTGTCGATCGAGCGCACCGTTGATGGTGAGGAGATCAAGCGCGCCTACCGCCGCATGGCGATGAAATTTCACCCGGATCGGAACCCCGGCGACGCCGAGGCCGAGGTGAAATTCAAGGAGTGTGCCGAGGCATACGAGGTGCTCTCGGATGCTTCCAAGCGGAAGGTCTATGACCAGTACGGGCATGAGGGGCTGCGCGGCCGCGGCCAGCAGGCCGGGCACGACTTCAGCCGGATGAACGTCGACGACATCTTCTCGATGTTCAATGACATCTTTACCGGGAACAACGGTGGGGGTGGGGGTGGGGGCCGGCGCGGGCCCGCCCGTGGCTACGACCTTGAAACCGAGCAGGTGCTCACGCTTGAGGACGTCGCTTCCGGAACCGAGCGGGAAGTTGATTTCACCCGGCTTGATATCTGCGAGACCTGCACGGGGTCGGGGGCCAAGGCCGGGTTCAAGCCGACCAAGTGCACGACCTGCGGCGGGCACGGCAAGGTGCAGCAGTCGGGGATGGGCGGGATGTTCCGCATGGTGGTGAACTGCCCGGCGTGCGGCGGGCGTGGGCAGGTGGTGAAGGAGTTCTGTGCCGACTGCCGCGGCAAGGGGCGAGTGCCCAAGAAGCGGACGATCTCGGTGCGGATTCCGGCCGGGGTTCACGACGGGCAGGCGGTGCGGGTGGGGGGCGAGGGCGAACCGCCGCCGCCGGAAGTCTCGGCCAACGGGTCTGGAACGCGGGGCGACCTGCACGTGGTGGTGCGGGTGAAGCCGCACAAGGTATTCCAGAGGCAGGACGACCACCTGATCTTGGAACTGCCGCTGAGTTTCACGCAAGCCGCGCTGGGGGCGGAACTTGACGTTCCGACGCTCGCGGGGACGGCGAAGCTCACGATACCGGTCGGTACGCAGTACGGGAGCGTCTTCCGCATCAGCGGGTCGGGGCTGCCGAACCTGCGCGACAACCGCCACAAGGGGGACCTGGTGGTGGGCGTCAAGATCGAGACGCCGCGTAAACTGAACAAGGAGCAGGACCGCCTCCTCCGCGAGTTCGCCGCGACGGAGGGCGTCAGCGGGGTGTCGCCGGAATCTCAATCGTTCTGGAAAAAGGTGAAGAGTTTTCTTGACCCGTAACGCGGAGTCCTGCTTGACGGTGCTAACTTGAATGATCCCTTGTGTTCGGATCCCGGAGAAACAACATGCCCAACGATGAAGGCCGCGACGACGAAACGGGCCATACCCCCGAGTACCGCATCGATTCCGACGAGATCCAGCAGATCGTCGATCTGGAAAACAAGGTCGATGAACTCGAGGCCCAGGTCGCCGAGGCCAATGGGCGGGCCGTGCGTGCGCTCGCCGACTTTCAGAACTATCAGCGGCGCTCGATCCAGAACGAGATCGCGGCGAAGCAGGACGGTGTTTCGTCGGTCGTCCGGGGCGTCGTGAATGTGCTGGACCATTTCGAACTGGCCCTGCAACTCGACCCGGCGAAGACCACCACCGAGCAGTTTGTGGGCGGGGTCCGCGTGATCCGCGAGGAACTCCTCAAGGTTCTCGCCCAGCAGGGAGTCTCGATGATCAACCCGGTGGAGGGCGAGGTTTTCCAACCCGGCCGTCACGAGGCGATCATGCAGATGCCGAAGGACGGCGTGGAATCCGGCCACGTCGCGCAGACGCTCCAACCTGGGTACGTTCTCTCGATCGCGGGGAGTGATCGCGTACTGCGTCCCGCGAAAGTCGCCGTCGCCCCCTAGGGAAGCGACGGGAAGAGATTCGTTCGACGCTGTTTTTTCTGCTTATCTGCTTCTCTGGCTCTTTGCCACTTTGATCACCCCATGCCGACATACGACTACCGCTGCAACGCCTGCAAACACGAGTTCGAGCACTATCAGTCCATGAAGGACAAGCCGCTGAAGAAGTGCCCGGAGTGCGGCAAGGCGATGCTCGAACGCCTCATCGGCACCGGCGCCGCCGTCATTTTTAAGGGCTCCGGGTTCTACCAGACCGACTATCGCTCCGAGGCGTACAAAAAGTCGGCCGACGCGGACAAGCCAGCGGCGCCAGAACCAGCGGCGAAGCCGGAGACCAAGGCGGACGCCAAACCGGATAGCAGGCCTGAAACGAATTCAGAGAGCAAGGCCGAAACCAAGCCGACTACACCGGAGCCCAAACCCGGGAAGCAGGAATCCAAATCGGGATCAAAGGCGGCACCAGAATCGGCCTCAACGAGCGCCGCCAAGGCAGCGAAGGCGGGGCCGGCAAAGTCGGGGCCCGCGAAAGCTGCCGCGAAGCCAGCAACCCGATCGGGTTCTTCTCGAACCAAGTGACGGGGACGTTCAGTCCAGCAGAGCGACCGTTGTGAAGGGCTTGCCCGAGAGCATTTCCAACGAAGCCCCGCCGCCCGTCGAGACGTGCGACATCTGATCGGCGAAACCGAACTTCTCCACGGCGGCGGCGGAATCACCGCCGCCCACGATGCTGACCGCGCCGTTCTTGGTGGCTTCGGCGATGGCTCGGCCGACAGACTGCGTGCCCTGCGAGAAGGGACGCATCTCAAAGACCCCCATCGGCCCGTTCCAGACGATGGTCTTGGCTTTGCGGAGCACCATGGCGTACTTGCCCTGGGTTTCCGGCCCGATATCGAGGCCCATGAATCCGGGCTTGATGTCGCCCTTGAAGACTTCGAGATCACCCGATTCGCTGAACGAATCGGAGCACACGTGGTCGGTCGGGAGGTGCAGGTCGCACTTGAGTTTTGCGGCCAGGTCGATCAGACGCTTCGCCTCGGCGACCTTGTCCTCCTCGACCTTGCTCGTGCCGACGTCGCGACCGAGAGCCTTGAGGAACGTGTACGCCATCGCACCGCCGATGATGATCGCATCGGCCTTGGGCAGCAGGTTCTCGATCACGCCGATCTTGTCGGAAACCTTGGCGCCGCCCAGCACCACGATGAAGGGCTTGGCGGGCTTGGCGATCGCATCGCCCAGAAACTTCAGTTCTTTTTCCAGGAGCAGACCGGCGACACGGGGTTTGCCCTTCATCGCGTTGGGAACGGCGAACATGCTCCCGTCCTCGCGGTGGGCGGTTCCGAAGGCATCGTTCACATAGATGTCGCCGTAGGCAGCGAGTTTCGCTGCGTACTCGGCCTCACCCTTTTTCTCGCCCTTCGCGAACCGCACATTCTCGAGGAGGAGGACTTCGCCCGGCTTGAGCGCGGCGACGGCCGCCGAAGCGGCGGCATCGGTCGCGTCCTGGGATGGGAAGAGTACCGGCCGCCCCAAGAGCGACCCCAGACGATCGGCGATCGGCTTCAGGCTGAACTCTTGCTCGAAGCCTTTGCCCTCTGGCCGCCCGAGGTGGCTCATCAGGACGAGGCTTCCGCCGCGATCGAGCACACTTTTCAGCGTGGGGAGGGCTTCGCTGATGCGGCGTTCGTCGGTGATCTCGATTCCATCGAGCGGGACGTTAAAGTCCACGCGACAGAGAACCTTTTTGCCGTTGACGTTGATCGATGAAATGTTCGCCTTGCCCATCGTTGTCTCCCCGTACCTCTAAAATCGGTTCTCCGCCATCTGCAAGCCGCCGAGTGATCTGGTCTCAGCCCAGCATCCGCCCCATTTTGGCCCGCAGGTTCGCCGCGCCCTCGTTCGCGAGTCTGTCCTGGAGCGCCCGCAACTGGGTTGCCACGGAGCCGTCGATCAACTGGTCGCCGATCTGCAGCTTCACGCCGCCGATCATGCCGGGATCGAGATAGGGGTGGAGGACCACATCCTTGCCGAGTACCCGCGAGAGGCGGTCCTTGATGGCTTGCTGGCCGTCCGCATCGAGCGGGACGGCCGTGTACACGTCGACCTCGATGCGACCGAACTTCGCCTGTGCGATGTGATCCATCGCGGTGGCGATGGGGATGAGGCTTCCGAGTCGTCCCTTGCGGTTGAGGACCAGAAGAAACTTCAGAGTCCGATCCGAAACCCGGCCGCCGAGGATCGTTCCAAGACTTTTCTCGCGTTCCGCGGCCGAAACCGCGGGCGACGCCAGGAACTCGCTGAACTGCGGGTCGTTGCGGGCGATCTCGAGAATCCCGTCGATTTCGGCGAGTGACTCCTCGACCGCGCTGCGGCCGCCCTCCTTTTCGACCAGTTCAAACAGGCTGCGGGCGTAGACCTGGGCCAAGGCGTTGGGTTCAGAATCAATGAGGGGCATGATCAATCTCCAAGAGAGTACCGTGCGGACCGATCAGTTCCCCATGCCCTGCAACTGACCCATGGTTTCTTCGACCAACTGGGCCTGATCGCCGACATTGATCTGCCGACGCAGGATTTTTCCGGCCATCACCGAGGCGGTGTTGGTGGCGGTCGCGTAGATCTCGGAGACCGCGGCCCGCTTGGCGTTCTCGATGTCCTTCATCGCCCGCTCACGCATCGCGGTGAGTTCGATCTCGGCCTTGGCCCGCAAATCCGCGGAGATTGCCTGGGCCTGGGCCCGCGCGGAAGCGATCTCCCTGGCCGCCTCGACCCGGGCGTCCGCGAGGCTCTTCTGATAACTCTCGAGGGCCTCACCGGCCTGCTTGCGGGCCATCTCGGCCGACTCGATTTCGTCACGGATCTTATTCTCGCGGTCCTTGAGGCCGCCGAGGATCTTGGGCCACACCTTGGTGGCGAGCACCGCGAAGCACAGGCCGAAGACCACGAGCGTGACGATCGCGGGGCCGATGGCCTGGGGGGGCTTCTGAATCACACTGGCCTTCTCGTGAGAGTGGTCGTCGTGGGGAACGCTGGCGGCGTGGGCGGTGTCGTGTGAATCAATCGGTTGAACGCCAACTCCTGCCAACGCGCCCGGGGCGGCGGCGGAGGGTTGAGTGGCGGCCGGTGCTGCGCTGTGTGCCTGCGCCGCAGCGGGGCAGGCACTCAACATCCACGCCATGGCAGCGGCGACAAGAGCCAGTTTCGATCGGTTGATCGTGAGCATTCGTGAAAAACTCCAGAGACGGGCGGAGCGAAAAGAAGGCGGGCAATCCGGCCCGCCGACCCCGTGGGCCGGTGGGTCGGGAGATATTGACTTACTGGGCGGCCAAGAGGCCGACGACGATCGCGAACAACGTCGCACCTTCGACGAGCGCCGCTGCCAGAATCATGTTCGTGCCGATCGGGCCCTTAGCCTCGGGCTGACGGGCGATCGACTCAACCGCACCTTTACCGATGAGGCCGATGCCGATGCCGCCACCGATGACGGCCAGGCCCGCGCCGATGGCCGCGAGACCCTTGCCGGTAGTGTCGACCACCAGGGTGTCCGGGTTCACAACGCCCTGTGCGAAGGCGGACTGGGTGATGGCCGCGAGGGCGGCGGTTCCGAGAAAAGCGAGTGTGCCGAACTTCATCGAGGGATCCCTTTCAAACGTGCAACACGAGAAACACTTCAAATCGGGGCGGGACGACGCCCACCCGGAACATGCGACCCGTTATTCACGCGTGGGCGTGCTCGTGGCCGTGGCCTTCATGGTGCTCGTGCTCACCGTGATGGGAGAGTTGTGAGATAAAGACGGTCGTCAGGAAGACGAACACAAACGCCTGGAGAAAGGCGACGAACAACTCAAGGAAGTAGATCGCCACCGCGGCAACCGTCGAGACCGCCGCGACGCCGCCGCCGAGGATCGGCCCGCCCTTGGAGTCGCCCGTGAGCATCGAGATGCCGAGGCCCGCGAACCCGAACAACACCGCCATCAGAATGTGCCCGGCCGTCATGTTCGCAAAGAGACGAATCGCCAGAGCCACGGGCTTGATGATCGTCCCGACAATCTCGATGGGCACCATCAGGGGCCAGAGATACCAGGGCGTCTCGGCCGTGAGGTGCTTGAGATAGCCGCCGACGCCCAGTTCTTTGATGCCCGCGAAGTTGATGACCACGGCCGAAAGCAACGCGAGGCACGCCGTCACGTAGATGTTCTGCGTCGCGGTGCCGCCGAAGGGCGCGACGTGATTGGCCCGCCATTCGGGGCTGATCAGGTGCAGCACGTCGAGGATGGGAACAAGCCCGAGCAAGTTGTTCACCAGGATGAAGAAGAAGAGCGTCCACAAGTACGGCATGAACTTGTCGGTCCGGGCCCCCAGGAGCGGGCGGACGGTGTCATCCCGCAAGTAGGTGCAGATGACCTCGATCAGGTGGGCGAAGGGCCGCTTGGTGATGAAGCGATCGGTGCCCTCGGTGGTGGGGCCGGTGCCGATGTGCTTCGACGCCCACCACAGGATTGCGACGGTGATGAGCCCCGCGATCACGAGATTCCCCATGTGGGCAGACCAGAGCCAAGTGGCGCCGTCGGTAACGAACTTGTGGTTGATGACGTGGCCGACCGGATCGGCCGCGAGCACATGAAAACTCATGGAACAACTCCGGACGGGGCGGACAGAGTGGCGGGAGCGAGAAAGGAGGCCGCCAAGCGTGAGTTCACACGAAGCGCCCACGCGGTCTCAAAGATCAGACAGACCAAGGCGGCCGCTAGGAAACAATACCAGACGGTCGGACCGCGCAGAGCCAACGCATTGGCGGCCGCGTAGCAGAGAACCACGCCGACCGCCATGCGAGACGCGGATGCCGCCATAAAACCGAGGGCGAAGCGATCGGGGCGGGTGGCGATCAGATTGAGAAGTACAACCCCAGCAACCGCCCCGACCAGGCTCGCGGACCATGCGATGACTGGCGCAACCACGGGGGCGTTGGCCGACGTCGCGGCTTCGCCGCTCGCCGGCGAGAACATCCAACCTGCAACCGTCCCCAAGGTGTTTAGCGCCACGAGCCCGCCGAGGAGGCGGAAGACAGGAAGTCGAAATGGCGTGTCGGGCGAGGTCAAATCAGGGTTCCGATAGGGAAACCGAACAGTTCCCGGACGGCGGTGGTCTGCCTCAGGGGTCGAAGGATAGAAGTGAAAAGTGCGGTCGGCGAGTGCGGTTTGCGGTTTCATGGCTTGTCGGAATAGATGAGGCACGGAAACGGATTGACGATGCAGCACGGGCGGCACCGGCGAAGCAGGCGGGTCCGAGACCTCCGAGTTTGCTCAGGCCGGCTGGGGTCACGGTTTCTCAAGATCGCGGGCAGTAGACTCCGGTAATGCGTGAACACTCGATGATCCTGCTCGGCGCTTCGATCGAGAACCTGCCGCTCCTCACCACAATCGCGGCGGCCTTCGCCGCCGCGTGGGTATTGGGGCTCGTCACGCAGAAACTCGGGTTATCCCCCATCGTCGGCTATCTGCTGGCGGGCGTGGTCATCGGGCCGTACACGCCCGGGTTCACGGGCGATGTTGACTTGGCGCAGCAGCTCGCCGAGGTCGGCGTCATTCTTTTGATGTTCGGCGTCGGGCTTCACTTCCACGTGAAGGATCTGGTCGCGGTCAAAGGGGTTGCCATCCCCGGAGCCATCGGTCAGAGCCTTGCGGCGATACTGGCGACCATGGGAATCTTTCATTTCTTCGGCTGGCCGCTGAAGTCCGGGCTGGTCCTTGGGATGGCGATGGCGGTCGCGAGCACCGTGGTGCTGTTGCGCGTGCTCATGGACCGCAAGATGCTGAACACGATCCACGGCCACGTCGCGGTTGGCTGGCTGATCGTCGAAGACATCCTCATCGTTCTGGCGCTGGTGATGGTCCCCATTTTCGCGGTCGACCCGGCCCCGATTGATCCGAGCGCGCTTGATCCCACCGTCGTTCCCGAAGCGGCGGGCCAGTTCTCGGGGCTGATCGGTGTCGGGTGGGCGATGCTCAAGCTTGTCGCGATGGTTGCCGTCGTGCTCCTGGGCGGGTCACGGGTCGTCCCTTGGGTTCTGCATCAAGTCGCCAAACTTCGCTCCGCCGAGTTGTTCACGCTCACCGTTCTCGTTCTTTCGGTCGCGATCGCGGTCGGCTCGGCGATGCTTTTCGGGGCTTCGGTAGCGCTCGGCGCGTTCCTGGCCGGGATGGTGGTCGCCCAGTCGCCCGCCAGCCATCAGGCCGCAGCCGATGCACTCCCGATGCGGGATGCGTTCGCGGTTCTGTTCTTTGTGTCGGTGGGCATGCTCTTCGATCCGGGGTTCGTGATCGCGCACCCCGGCCTCGTCGCCGCGGGCCTCACCATTGTGCTGGTGCTCAAACCTCTCGCGGCCATCGTGATCGTGGCGCTCCGGGGGTATCCCGCCCGCACCGCGCTCACCGTTGCTATCGGTCTTGCCCAGATCGGAGAGTTCTCGTTCATCCTCGCGCAGGTCGCGCGAGAGAGCAACCTGATGCCCGAAGAGGGCATGCACTTGCTGGTTGCGACGGCCATGATCTCGATCACCCTTAACCCCATTCTCTTTCGCTCGCTCGACGGGATCGAACGCGGCATCCAGCGCTGGCCCTGGTTGTGGAAGAAGTTAAACAGCCTCCACGACCGCCGCACGCGGGCGATCAACGCGTCGGCCCGAACCACGATCGCGGGCTCGGAGCGGCCGCTCGCGGTCATCGTGGGGTACGGCCCGGTGGGCCGGGTGGTGGATGCACTGCTTCGCGACGGCGGGTTGGAAACGGTGGTCATCGACATGAACATCGAAACCATCGCGGCCCTCAACAAGTCGGGGCATCCGGCCATCTATGGGGACGGCACACGTCGCGACGTTCTGGAACAGGCCGGCATCGGCCGGGCCACTCACCTTATTGTGGCCCTGCCGCGGGACGAAGGACGGGCCGCTTTGGTGCGGACGGCTCGTGAGTTGAACCCGGCGATGGAGATCACCGTGCGGGCCCGCTACCTCGCCGAGCGCGATGGGTTGTTCCTCGCCGGTGCCAGCGCGGTCGTCTTCGAGGAGGGCGAGGCCGGTGTGGCCTTGGCGAAGCACGTGCTGGAGACTCGGGGCATTGAACCCGTCAAGATCGACAAGTTGCTGTCCGCGATCCGGCGGCTCTGGCGGATGCAAGGCGATTGACGCGGCCCGCAATCGCCGCCGCACCTAACCTCCTCCCCCTATGAAGCGAATCCTCCACGTCGGCGTCGGCCCCTTGGGCCAGCGCATCCTCAGCGATCTTGTTGAACGCGACCTCGGGCATGTGGTCGCCGCGGTGGACCCCGCGCCCACGCTGGCGGGCCAGCCGCTCGCCAACTTCGTGCCCGGATCTGGCCCGAACGTCCGGATCGTTCCGACGCTTGCGGATGTTCAGGAATGGGACCAGGTGGACTGCGCGATCGTGAGCACGGCGAGCGATCTGCGGTCGTGCGTGCAGACGTTCCGCGACCTTCTTCGGCAGGGCAAGGCCATTGTGAGTACGTGCGAGGAACTCGTGTACCCGTGGCTGCGGCACGTGGCGCTGGCCGAAGAACTCGACGAACTTGCCAAGCGTTACGGCGGCCGACTGCTGGGCACGGGGGTCAACCCCGGCTTCCTGATGGACGCGCTCCCCGCCTTCCTGACGTGCGTCAGCAAGAGCGTTCGCGGGATCGCGTGCTACCGGATCCAGGACGCTTCTGCGCGGCGCATCCCGTTTCAGAAGAAGATCGGGGCAGGGCTGGACGACGAGCAGTTTGCAGCGCGGGTGCGCGAGGGCACGTTGCGGCACGTCGGCCTTGGTGAAAGCCTGCACTTTATCGCGCACTATGTCGGGCTACCGCTGGAACGGTGGGAAGAGGACATCGGCCCTGTCAAGGCGGATCGCGACCTGGTGTGCGGGCTGGGCACGATTCCGCGCGGCAGGGTTTCGGGGGTTCGCCAGGTAGCCCGTGGGTATTATGACGAGCGCTGCGTGCTTCACCTTGAGTTTCAGGCCGCCGTAGGTCAGAAGGACCCGCACGACCGGATTGTGGTTGAGGGAGAACCGCCCTTGGACATGGTGATTCCGGGCGGGGTGCACGGCGACATCGCAACTTCGGCGATTGTGATCAACGCCATCCCGCGAATCTTGAAGGCCCCGCCCGGGCTGCACACCATGGCGACCATCCCGGCCACTATCCATGTGAAGGCGGGGATGGAGAACCGGTAAAAGGCGCCGGGGATTGGGCAATCAGTCGCTGGCGGAAGATGAAAGCAAAGAGTCCTCGGTCCTCAGGTCTGTGTATTGCCTGGTTGCGCGAATCATGATCCTCACCCGCACACCGTTTGGCCTCTCGACCAGCACTCCCACGGGCGAGGTACCCATCCGGCACATCATCGGGGTCGGGCAGAATTATGCCGCGCACGCCCGGGAGCAGGGCAAGGCGCCGCCGGAACGTCCGATGCTGTTCACGAAGAACCCGTTTGCCGCGATCCGCTCGGGCGACGACATTGTGATCCCCAGGGTGTGCCAGGATCGCGACCAGGTCGATTTTGAGGCGGAACTGGGCGTCATCATCGGCTGGCAGCCGTCGGGCGCATTCGTGCGCGACGTCTCGCTCGCGGACTCTCTGAAGTGCGTGCTCGGATACGTTGCGGCCAACGACGTCTCGGCGCGGTGGTGGCAGAAAGATGGCTCGGGCGGGCAGTTCAATCGCGGCAAGAGTTTCGACACGTTCTGCCCGATCGGCCCCGGCGTCGTCCCTGCGGCCCAGATTCCCGACCCACAGGCGCTCACTTTGAAGTGCCGGGTCAATGGGACGCTGATGCAGGACACGCCCACCTCGGACATGATTTTCTCGGTCGCGACCTTGGTTCAAGAAATCAGCCGCGGCACCACGCTGCTTCCGGGGACGTTGATCCTAACCGGAACCCCGAGCGGCGTCGGGTTTGCCCGCACGCCGCCGATCTACCTCAAAGATGGGGATACCGTCGAGGTGGAGGTGAGCGGGATCGGCATGATCTCCAACCGGGTTCGCTTGGAGTCGTGAGGGAGCGAGGTGCCGGGCATCGGGGGAAGGCCAAAGGAACGTTCGCATCCAGATAGCCGTCACGACTCACGATTGAGAACTGCGAACTGCCTTGTGCTTCGCGTGAACCCCGATACTTCGCTCCGTCTCTACAGCGCCATGGCCAAGAAGAAAGACAAACCGGACGGCCCCACCATCGAGAATCGTCGTGCCCGCTTTGACTACGCGATCTCAGACGAGATCGAGGTGGGGATTATTTTGAAGGGGTCGGAGGTCAAGGCGGTCCGTCAGAGCCTGATTTCCTTGGCCGAGGGGTACGTCCGCGTCCAGGACAACCCGCCACAGATTGAACTCTACAACGTGCTGATCGGCGATTATGGCCCCGCCGCGGCCATGGGCCACAAACCGGTTCGCCCGCGTGGGTTGCTGGCACATAAGCAGCAGATCTTGAAACTTTTCCGTCAGGTTCAGGTGAAGGGGATGACCATTGTCCCGCTGAAGCTGTACTTCAAGAACGGCTATGCCAAATTGCTCATCGGCTTGGGCAAGGGAAAAACCAAGCACGACCGGCGCGAATCCATCGCCACCCGGGAGGCTAAACGCGAGATGGACCGGGCGACAAGCCGGAGGCGATAGGTTCTCTGCGTCAGATGCCGCCGCCGGTCCTCGCGGCCTTCAACTTCGCCTTTGCAAACTCTGTCTCAGCGGGTGTTTTGGCGGTCCGCAGATCACCTTCCGCCGTTGATGGTGAGATATTTTCTGCCGCGATCGCCTGTTCCGCCAAGATCGTCATTTTGTCGGCTTCCATCCGCACGATGCCGCCGCTGACCACGAAGACGCGGCTGCCGCCAGCGCCCTTGTCGGTGTCCGCGAAGTCGAGTTTGAGTTCGCCGGTGCCCAAGCGGGCCAGGATGGGGGCGCGACCGGGGAGGAAGCCCATCAGGCCGTCGGAAGCGGGGACCGAGGCGTAGACCACCGGGTCATCGACGAGGGCGGCGGTGGGGGTCACGAGTTTGCACCGAAAAGACTTCTGAGCCAAGGGCCGTTCTCCGTTCAGATTGGGGCCAATGCTACGCGGCGAGGTCGGCATCTTCTCCATTTGGTGCCCGCGCGACCGAGACGCCGTCGCGATAGCCTGTGGGCACGTGCCCCCCGTCGTCGCCATCCCGGGATTGATACGCCGTTCCTGGGGGGCGATGTGGTGGATGGCTCTGGTGGTCGGGTGCGGCGTTATCGTGATCTTGGCGATGTGTTCTGGCCCCACCGGCTGGGGCTGGCCGGGAACCGATGTGCTTGCGATCCGGGGCTTTCGGGTGATTGCCGCGGGAGTGGTGGGGGCCGGGCTTGCGCTCGCCGGTGTGCTTTTGCAGGCGCTTTTGCGGAATCCGCTGGCGTCGCCCGATCTGCTTGGGTTGGCGTCGGGCGGGGGGCTTGGGGTCGCGGTTTCGGTGTATCTCGCCCACCTTGCCGGGTTCGGAATTGCGAACGCGGGGTCCGCGACGATCGGGGCTTCGCTCGGCTGTTTCGGAGCGTTGGGAGTGGTGTACGCGCTGGGTCGGCGTCGCGGACTGCTTGATCCGTTTACGTTGTTGCTGGTGGGTGTGGTGGTCGGCATCGTGTGTGCCGCGGCGTCCCAGTTCATCACCCACTTGCTGCCGGACCAGGGTGTGGCGACCCAGCGGATGCTGCTCGGGGCCATCCGCGAGAGCGACCTTTCGTGGGCGGAGGTGTTGGGCATCGGCGGCGTTGTGATGGCCGGGTGCGGCTTTGCGTGGTCGCGGTCGTTCGCCCTCGATTGCCTGACTTTGGGCGACGATGAAGCGGCGTCGGTGGGCGTTGCGGTGCGGACGCTGCGGGCGGCGCTGATTCTCGTTTCGGGTCTGGTGACTGCGGGAACCGTGGTGCTGGCCGGGCCGATCGGGTTCATCGGGATTGTTGCGCCGCACACCGTCCGGCTGGTGTTTGGGAGCGGGCACCGGTCGCTGGTTCCGGCATCGGCGGTGATGGGAGCGGCGTTGGTTATCGGTGCGGACACTGCGGTTCGGCTGTCGGACTTTGGTTCGGGGCGGATGCCGATTTCGGTGGTGACCGCGCTGGTGGGCGGGCCGGTGCTGATCGTGCTTTTGCGGCGGGCGCGGGGCGACCGGTGACGGCGGCCATTCCTCTCATCGGGACTTTGGCGGCGGTTGAGGGGGATGAAGGCGGCGCGGAGTACCCTTTGCGTATGCAGGGTCTGATGGATATTCCGCCGGAGGTTGCTTCGCTCGTCGCTCAGATCAGCGGTCGGCTTGAACGGGTTTCCAAGGTCTTTGATGACCACCTTGTATCGGACCTTCCGCCGGTGAACCAATTGTGCAGCCACATCGAGCGATACCGCGGCAAGATGCTGCGGCCGACGCTGGTTCTGGCGTGCGGCATGGCGGCCGGCCGGGTGACGCGCGAGCACGACGTGCTGGCCGCGGTCTGCGAGATGGTGCATATGGCGACGCTGGTTCACGACGATGTGCTGGACGAGGCCGACACCCGGCGACGCGGGGCGACGGTGAACCGGCTGAAGGGCAATGAGACGGCGGTGATTCTGGGGGACTATCTCATCGCGTCGGCGTTCTCGCTGTGTTCGACGCTGGCCGATCAGAGGTATTCGATGGCGGTCGGGCGGGCCAGCGCGGCGATGTGCGCCGGCGAACTGTTGCAATTGCACCGACGCGAAGACTTCTCGCTGGATGAGCCGACGTACTTCGAGATTGTGGAGCGGAAGACGGCGGAACTGATCGCGTGCGCGTGCGAACTCGGGGCGGCGGCCGCGGGGCTGGACGCGGGCAGCGCGGCGGTTTTCGCGGGTTTTGGCCGGGACTTGGGCGTTGCCTTTCAGATTCAGGACGACCTGCTTGATCTGACGGGGGACGAGCGGGTGGTCGGCAAATCGGTCGGGAAGGATCTGGAAAAGGGCAAGGCCACGCTCCCGGTGATCCATTGCCTTTCGGTCGCCGATTCATCGCTGCGGGCCAAAGTTCTCATGCTGCTCGCCGGCCCCGGGGGCGGCCGTCGCGACAGCTCCGCCGATGGTGCGAGCGTCCGCAACGAACTCGTGGCGGCCATGCGGCTCACCGATTCGATCAATCACGCGCAGACTGCGGCCGAATCGCTCGTGGCGCGGGCCAAGGGCCGGCTGTTGGGGGTGGCGGAGGGTGCACCCAAACGGCTGCTGTTTGTGATGGCGGACGCCGCGGTGAAACGGGTTGCATGAACGTTGGGTTTTCGCGGTCGCCCGATCCCTACCCTCGTAGCCCGTGTCTGTTCGACTTCAATCTTCGCCGCTTCGCTCCGGTCAATCGGGGCTTCTTTTTGACAACGTGGTGCGGTTCGCGCCGCCCGGCGCCGATCTCGACGCCCTGCCGCCCTTCCCGGCGTATATCGAGCCGCCGCGGGTAGTGGGAGCTGCACCGGCGACGTGGCTGGTGCGACCGAAGTTCACGCGGCGAGATGGCAAGGCGAGCGTCGAGGTTGCGCTTGAACCCGGCACGTCGTTCTACGGAACGGGCGAAGTGGCCGGGTCGCTTCTGCGGAACGGCACGCGGAAACTGCTGTACAACAACGACTGCTACGACTACACCGAAGCCTCCCGCAGCCTGTATCAATCCCATCCGTTCGTATTGGCGGTTCGCAAAGACGGCACGAGCGTCGGGATCATCTTTGAGACCACGTGGCGGTCGGCGATTGAGCTCGGGCGGGTTGTCCGATTTACGACCTCGGGTCCGGCCCCGGCCGTCACCATCATTGAACGTGAAAACCCGATGGGTGTTGTGGCGGCCCTGACCCAACTGACGGGCCGCATCCCGATGCCGCCGCGGTGGGCGCTGGGGTATCACCAGTGCCGGTGGAGTTATGACCCCGCCGACAAGGTCCGCGACCTGGCCCGCGCGTTCCGTGAAAAACGCATCCCGTGCGACTGCATCTGGATGGACATCGATTACATGGACGGCTTCCGCTGTTTCACGGTCGATCGCGAGGGCTTTGGCGACCCGGTGGCCCTCAACAACGATCTCCACCGGCTCGGGTTCCACACGGTGTGGATGATCGACCCCGGCCTCAAGACCGACGAGTGGTACCCGGTCTACACGGACGCGCGCAGCGGCGGGCATCTCGTGAAGACGGTGGAGGGCGAGGAATATCAGGGCAAGGTGTGGCCGGGGCCGTGCGCTTTCCCCGATTTCACCCGGGCGGAGACTCGCGCCTGGTGGGCCGGGCTCTATCGCGAATTCCTGTCGAGCGGCATCGACGGCGTCTGGAACGACATGAACGAGCCGGCGGTCTTTGAGGCCCCGGAAAAGACCATGCCCGGGGATAACCGGCACGAGGCAGATGCCGCGCTGGGCGGCCCCGGGCCGCACACGAAGTACCACAATATCTACGGCATGCAGATGGTGAGGGCCACCCGCGAAGGCATCCAGGCCGCGCGGCCCGAGAAGCGTCCGTTTGTGCTGACGCGGGCCAACTTTTTAGGCGGACACCGGTACGCCGCGACGTGGACGGGCGACAACCGGAGCGATTGGAATCACCTGCGCTGGTCGATCCCGATGGCGCTCAACCTGGGCCTCAGCGGTCAGGCCTTTGCGGGCCCGGACATCGGCGGATTTATCGGGAACGCCACGCCGGAACTGTTCGCCCGGTTCATGGGCATCGGCAGCCTGCTCCCGTTCGCCCGGGCCCACACCGTGAAGGACAGCGTCGACCATGAGCCGTGGAGTTTCGGCCCCGAGTGTGAAGACATCTGCCGAATCGCCCTTGAGCGACGCTACCGACTGTTGCCCTACCTCTACACGCTCTTTGCGGACGCCGCCGCGACGGGGATGCCGGTCGCCCGTCCGCTCTTCTTCGCCGACCCCGCCGATCCGCGTCTGCGCAATGAGGATCGCGCGTTTCTTTTGGGCCACGACGTGTTGGTGAGGGCGGACGTCGAACCCGGTGGTGGAGGGGTCGGGTCGGCGATGCCTCCCGGGGTCTGGAAGCGCTTCGAGCTGACCGACCGAACCAGCGATCAACTTCCCGAACTTTGGCTGCGGGCGGGTGCGATTCTGCCGGTCGGACCCGTCATGCAGTTCAGCAACGAAGTGCCGGTGGATCCGCTCACGCTGTTTGTCCATCCGGATGCCACGGGCATCGCAACCGGCGAGTTGTACGAGGATGAGGGCGATGGCTACGGCTACGCCCAAGGCCAGTTTTCGAGGGTGCGATTTACTGCCCGATCGCCTGGAGGGGGTGGCCGAGGCGCCAGCGATAACCGGGTGACGATGGATCACGTCGAAGGGAAAGCGTCGTTCATCGCGCGGCAGGTGGTCGTGGAATGGGTGAAATAAAGCGCGGGCGGGCGACGCGGCGCCCGTCCCTCCGGGTGAGAGACGGATTTGACGGTGTTCCGGCACATCAAACCCGGCGACATTCCGGGTCTTTCCGCAGCGAAGCCGCCTGAATCGATCGCCGTTCGCCACGAAGCGCCGCCGAAGCTGATATTCTGTGGGTGGCACGACCCGCATTTTCAGGAGTTTTCACATGCAGAGCACACACGCGAAACGGGCCTTCATCGCCGGAGCCGTCACCATGTTGGGATTCATCGCCGGAAACGCGGTGGCGCAGGACGTGGGTGCGCGGCCCGCCGCCGTGCCGCCGGCGTCGAACACCCCGGCCGACTGGGTGGTCCTTTTCGACGGGACGTCGCTCGACAACTTCCGGGGCTACCGAAAGGGCGAAATGCCCGATGCCGGCTGGGAGTTAGTGGACGGAACCCTTCATCACAAGGCGGGTGGCGGGGGCGGCGATCTGGTGACCCGGGGCCGGTACGGCGACTTTGAATTGGAGTTCGACTGGAAGGTGGCCGAAGGCGCGAACAGCGGCGTCTTTTATCGGGTGAGCGAAGAGGAATCGGCCCCGTACCTCACGGGCTCGGAGTACCAGGTTCTCGACAACACCAAGCACGTCGACGGCAAGAATCCGAAGACCTCTGCCGGGGCGATCTATGCGTTGTACGCCGCGGAGAAGGACGTGACACGGCCGGTCGGCGAATGGAACACGGCGAAGATCGTGGTCATCGGCAACGTGATCGAACACTGGCTCAACGGAGAACTGATCGTCAAGGCCGAGATCGGATCGGACGATTGGAATGCCCGTGTCGCCGAGAGCAAGTTTAAAGACTGGAAGAAGTACGGCACCAAGACGCAGGGGCATCTGGTCTTCCAGGATCACGGCGACGACGTGTGGTATCGGAACATCCGGGTGAAGAGCGCGAAGGCGGCTGAGCAGGCTCCCAAGGAGCAGAAGCCCGCGGTTCCAGCCCCCGCATCGAGTTGAGTGGCGGGAACGTTTCGCTTTCCGATGAGCCACGGAGAATCGCATGGCTGAGTTTCCGCGCTCAAATTTGCGTTCGACCGAGGGCGTGGTTCTGTGGACGGTGCCCGCACCGGCGCGGCGGGCGATGGCTATTCCCGCCAATCCCGGCCTTCGATGGTTTCTTTCCGAGGGCTGGAGATTGATGTGGAGCGACTGGCCCGGGATTGCAGGACCTTGGGTCGTGTATTGCCTGATCGTGCTCGCGGGGGGTTTTGTGCCGTTGGTGGGCGGCCTTGCGGGTATTTTCACCGCTCCTCTGGCCGTAGCGGCGGGTCATCTCGCGGTTCGGCGTTGGCGGGGCGAGCCAACCCGCCTTGCCGAGATGTTCGAATTGAAGGAAAAGTACTGGCCGCTGGTGGGCCAGCAACTCGTGGTTGCGCTGACGGT
>Ga0163144_10006877_pt1 | contig 25026 bp, 24 predicted proteins | sample OliLak19BULKMAT1_FD_123175 | JGI IMG/M metagenome (GOLD analysis project Ga0163144, IMG submission 123175) | Freshwater microbial mat bacterial communities from Lake Vanda, McMurdo Dry Valleys, Antarctica - Oligotrophic Lake LV.19.BULKMAT1 | ecosystem: Environmental > Aquatic > Freshwater >... | reverse complement strand
CCTTGGCTTTTGCGTCCGTTTTCGCGGGATGCTTCGGCGCGACGCTGCTTTCGTTCCTCACGATTTTGTTGAGACATAGTTCTACTCCGTTGCTTAAAGCGTAAAAGGCGGCGGAGGGGTAATGGGGGGAGGGGCAGATGGTCGATCGCCGCATCTCGTTGATAAAGAAAGATTTGTGAGTTGAAAATATTTTCGAAAGGGTTGTGAACGTCTTGCTCGGCGGGTGAAAAACCTATGATGCCACGGGAATAGATGAGTGGTTGGTCATGAGCGAGGTTGTCGGGAATAAAGATCACTCACTGCGCAACGACGCCTGCGGATCGACCGTCGCAGCTCTCCACGCCGGCAGACCGGCCGCGCCCAACGAGACAATTCCAACCAGTCCCGCTACCCCGGGTCCGCTGCGTGGTTAGGTACGCCAGCGTTCTGTAGAGACCGATGGCTGTCAGTAGCACCGATCCGGTAGCGAACGCCGCGAGCACGAACACGAGGAATCGAGTATCGCCGATCGACTCTGACACATAGTCACTCATTGCCCGTATGTCGAATGCAGCCCGCCCGCCATGGGCCGCATCTACGGCGAGCTTGATCCCGGGAGACATCTGCGCCGCCGTCTGACGGGTCTTGATCACCAGCGACAGCGGAGACCCGTCAGGCGTCATGAAGTGAGGGATGTTCTCATCCCGCACCCGCGTGGCGCGCACAGCGGCCGTTACGCCGACCACCTCGAGATCATTCCGCCAGCCGGTTCTGTAAACCGATAGGCGTTTTCCGATAGCACCCTCCGGCCACAGGCGCTTTGCCAAGCGCTCGTCGATAATCGTGGCGCTACGTTTCCGCACAACGTCATCGGCGGTGAAGTCGCGGCCCTCGATCAACGGCGTGCCGATCAAACCCAGATATCCGGGGATAATGCCTTGCTGGGTAGCTAGGATCGGAGGATCACCCGGCTGGTCGGCGCGCCCCACGCGGCGCATCTCCTGATTGTCCGCGAGCGGCAGCGGGCTCGCGGCGCTCGCCGCCCGCACTCCGGGAACCGCGCGCACTCGATCGAGTACGTCTCGCACAAACGCCCATTGCTGCGATGGCAGGGGATATCGCTTGAGGTCGAACGGCACCTTGGCGGTCACGACGTTGGCGGGATCGAATCCGAGAGGCGCATGCAGCAGATTGAGGAATGACTGCAACATCAGCCCTCCGCACGCCAGCGGCACAATCGAAAGCGCCACCTCCGCCACTACCAAAGCTCTCTGCAGCCTTCGTGCGCCGGAACCCACCGTTTGCGTGCGGCCCGCGCGCAGCGGATCTCCCCGCTTCCCTGAAGCCAAGCGCCATGCGGGAAGCAATCCAAAGAGTACGGTGGTGACGACCGCCAGCGCGACGGCGAACAGGGCAACGGACGCATCCATTTCGATCCTCGATCGCAGAGGGAGGTGAGAGGCGCTGATGTGCGCGATCGCTTTGAGCCCAAAGTGCGCGCAGAACAGTCCGAGCGTGGCAGAGGCGACCGCGAGCACCAGGCTTTCCGTAAGAAGCTGCCGGATGATGCGGATTCCGCCCGCACCCAGGGCTCGCCGAATCTCCAACTCGCGTTGGCGCACCGCACCCCGGGCCAGCATTAGATTCGCAACGTTGACGCAAGCAATCAGGAGAACAAACCCGACCGCCACCGCCAGAAAGAAGAGGGACGGCCGGGCGTCGCTCGTTAACTTCTCGTGGAGCAGCCGGGCCGAGAAGTGGAGCTTGACCCCGGGTCCGCGATCGGATGGTGATGCTTGCCATCCTCTATCTCCGGAATAGTAATTCGGGTACTCTTGCTCGAATTGTGCCGCCAACGATTCCAATTCCGCGGTCGCTTGCAGGAGAGTTACGCCGGGCCTGAGTCGCGCTGTGATTGGGATGCCTCAATATTGGCGGGTGGCGCTGATCCGATCGGGCAGCCATACGTCGATCTGCTCAGAATCAAACAAGCGAAACCCGGCGGGCAGCATGCCGGCGATCTGCATGTCGAGACCATCGAGACGCACTTTCCTGCCGACTACTCCGGGGTCCGCGGCGAACCGGCGGTGCCACAGCTCGCCGCTGATGAGAATTGCGAGCTCCTGTCCGTTGCCGACGTCAAGGCGCGAATCCAGACTCCTTCCCAGGGTTGGGCGCGCGCCGAGGAGCGGCAGGAAGTCGTCGGAAACCCTGGCTAAAGCAACATGCTCCATGTCGCCGGAAACTTCTAGATTCGCGTCGCCGTGATCGATCATCGACACCTGCTCGAACGAGTGGCTGCGCTGTTGAAGATCGCGAACTTCTCCCAAGGTTGCGCCGGTGTTTGAACGGTTGCGGGCATCCACCTGAATCGCGACGATCCGGTTTGGCTCCGGATAAGGCAGCGGGCGCCACAAGACCGCGCGCATCAGGCTGAACATCGTGAGAGCAGGCCCGATGCCCAGCGCGGGAGTCGCGATCACAACCGCCGTAAACCAAGGCGACCGCCGCAGTGACCGGCACGCGTATCGAACGTCCTGAAGCGTCGTGGCGATGCCCTGGCCGAGCTAGACCTCGCGGACCTGCTCTTTGATCTGCTCAATGCCGCCCGCTTCCACCAGCGCCTGCCGGTGCGCCTCTTCATCTCTTCACGCCGTTAGCGATATGGCGATCGGTCAGTTCGTCCACGTAGGCGCGTAGTTCGGCGTCGAGAGTGTTTTCGACGCGATACCTTCGGTGCAGGTTCTCGAAGAGCCTCTTGATTTTGTGGATAGATCGCATGTTAGGCGGACTCCAGGAGCGCGGTCATCGCCCGCACGATCCTCGCCCATGTCTTCTTCTCTACGGTAAGCTGCCGTTTGCCACTGCGCGTCACAGTATACGACCGGATCCGGCGTCCTTCGGCCGATTCCGTCCATTCGCCCTCGATCCAGCCTTCCTGCTCGAGCCGATGAAGCGCTGGAAACAGGGAGCCCGCTTTTACCTGGAAAGTCCCACGCGTGACCTGAGCGATGCGCTCAGCAACGGCGGAGCCGTGCATGGGCCGCAGATCGAGCGTACGCAGGATAAGCAGGTCGAGGGTGCCCCTTAGGAGTTCGAGAGCAGCTTCCGGCATGTATAGATATCCAATATAGCTCTTCTATATCGAAGGCGCAAAGGACTCGACAGGGGAAAGCTCCGGCAAATCGGCGATGCCGGCAAAGTTTTGACCCATTGTCCGGCGAGGTCCCACCGCGAGCCCCATCCTGCCAGTCCAGCTGGTATGGCGGCGCCCTTTGTTCGATTCTTCGGCCGCAAATGCAACAAGGGAGAGGCTATTTCCACCATGGCCACGTTTTCCTATAATCAGACGTGCGACTTCTGTTGAGTACCTTGGTCTTCGTAGGGCAGCTGGCCGGAGTGGATTTTTGCGATTCCATCCGCTCAATCGTTAGCTCGGAGTCGAAAAAACAGGACATCCCTTCGATTTCGGTGACGATTGTGAAAAACAACAAGATCGTCTGTTCGGTGGCGGAAGGCTGGGCCGATTTGGAACAAAAGGTTCCCAACACAACAAATAGGTGACACCGCTTGGCTTCGCTGTCGAAGCCAATTACAGCCGTCCTGACCATGAAACTGGTCGAAGAAGAGAAGCTCGCCCTCGACGATTCAATTCGCAGAATCATGCCGGAATTGCCTTCGCGATATGACGCTGTCACGATTCGACGGCTGCTTTCCCATCAAAGCGGCATTCGGGAGTACACGGGCCTCGACGAGGTGTTTAGCACCACGCGCTACAGGAATCTCAAAGAGGCGGCACATTCGATATTTGTGGAGTCACCGCTTTTGTTTGAGCCAGGAACCAAGACGGGGTACACCACCTACGGCTACACTTTGTTGGGCGCGGCGCTAGAGATTGTGACAGGCAAGTCGTTCAAGCAGATTCTCGAAACCAGGATTCGAGGCTTCGCCTTGGACGATTTCCTCGAGTTGGCTCCGGATCGCGTTCGGCCGTATCGGAGGAACTCTGCGATGGCTTGGGAGAACGCTCCGGCGTTCGATGCGAGCAACAAATACGCTGGGGGCGGCATCGTTTCCAGCGCGGATGACTTCGCTAATTTCCTGATTCAACTGAACACGGGATTGTTGCTGAGAAAGGACGCGCTGGCAGCAATGTGGACTCAGCAGAAGCTTTCCGATGGCTCCGTCGTTCCTTTCGCGACTCTCGGTTGGGCGACTGGTGTTCGGGACAACCATCGCTTTTTCACGCGCGGCGGACTACAGCCGGGAACTACGACGGTGATGCACTGGTTCCCCGATTTAGGGGCCGGAAGCGTCGTGCTTTGCAACGCCGAAGGGCCGGATCTGGATGGATCGCAAGAGCGACTTCTTGCATTGCTCTTGGGCCGGGATAAGCCATAGGCGCAGGGGGCAGGAAAGTGGCCTTATGCGCGGCGAGGTACCACGGCAAGCCGCCGCCGAGCCGTCCAGCTGGTTACAAGGTCTCGCGTGGTTCTAATTTTCGGTCACAAACGCGAGTTGGTGGGAGCGCTTGGTTCCGAAGCGGCGTCTACCGGGTTCCGGGTTTTCGAAATCGACGACCAGCTCAAGGGATTTCGAGCCGGCTTGAGGCGGCGAATCAGAGGATTAGGATTGAAACCGGGCGGCATACGGTTCGACCGGTGCCGGCATGGGGGGCGTACCGTGGAAGGAGCGACAATGCGCGACTACGCGTTAGGAATCGCAAGAGTGCTACGCTTTGATCGTATGGAATTGGCGATTCAGGTGCAAATAGAGGAACTGCCCGAGGGGTTATTTCTGGCTACATCTCACGAATTGCCGGGCCTGGTCGCTCAAGGCCGAACCGTGGCTGAAGCACTGGAGATTGCCCGCGAGGTTGCCCGCAAATTGCTAGAAGCGCGAGGGGAACGTGAGGGCATTCCAAAGCTTCCAACCACAAGCGAGCAGCGCGATTACACAATCATTGTCGCGGCGTGAGCATGGGACGGCTTGCCGGGTTCCGTTACAAAGACATAGTTCGCAAGTTGAAAGCACTCGGCTTTGAGTTCGACCGTCAAGCTGCCGGTAGCCACGAGATTTGGTTTAACCCCATAACGAACCGCTACACCCGATATTGAGGCAGGCGGGACTCGATTCGGATGACTTTTTAGCAGCGTGATTTGGGCAAACCCAACAACGATCCCGGCCCGTGGCATTTTGCGGTTGCATAGTCGACTTGTGGGAGTTTCTATGCGTTTCGCCACTCTACTCGCGTATCGCGCCTCAAGAAGATCATGGGTTTGATGAGCCGGCGCCCGGAACGGTTCTGAAGGTTGACGGAGAGGTTGCCCAAAATGATGACGTCCGCGGCTTCGGCCGGTTTGCGCTTTGCACGCCGCGGGATGGCATGCGCGAGCAACTCGTCCGAATCGAACGGCTTCGGTAGATTGCCGTCCGCCCCGGGCTTCCCGTTCCCGGCGCGCTGAGAGCAAGATGACGGGGACGGCGCTGCGTTTGCGGAGTTAGCGGAGAGTTTCGAAGCCGTCCATCCGGGGAAGCATGACGTCCGGAATGAGGAGGTCGAAGCCTCCATCGAGTGCTTGCGCCAAGCTCGCAGTTCCATCGGCGGCCGTGTCGGCGGCGATGCCCACGCCGGATAGAAACTCGGCGAGAAGGTTTGCCAGGATCCGATCATCGTCGACGATCAGGAAACGGCGGGGCGTCCGCCGCCGGGACTTCCGCCAGGCCCCCGCTGCCGCGGCAGGGTGTCCGGTTTCCACTTCTGCTCGTCGGTAAGCGTCGCGTAGAACTTCTTTTCGTCCTTGGCCCGGGCGGCGATGCCTTGCCCTGCAAGAGTTCCAATTGTGACGGCGGGTTGGTCAATCTCGAAGTCGGCCTGGTTGGATTCTCGCGCACTCTGCCGCTTGCCCCGCATGGCTTCGCGGTCGGCCGAGCCATGGCCGAAGATGGCATTTGTTTGCTCTTTTTGGCTGTCGGATAGGTTCAGGTAGCCCGCGATAAGGTCGGATCGCGCGGCCGGGTCGGGGGTGCCTCCGCCGGTCGGCCGTCGAGCCATCGCGGGTAGGGAGAGGACTAGCGTCAAGACGGCCAGGCATACTTCGCAAACTCGGTTTTCATTGGGGTTTCCTCGAAGAGGGTGGCTTCTTTGGCTGCCCTCGGCGAGGTGGAGTTTCATTTTTCTTTCCGTAAGATCGCGATGGCCTCGCTTCCTCCCGTTCCTGTTTTGCCCGTGGCGAACCCCAACAACGCATACCCCTGCGAGCCGGCGTCATGCAATTCCTTTTGCATCGTGGAGGTCCTGGTGGTGGCCAGAAGCCGGTAGGACGAAGGGGGCAGTGGGTTCTTTGTGGAGTCTAACTCCATGATGACGGCCAGTTCTTTCTGGCCCGTGGCGGACTCGAAGACGGTGTGGTCGAGATACGAATACCCGCCGTCGGCCAATCGCTGCATTTCGGTTTGCATCGTAGAGGTCCTGGTGGTGGCCAGCAATCTGTACCTGCGGATTTCCCGGCCTGGGGCCACGGGCTCCTTCACCATCGCGATGATAACTTGCCCCCCGTTGGTTACTTTGCCGCCCATCACTCTGCTGAATCGATAGCCCGCGGCGGCGGCCTCGTTCAGTTCCTTTTCCATGGTGGACGTTTTCGAGGTGGCGAGCATTCGGTAGTCGAAGGGACCGTCGGCGAAGGCGGCGGAGGCGATGAGAAGCAGGCAGGCGGTTAATTGAGTAGTTGTTTTCATGGCTCAAGCTTACGATGTAAGCCTGGCGATTGCAAGGATATTTGTCGAGGTATTTTTTTCGGCCAGAGCCCGCTTTCCTAGGTGAGAATAGGAGGGTGCCCACGCCCAAGAAATCCGCCCCTCGCACACCGCTCACCCGGCAGCGTGTGCTGCAGGCTGCGATCGCCTTCGCGGATGCGCATGGGCTGGAAGAGCTATCGATGCGCAAGCTGGGCCGCGTGCTCGGGGTGGAAGCGATGTCGCTTTACAAGCATGTGTCGAACAAGGACGAGATCCTGGATGGGATTATCGACTTGGTGGTGACGGAGATTGAGTTGCCCGAAATTGGAGGGAATTGGAAGACGGCGATGCGCCGTCGGTCGATTTCAGCCCATACGGTGCTGCTGCGACACTCCTGGGCGACTCTGCTGATCGTATCCCGCGCCAATGCCGGCCCGGCGGCGCTGCGCTATGGCAACGCGTCGCTCGGCTGTTTGCTGGAAGCGGGTTTCTCCTATCCGATGGCCGATCACGCGTGGAACGCGATTGACAACTTTGTCTACGGGTTCACTCTGCAACAACTGTACTTTCCGTTCCAGCCTCAACAGTATCCGGAGGTGGCCAAGGACTTCCTGGCGATGCTTCCCGCTGGGGAGTACCCGTACTTGAATGGACTGGCGCGCGAGGTGATGGACGGCCACCACGATGGCCGACACGATTTTGCTTTCGGGCTCGACCTGATTCTGGCGGGGCTCGACCGGGTCCGCAAGGCGAAGTGAACGGGATCGTGTTTGAACGGGAATGGTTGGCGAGAACCTAGCGGGCGAGAGTTAACACGGTTTCGAAAAGCACATTCGCGCCCTTGGCGCAGTCTTGCCACGCGGTGAACTCTTTCGGGGAATGACTGATGCCACGGGCGCTGGGGACAAAGATCATCCCCATGGGCATCAGAGTGGCCATCATCTGCGCGTCATGCCCGGCACCACTGGGAAGGTGACGGGTGTTGAGTCGAAGTTTGCTGGCGGCGGATTCGATGGCGCTTTGCACCTCCGTCGCGGCAGTGGCGGATTCGTTGTGGGCCCTTTTGGTGATCGCGATCCCGGTTCGGGTCTCCTTGGCGATCGAGATGGCGCGCGCCTTGATTTTTTCGATCAAGCGTTCGAGTTTCGCCGAGGATAGATCCCTTAGCTCGATGGTCATCCGCACCTCGCCGGGAATCACATTGGCAGCATTAGGGCTGACCTCCATATGGCCAACGGTCCCGACCTGCTTGCCCGCTTCGCCTGTCACCGTCTCGCGCACGGCCAAGGCGAGTTCGGCGGCCGCCATGAGCGCGTCCTGGCGATCGGCCATTGGCGTGGTTCCGGCGTGGTTCGCGAATCCGGTGACGATGGCTTCGTAGCGATCGATGGCCACGATCCCATCGACGACTCCGATCGGCACTTCATCCCGCGCCAAGGTGCCGCCTTGCTCGATGTGGAGTTCGACGTAGGCGTGATAGGCTCCGCTTTGAAGGCGGGCTTTTTCGATACGGGAGGGGTCTCCGCCGATGCGCCGGACGGCTTCGGATTTAACGAGTCCGCCCGAAATGTGATTGAGTTCACCGGGTAGCATTTGGCCGGCCGCGGCGCGGCTTCCGTTTAAGCTCGCCCCAGCAAATGACGCTTCCTCGCAGGCCCAGATGACGGCGGTGAGGGGGTGGCGCGTTTGCAGGCGGTTTTCCTGCAGCACGCGCAGAACCTGAATCGACGCGATGGAACCGAGATCTCCGTCGAAGTTGCCGCCGTTCGGCACCGAGTCGATATGGGAACCAAATAGAACAGCGGGCAGCGAGGGTTCGAGGCCTGGTCGCTCGGCGAATATGTTGCCTGCGGCATCCACTCGCACCTTTGCGCCAGCGTTCTCCATCAGTTTAGTGACGAATTTGCGGGCGGCGATATCGGCATCGGAGTAGCCAATGCGGGTGACTCCGCTCTGAAAGGTTCCACCAGGGGGACGGCCGAACTCGCTGAGGGCCGTCAGGTGATGTTGCATTACGGTTGCATCGATGCCCGGGATCGGTGCGGCGGATAGACTGCCGGCTGCTAGGGATCCGATGAAATTACGGCGCCTCATTTTGATAGGCTACACGAGTTGATAGGCTACACGAGGCGGTTCCATCGCGCGGGCAAGCGCTGGGATTGATGCCGGCTACTGGATTTATGCGCGATGCCGGAGGGGGGCAAGCCTATCGTGTCTTTGGCCGTCGGAGCGGCGTTGAGGTCGAGTAGCGCTCGAATGGCGGCGGAGTAACCGAGGAAGGCCGCTTTGTGGAGCGCGGTTTGGCCTTCGGAATCGCGTGAATTCACATTCCAACCGGCTGCGGCCAGATAGCGTAAACCGGGAACGAGATATTCGAAGTGAAAGTGGACATGCAACAGAGAAGTGACTTCGTTCGGGTTGGCGCCTTCCCCCAACAGGACATCGGCAACTTGAAAATGAGCGGCGTGGCCTACTGCCATCAAGAGTGGGGAGGCCTGCTGCCAAATTGCATTTGCGTTCTGCCGAGAAGCCAACTGGCGCACAACTGGCAGGATGACGGACTCGGGAAGCCTGGACGCGGCCATGAGCCACAGGTCTATCACCCCGGTCGGGTGCGGCGTGGCGGTTCGAAAAGTTCGGAGTCGATCAGCCGCCGGCTCTAGCCCGCAAAAGGCTGCGAGTTCGAAGGGCGTCATGTCGAATTGAGTTGAGCGAATGATCGGATCCGCAGCTGCTGTCAAGAGGACGCGAACCGTTTCGACGTGACCAACGCCAGTTTGTAGGAGCAACCTGATTGGGGTTCGCGCCGGCGGCAAGGAGGCGTTGTACCTCCTCGAGGTCGCCCGCCCAGCAGGCCTTGTGCAGCAACGGCCACTTCATCGGAACAGATTATCATCGAGCTCAGTTATCCGATTAGGCCTTTGGGGGCACTCGATGACGTTGACGGCCAGGGAACGGCTAAGTCTGGGCTCGCAGCCAGGCGATGAGTTCGGGGTTGGTTCCGTTGCGCAGGGCGGCACCGAGCGGGGTGAGGCGGTCGTGGCCGACCCAATGCAGGTCAGCCCCTTCGCGGAGGAGATACTGAGCCGTGAGAAGTTGCCCTCCGTGGCAAGCACCCCAAAAAGCATTGGTGATGACTTCGCCCGTGGGAGCGGGATCGGCGTTGCAGTGTGCTACCACCTTCTCCATGAGGCCGAGGGCGGCGGCTTGCCAGATAGTGGGGCGGGCACCGCGTTCGACGAGGCGATGGGCGGCGCGCCAAGTGGCAAAGGCAACGGCGTCGGCAAGCGGAGTCAGGCCACCGATGACTCCTCCGAGTGCTTCGCTATCGGCGCCGTGGTCGAGCAAGGCGTCGAGCGCTTCGACATCGTCGCTGCTGGCGGCCCAGTGAAGGGGCGTTTCGGAATGGTGCATGCCGAGGGCAGGAGCGTTGACTTTGGCGCCATGGGCGACCAGCGTGGTGATTGTTTGGCTAACGTTGGGGAAATGGCCGGGCCAGTCGGTGGCGATGTGGAGGAGCGTCCGCTGGCCGTCGGGTCTGGCGGAGGCGAGGGTGGGGTCGGCGGTTAAGAGGCGGTCGAGGGTGGTCAGGTCCCCGGCTCTGATCGCTTTAATGATATCGTCCGTCATGCTTTCAACAATAACGTGGTGGGGTGGGAGTTTCTCGTGAGCAGGGTGCTGGTGGGCATCAAGATTCTGCACACCGTGGTTTGGGCCTTCTTCGCTGGCTGTATCGTGGCAATTCCGATTCTGGGACTGTGGAATGAATTTCGATGGGCGTCAATGCTGACCGGATTGGTCTTAGTGGAGTGCCTGGTGATCGTCGTGAACCGCGGACGGTGCCCGTTGACTGATTGGGCGGGTCGTTATACTGAAGAGCGCGCAGATAATTTCGACATTTATTTGCCCGTTTGGCTGGCACGACACAACAAGACAATCTTTGGGACTTTGTTTATTCTGGGGGGGGTGTTCGTGCTGGTTCGATGGCTGTCTTTATAGATTTTCTGGCAATGACGTGGAGGTTCGGTGATGAAGGTTGAACTGTTTTATTTTGGGGGCTGTCCGTCGGTCGGTTTTGCCACCGAAAACGTCGGGGAGGCGCTGCGGCTGGAAGGGCTGGGGGAGCAAGTGGAGATGGTGACGGTAGAGACGGAGGCGGAGGCCCAGACGCAACGGCTGATTGGATCGCCGACGGTGCGGATTGATGGCCGCGACTTGGAGGGGCTTGCAGCGGAGGGGAGGGGCTATGGCTTGGGCTGTAGAATCTACGTCGATGGGCAGGGGATCGCTGGTTGGCCGTCGGTCGAGTTGGTTCGGCGGGCGTTGCAGGTGCAGGCTCACTCGGAGGCAGGACGATGACCCTTTCGACGCAGGTGGCGCGCGCGTTTAATGCGACGATTCGGTCTCGCGGCCAAGATTACTTTCGGCTGGGCGCGGTGAGAATTGAGACGGGACTGGATCACAGAGTGGTCGCCCAGGTGAAGGGCTCGCGCGGTGCCTATGAGGTCGAGATTGATTGGGAAGGGCAGGACCTTTCGCTGTACTGTGAGTGCCCCTATTTTGAGTCCGACGGACCCTGCAAACATCTTTGGGCGACGGTATTGATGGCCGAGAGCAAGGGTTTTCTGAGTGCGGTACGCAATATCGAGGAGATTCTTGAAGTTGGGGCGGATTACGACGGTTTTGAGGATTTTGACGACGACGAGCCGACGACCCAGTTGCAGCGGATTCTCGCTCCGTTGCCGAAGTTAGGGGCACCGCCACCGGAAGTTTCGAAGTGGAAGAAGCAGATAGCGGGCTTGGCGACGTATCCGCGGCCTGGTTTTGTGACGGGGAAGGAGTGGCCGGAGAAGCGTCAGGTTCGGTACGTCATCGAGCTGAAGCCGAGCGCGGCGATCGGGGAGACGGTGCTTTCGTTTCACTCGCGAGACCGCAAACAGAATGGCGAGTTTGGGATACAAAGGCCACTGAAGCTGGACCGGAACCTGATTCCCCAGTTACCCGCGGAGGATCGAGCCATATTTTCGGCGATTACAGGAGGGACCGAGACCTACAACTATGGCCGGCTGACGAGTGGCTACTATGGGCAGGTTCCCTCGTCGTCTACCATTCCGCATCCGCTGGCGGAGGCGCTGATCCCGATGGTGATGCGGACGGGGCGCTGCTCCCTGGGGGATAGCTCTCTTCCCGACCGATTGGTGCCGCTCGAGTGGAGCGAGGAGGGGACTTGGCGATTTGGGTTGCGACTGCGCGAGGACAAGGCGAAGACCTGGCTGTTAGAAGGGGTTTTTCGGCGCGGCGAGGAGAGGCTAAAACTGACCGAGGTTTCGGTGGTGACCAAGGGAGGGATGGTATTCGCGAAGGGGAAGGTGAGTCCGTTGGCGGAGGATGCCCGTCTTGACTGGATGAAGATGCTGAGTCAGCCGCCGAAGTTTGAGGTGCCAGAGACGGAGTTGGACGAGCTATTGGAGGGGTTGTTTTGCACGCCGGGGCTGCCGGAGTTGGAGTTGCCGGAGTCGCTTCGTTTCGAAATAGTGAGCGTGGCACCGCGGCCCTGTTTGCAGATCCATGGGGATGATCGCCGGCAGGGCAACAGCAACCGGTTGGGTGCCGAACTGTCATTCGAATACGAAGGCCGTCAGTTCGACGAGTATGAACCAGCGAGTGGTTTTTTGGATGCGGAGAGCCGACGGTTTGTACGGCGGGATGCGGTGGCAGAGAAAACGGCGCGGCAGTTTTTGCTGGACAGCGGGGCGAGGGCGCTGCCGGCGAGCTATTACGAGCCGACGCCGGGCTGGGAGATTGTCGCGTCGAAGTTGCCGCAACTGGTTCGGCGATTAGTGGAGGGCGGGTGGCACTTGGACGCCGACGGCAAGATTTTCCGCCGACCGGGCGAGTTCAAGCTGGCGGTGGCGAGCGGTGTGGACTGGTTTGAGCTCCAGGGCGAGGTGGAGTATGGCGAGACGTCGGCCAAGCTGCCGGCGCTGCTGGAAGCGCTGCGGCGCGGGGAGCAGATGGTTCAACTGGACGACGGGACGTACGGGGTGCTGCCGGAGGAGTGGCTGCGGCGGATCGGGATGTTAACGAGCATGGGGACGGCGGTGAAGGGGCAGATTCGTTTTCGCCGGAGCCAGGCAGGGCTGCTGGATGCTTTACTGGCAACGCAACCGGAGGCGACGTTCGACGAGACGTTTGCGCGGATTCGGACGGAGTTGAAGGTTTTTGAGGGGGTGAAGGCGGTGGCGCAGCCGGCGGGGTTTATGGGACAGTTGCGCGACTATCAGTGCGAAGGGTTGGGATGGATGGAGTTTCTGCGGCGGTTCTCGTTTGGGGGGTGTTTGGCAGATGACATGGGGGTAGGGAAGACGGCGCAAGTGCTGGCGATGTTAGAGGCGCGCCGGGGGAAGCACGGGCCGTCGCTTGTGGTGGTGCCGCGGTCGTTGATCTTCAACTGGAAGCAGGAAGCGGGACGGTTTACGCCGGAGATGCGGGTGCTCGACTATACGGGTTTGAATCGGACGTTCGGGGACTTTACGGACTACGACATGGTGGTGACCACTTACGGCACGCTGCGCCGGGACGCGGTGCGGCTGAAGGACGTAGCGTTTGATTACGTAGTGCTGGACGAGGCGCAGGCGGTGAAGAACGCGGGCACGGAGTCGGCGAAGGCGGTACGGCTGTTGCGGAGTCAGCACCGGTTAGCGCTGAGCGGTACGCCGGTGGAGAACCATTTGGGGGAGTTATGGTCGCTGTTTGAGTTTTTGAATCCGGGGATGTTGGGGGCGGCAAGCGTGTTTCAATTGACGAGCGGCGGGGGCAAGCCGATGGAACCGGAGACGCGAGCGCTGCTGGCGAATGCGTTGCGGCCATTTATTCTGCGACGGACGAAGGACCAAGTGGTGAAGGAGTTGCCGGCGAAGACGGAGCAGACGATTTACTGCGAGTTGGAGCCGGCGCAGCGGAAGCTTTACGATGAGTTGCGGCAGCACTACCGGGATGGGCTGCTGCAGCGGATTGAGACAGATGGGTTGGCGAAATCGAAGATTATGGTACTGGAAGCCTTGCTGCGGTTGCGGCAGGCGGCGTGCCATCCGGGGCTGATTGACGCCAAGCGGGCGGGGGAGCCGAGCGCGAAGTTAGAGGCGCTGGAGGAGCAGTTGCGGGAGGTGATGGAGACGGGGCATAAGGCGATTGTGTTTTCGCAGTTTACGAGCTTTTTGAGGATTTTGCGGGATCGGTTGGACAAGGCAGGGGTGGTTTATGAGTATCTCGATGGGAAGACGCGGGACCGGCAGGCTAAGGTGGAACGGTTTCAGGGCGACGCCGATTGTAAGTTGTTTCTGATTAGTTTGAAGGCCGGGGGATTGGGGTTGAACCTGACGGCGGCGGAGTATGTGTTTTTGTTGGATCCGTGGTGGAATCCTGCGGTGGAGGCGCAGGCGGTGGACCGGGCGCATCGAATTGGGCAGCAGCGGCCGGTGTTTGCGTACCGTTTGATCGCGCGGGATACGGTGGAGGAGAAGGTGCTGGAGCTACAGAAATCGAAGCGGGATTTAGCCGCTTCGATCATTCAGGGCGATAACAGTCTGATTCGGGACTTACGGCGGGAGGATTTGGAGTTACTGCTTTCGTAAGTTAGACGTGTTGATCGAAGAGGATTTGATTGCCGTCTGGGTCGGAGAGGGTGAAGCTGGCGGGGCCTTTGGTGGTCTCGTCGGCTTCGGTGGTTAGTTTCAAGCCTTGGGCTTTGAACTGGCGTTGCAGTTCGCGGATGTCGGAGAAGGCGGGGAGTTTCTTGGTGTGTTGATCCCAGCCGGGGTTGAAGGTGAGGATGTTTTTGTCGAACATGCCTTGAAAGATGCCGATAACGTGATCGCCGTTCCTGAGGACGAGCCAGTTTTTGGCCTGGTTCCCACTGGTAACCGTGAAACCGAGTTTCTCGTAGAAGAGTTTGGACGCGGCGATATCTTTGACCGCGAGGCTGACAGAGAAGGCACCCACGGGCAACTGGGGCGGTGCGGCGAGGGCGGTGGCGGCGAGCAGGGAGCTGGCGGCGAGTTGGCGGCGAGAGAGCTTACGGGCCATGAGGTTTAATCTCCTGCAGTGGATTCTAGCAAAAGGGAGCCGCTGTCCTTCGTTCGAGATGGCTCATTTCCTCAGGATCTTATCCATGGTCTTTCCTTGGGCCAGTTCATCGACGAGCTTGTCGAGGTACCGGATCTGCCGCATGAGCTTATCCTCGATTTCTTCGACCCGATAGCCGCAGATCAGGCCGGTAATCTTGGCAACGTTGGGGTTGATTTGGGGCGCTTGGGCAAAGAAGGTCTCGAAGTCGCATTTGCTGGCGATTTGGTACTGCAGCGCAGGTTCCTCGTAGCCGGTGAGCCAGTGGATGATGGCATGCACCTCTTCCTTCGTCCGACCTTTCTTCTCCGCTTTGGCGATGTAATGCGGGTAGACGCTGGCGAACGCCATTTTGAATATTTTCGTGTTGGTCAATTGGGGCTTGGTTCTCCTTTCCAAAACCTCCCAGTTTCAGGGACGAGGAGCATCGGTATCATGGTGCCATGACTGTTCGGATTTTGATTGCTTGCGGGTTGTGCATGATTCCTGCCATGGCCGCATCGTATCGGTTCGGGGCGGTATGGGACGGGGAAAAGGTGCAGAAGGACGTGTGCATCAACACGCGTGAAGAGAGGATTGAGAGCATTGGGCCTTGCGGGGCGAACGCCGTTGACCTGTCGCGGTATACGGCGATTCCGGGTTTGATTGACGTTCATACGCATATGACGTTTTTGCTTAAGAACCCGGTGAGTGCGGCGGGCCGGGGCGCGGCGGTGGTTTTTCTGGCGCAGGAGAACGCGCGGAAAACTCTCGAAACGGGGGTGACCAGTGTGCGGGATTTGAATGCCGGGAACTATGCCGACGTGGCGATGCGGGATTTGATTGCGAGCGGGGCGATGAAGGGGCCGCGGATGTTTGTTTCGGGCGGGGGGCTGTTTCGACGGCCGGGCGACCTGGCGATCAGCGTCGAGGAGTTGACGAAGACGGTGGACGAGCGGGCGAAGGCGGGGGTGGACTGGATCAAGATGTTTGGGTCGACGGGTTCGGGGCAGGATGTGACCGGGGAGCAGACGTTTTCGTTTGAGCAGATGAAGGCGGCGGTAGACGCGGCGCATCGGAACGGGAAGCGGATCGCGATTCATAGCTATGGGCCGGCGGGGGCGCGGGACGCGGTACGGGCGGGGGCGGATACGTTGGAACACGCAACCGATATGGACGCGGCGACGATTCAGGAGATGGTCGCTCGGAAGACGTTTTATGTGCCGACGATTGACCATAATCGGTTCTACGCGGAGAACTTCAGGGTTTTGAACTTTGCTCCGGAGTCGGTAAAGAACCTGAATGGTTTTATTGAGAGGAATCTGGCGACGGCGCGGATCGCGTTTCAAGCGGGGGTTCGGTTTGCGATGGGTTCGGACGCGGTGCGGTCGATGTTCGGGGAGAACACGCGGGAGTTAGGATGGTTCGTGAAGGCGGGGATGAGCCCGGAGCAGGCGCTGCGAGCGGCGACGGAGAACGGGGCGGAGTTACTTGGGCAAGAAGGTTCGCTGGGGGCTTTGCGGGCTGGTTACTTCGCGGATATTGTGGCCGTGGAGGGTGACCCGCTGGCGGATGTACAGGTGGTGATTGACAAGGTGCGCTGGGTGATGAAGGGGGGGGATGTGGTAGTGGATAGGACGAAATAGGGGGAGGAACTCGTCCGTTGGTGCCATGCCTTCGCGGCCTGTGCGCGTTAGAGAAAAAGGTTCTGGAAATCCGGCGATCCGGAAGCCAGCTCCGATTTAGAGTCGTACCTGTGGCGATGGGTGGCGACGTATGACGAAGCCACCAATGCGATTCACCAGTGGGCAAGGGCGCGCCAGAAGCCTAGGATTTGGGACAGATATTCGGCGAGTATACGCAGGTCAATGAGGCAGGCGAGAGTAACACAGAAGAGAAGCCCGGTGAGCGCGGCTTCTTCGGCGAACAGGATGACGAATAGAGGTCCGAACAAGCGGCCGTAACTATAAGCGGAATCCCAAAACCACTTGTCGGTGATGGCAACGGCAAGGAGAATCTGGAGCCCGAGTGCAGTTCGGGGTAAGCCCGGCATCTGGTGCCGAAAGCGGATGGCGGCAAACACGATGGCGGTGCCCATAGCGGAAAGGGCGAGGGCGTCAAGCAGGCGAACAACTAAGCGCAGAGTGGAAGTTAAGTGCGGATAACCTAGCGGCTCAAAGAGGCGGAGAAGGATTCCGCTCTGGAGTTTCGGGAGAAGCCACAGGGGTAAGCTGGCCTGATTGGCGGAGGCGGGAGGGAAGGTAGAGGCGAGATAGGCGAACCAGAGAAAGGCCGGAATGGTGGCAGAGGCGAAGAATGCGGCGTTTTTCCAATCGCGGGCGCGGACGGCGGAGAAGACGGCGGCCGCGGCGAGGAAGAGGCCGGTTTCGCGGACGAGGGCGGCGGCGGCGAGTGTGAACCAGATGGCGCGGAAGTTGCCGGTCGAGAGTTGCCAGAGTAGGCATGCGGTGAGGGTGGCAAGAACACCGTCGACGGTCATGGAATCGATGGCGGTGAGGGTGGACGGGACGAGGAGGAATAGGAGTCCGTAGGCCGGGCTCCGACCGCGGGCGACCAGGAGGCGGCTCAGAAAATAGACGCCAGCGAAAACGGAAATAAGCATGACGGCGACATAGGTTAAGGGGATGAGTTTGGCTTGACCGGCGGCAAGCAGCCAGGAGAGGATTGGGACCAGAATTCGGCGGGAACGATATTCCGGCGCGTCGAGGTAGGGCGAATGGATCGAAGGGGTAAATGGATCGTAGGCGAGAACGAGGTAGAACTGACCGTCAAAACCAACGGAATGGGCGCTGCGAAAGGCGGTGGTAGCGAGCCGCGGCGGCAAGGGCATATCGCGGCCTATGCGAAAGAGACCGGTCCAGTTGCCGGCGTAATTAATTTGGACGGTCGCGGCTTGCCAAGCGAAGACGAGGAAAGCGGCGAGGGCACCGTAGGCGAGGGGGCGCCGGAAGATTCGTTCCATCATGAGTTTAGGCTTAGGCTAGACCTTGCCGAGCCAGGAAGAGGGTACGGCGGCGAACCCGAGGAGGACGACGAAAGCGGGGAAACACCAGTTCGAGAGAGGAATATCATGCAAGTTGCAAGGGTAACAAAAGGAGCCCTAATCCGTCGCTAACGAAGGGACGCGGAAGTCCGCTCCTCCTGGGAGTTCCAATAGCGCTATTGAGCAGCCGGAAGCGCGCAACGGAAGCCGATATTGGGGCTGGAAAACCGCGCCGGCAGGCTGACCCATTCGTAGGCTAGCGCTTGGGAGATACCGCGGTCGTAAGAGCCGCCTTTGATGTATTGCCAGGGCTCCTGAGCGTTGGGCGGCGGTTTGAGGGCCGTTTGGAGATTCTCGACGGCGGAGGGACTGGGGGAGTGGGGACGGTCGACCCATTCCCAAACGTTGCCCGCCATATGGAGCGCACCAACTGGGCTTTTACCCACGGAGAGAGAGTCAACGGCCGCGGGGCCGGAAGCGGCGAGCGGATTCTCTTTGGCGATGATGAGATCGGCCTTTAGCTCGTTGCCCCAAGGGTAGTTGCGGCCATCGGTGCCGCGCGCGGCTTTTTCCCACTGGGATTCGGTTGGGATTTGCTTGCCGGCCCATTTGCAGAAAGCTTGGGCTTGCGTGAACGTGACGTTGACGACGGGGAGGTTGGATATGCCGGTGGGAGAGGGGAGACCGGTGGCAGCGGCAAACTCGGAGTAAGCTTGGTTCGAGACCTCGGTGCGATCGATGGAAAACGCGGGGAGATCGACGGAGACCTTGTTCTCACCGGCCAGGTAAGGACCCGCCGGAACCGGGAGGACCGAACCGCCTTTCACAGGTGCCGTTGGTTTCGGATCGGTCTGTTTGGCGGTTGTCTCACCGGTTTTGACGAAGTAGACCCAGCCGGAAACCGCGGCGGCGAGGAGCACGGCGGCGAAGCCGGCAACGACCAGGAGGGGAACGAGGTTCGATTTAGACGGGGCGGCTGGGACGGGAGTGGCCGCCTGCGTATTGTTGTAGTTGTAGTTGACCTGGGCGGGAGTATAGGCCTGGGTGGGGACGTTATAGGCCCCGGAGAGCAGGCTCTTGAGCCCGTCGGCGATCGCGTTGAAGCTTTGGATGCGGTGTTCCGGTTTTTTGGCCGTGCAGCGTTGAATGAGATCGATGACGCCGGGCGGGGTGCCAGCGGCGAGCAAGGGGTTCGGATCGGGATGCTCGTTCAGAATGATATAGAAGAGGCGCTGGAGGGTATCGCCGGTAACGGGTTTGACGCCGCTGAAGAGTTCGTACAGCAACATGCCGTAGGAGTAGACGTCGGCGAGCGGGGTGATGGTCGATCCCATGACCTGCTCCGGCGACATGTAAAACGGCGTGCCCATGGAGTTACCGGCTTTGGTGAGGTTGAAGCCTTCGGCTTTGGCGATGCCGAAATCCATTAGCTTGGAGCGTCCCGACTTTTCGATGTAAATATTCTCGGGCTTGATATCGCGGTGGATTATTCCGCGCTGATGGACGTAGGCGAGGGCTTGGGCAACTTCGAGGGCGATGCGGGTTTTGTTGGCGACATCGCCGAGGTGATCCTTGCGAATGGCTTCACGCAGGTCTTCTCCATGGAGGAATTCGAGGACGATGAAGGGATAGCCCTGCTCTTCCCCGTAGTCGTGCACGGTGACGATGTGATCGTGCTGGATGGAGCCGGACATGCGGGCTTCGTGGAGGAAGCGCTGTTTGGCATCTTCATCCTTGATGCCCTGTTCGGTGAGTATTTTTACGGCGACGGTGCGACCGATGACGGTATCGACGGCGCGGTAAACATGGGACATGCCTCCGCCGAGGAATTCCTGTAACTCGTATTTGGCGAAGCGCGCCGGAAGCTGCATACGGAATCGATTAGGAGACCAACGACAGCACTGAGTAGAGAAGCCCCATGATGAGAAGGACGCCGATGGCGACCAGGATCATCAGTCCGGTTTGACTTTGCAGCGGAGCCGGGAGGACGCGGAGGAACGCGGGTAAGCCGTTGTCTGGGAGCGGAGCCTGCTGTGCGACCGGGACGGGCGCGGTATAGGCGGATGAGGGCGTATAAGGAGCCGGGGGAGGGGTATACGGCGCCGGTTGCGGGGTAGGCCGGGCGGCGGACGGCATAGCGGCCGACGGCTGCGGGGAGGCCGGGGGGGGAGGTTGACTGAACGAGCCCGGCTGGGGCATGGGGATCGAGCCAGTGACGGGCCGCTGGGGGGCGGGACTCAGACCGAGGAAGCGTTCGATATCGACGGCGGCGTCCCAAAGGCGGGGGTATCGATCCTGCGGGCTTTTGGCGGTACACCGGTTGATGATCTGAACGACCGGATCGCCGAGGCCGGCTTGGCGCAGCGGATCGGTGTTGAGCGGCTCGTAGAGGATTTGATTGAAGATTTTTTCGATCGTCTCGCCGTTGATCGGTTTGATGCCTGTGAGCATTTCGAACAACAGGATGCCGAATGCATAGACGTCGACGGCGGGCGTAACCTGTTGGCCGAGGACCTGTTCCGGGGCCATGTAGTAGGGCGTCCCGAGAGTGAAGCCGGCGCGGGTTAGCTGCATGCCTTCGGACTTTGCGATGCCGAAGTCCATAAGCTTGATGCGGCCTGTCTGATCGATCTGAAGATTTTCGGGCTTGATATCCCGGTGGATGATTTTCTTCTGGTGGATGTAGTCGATCGCTTTGGCGATTTGGACGGCGAGCAGGAGACGATTGCGCGAGTCTCCCGCGCGACCGCTACGGAGGGCCTCGCGGAGGCTTTCCCCGCGCAGGAATTCCATGACGATGAAGGGCTTGCCTTGCTCCTCCCCGAAGTCATGGACGCTGATGATGTTTTCGTGGACGATGCTGGAGGCGAGGCGGGCTTCCTGGAGAAAGCGGGCTTTGGCTTCGGCGTCGACGGCGCCTTGCTCGGTCAGAATTTTGACGGCGACGGTGCGACCCAGGACGGTGTCCTGAGCGCGGTAGACGTGCGACATGCCGCCGCCCAGGAATTCCTGGAGCTCGTACTTGCCGATGCGTGAAGGAAGCTGCATTGGATTTGGGGTACTACCTCCTCATGGTACTATTTCGCCGGGTTAGATACGCAGCCGAGCTGCTTAAAGAAGTTTTTCGAGAAGACGGCCACGTCGACCTGGAACTTATAGTGGACCTCGCGACCTTCGACCTTTTGGATTTCGTTGTTACGGCCTTGGCGCGGGATCCATTCCAGAATGTAATTGGAGCCCGACTGGGTTTGGTTGTCGGCGTTGGCAAAGAAGTGGAACAGAGCCCAGAGCCCGGTATCGCCGGCGACCGAGAAGTCAGCACTGCCGACTTTAGCCGTGATCTTAGTTTCGCCGCTGCCGCCGGGCCAGCTAAACTGTTTGCCGTTGCCCGCGGTCAGGTTTGCCTTTTGGCCATCGATGCTGACGCTGTAGCTTTGCACTGCGTCGGTTTTGATGGGGGTGAGGGTGTAGCGGAGGGCCGGCGACTGCACGCCGCCGGGATAGAGCATGTCGCTGAAACGCATCGTTTCGTTATAGAACCGGACGAAGTTAGCGTTCATTTGAATGGGGCCCGGCTCGCCGGTGGGTTTGTATTCTCCCCCATCTTTTTTCAGATACTTCTGGAGATTTTCCTTGTAGAACGTGGGGAGAAGTCCGTCGGCCGGGCGGAAGATCTTATTGACGTCATCGAGAGTGGCGTCGACTTTCGAAGTGGGATTGAAGGGGAACTTGCTAAAGACGGCGTTGTAGCTTTTACACATGCCGCCACCCTTGGAATTGAGTTCGTCGGCACCAACGCCTTTGAGCATTCGTTCCACTTGAAGAATGGGGTCGTCCAGCAGTTTGGCCGAAAGGTCGTCTATTTTGGCGGCGGGGTCCGGGTTGAACCGGCGGGCGATGCTCTTGACGAGCATGTGCGATTCGCCGGCCATGGTGACGGTTTTGGCCGCGATGTTCACGTCGGTTTTGGCAGCGGCGGCTTCGACCACGCCGGTTTGGAGCTTGGCCAGCGACTCAATGTAGGGCCCGGTTTTTTCCGCGTAGATATAGCCCGGGTTGGTCGCCGGCGGAGGCACCACTTCATGAATCGGCTGGAGGGCGACCTTCACCTTTTCGTTGTCCACGGAGGTGTGTTGGGTGGCGAGCCAGAACAGCGCGAGAAGGGGCGTCGAATTGTTGGAGACTGCTTCGAGCTTGGCGGCGGCGTCTTCGAGATCCTTGAATTTTACGACCGAAGAGTTTTTGATGTACGTCTGCCAGGCGAGGATGTAGTCGGCGGAGTAGAGCTCAGTGATGTCCTTGCCGAGTTGGACGGGTTCGAAGTTTTGCGACGTGTTGCAGGTGGTACGGGCGGTGTCTTTACTGACGGCGGTGTCGCCGCACAGGACCCAGGTTTCTCCTCCGAAAAAGGATTTCGGATTCTTGATGAAGCCCGTCATGGAAGCGAAGCCAGGGCGGGTGAAGGCGCCGAGCACGTCCTTGTTGTTGACCACAAAGTCGGCGGAATTCTTGATGTCGCGATTGAAATTCACCGGCTTGTTGAGCTTGTTGGCCGCGGCAATCATGGAGAGGTAGATGGGCTTCACGCCAGAAAAGCCGGAAAGGTAGCGGCGCGCGTTGCTGACCGGTTCGGGTTCGAAGGGGAGGGGGCAGCCCCCGGTCTTGAGGAACTCGCTATAGAACTCGAACTGTTGCCGCGCGAGTTTCTGGCGAGGTTCGTCGACGTTTTTGCCTTGGGACCAGGCGGCGAGCAGAGCGGGGGTAGTGACTTCGGGCTGCGCCTTATCGGGATAGGCGGTGAGGGTGAGGTAGGTCCGCAGGTTGGAGAAATTAGCCGAGTAATCATCGTTGGGATTCGGCGTGGCGGGCAGGCGGCTCATCTGGCTCTTCAGATTGAGAACCGTGGGGCCGAGCAGCTGTTGGTTGAACTTCTGGCACCAGATTTTCTTGACTTCGGGATAGGCGGCGTCGCCGGAGTAAAGGCCCCAGCGGAGGCTGTAGGGCGAGCCGTTGACCCGGTAGCCGTCCAGGGTCTGGAGGGTGCCGCGGAGGACTTCCAGCTTTTCAAGAGCGGAGACTTCGGGCAGGGCGGCGGGGTCGGCGGCGTTGACGCTCGCCATGCCGCGAGCGGCTTCGATGGCGTTATTTTCGAGCGACCGGTTGTTGAAGTAGGAGACCGTAAAGCCAGTCAGCGCCCCCAGGCCGAGGACGGCCGCGGTCGCCAGCAGGACCCGCTGCGCCATGCTCGTTTTGGTGGACGAGCTCGAAGCCATCAGGGCGTCTTTGTCGCCGAGCAGGATGTCGTTGAAAAGGCGGCCAAGGAATGTCCACTGCGGAACTTTGCGGGTGGCGCCGACGGTGGGAGTGCCTTGGACACCTTGGGCCATGAGGCCGCCCGGTCCGAGCTTGAAGACTTTCGTAGCGCTGGAGCCCGCGTCGAGGGCGGGCTGGTGTTGTTCGCGGGCGGAGCGCAGACCGCCGCTGTCGTCGACGATGATGGGACGGACGCCGGAGAAGTAGAAGCCGCGGAGGAAGGGAGAAGTCCGGAGCTGACTGGGCCGGCAGAGGTCAACGAGGAACTGGACGATCGGTGTCCGCAGCTTGCGGAACTCGCGGGCAAACTCGTAAGCCCCGGGGAGTTTTTCGGGATCGGTTTCGCGGGGTAGATAGAAGAGGCGCTTATCGCCGAGGGAGTAGCAGATGTTCTGGAACAGGTCGGCGACCTGTTTGTTCGCGTCTTCGGCGTAGATGCCCTGGGCAGAGAAGTTCTGCATCGGGACGGTAGCTCCGAGGACCTGGAAGGCTTCTTCATTCGAAAAGTTCCGGACGAACTCGTGGAAGAAGGGCAGGCGGTCCATGCGGGTAAACAGCACGTAAACGGGGAAGTTGATGCCGAGGGTTTGGGCGATATCGCCAAGGCGGGCGTTGAGGTTGCGGGCCGAAGCGGTGATGGCTTCCCCACCGCCGGGGGTGAGGAATCGTTCCACGTCGAAGCAGACGACGACGGCGCGGGGGGCCTGGGCCGAGCCGCCCATGACCGACTTCATGCCGCCAGGGGCCATGCGGCGAACCAGCCGCTGCCAGCGTTCGGCATTCCCCATCAGCGCGCCGCCGGCATCGAGAAACAGCGAATTCTTGGCGAGGAAGACGTTGGCCAGGCGGGTCGAAACGATATTGGTTTCCTGGTAGACCTGGCCGCAGACGAGTTCCGGTTCGAGGGCGGACTGGACGAGCGTCGTGGTTTTGACGCTCCCCGGTTCGCCCATGACAAAGAAGAGCGGAAGGTTGCCGATTTTGGCACCCGCGACGGCTTTGGCGGCGGCGAGCTTAGCGTCGACTTCTTTGACCAGCTGGTCGATTTCCGGGTCGCCGCTGGGCTTGGCACCGCTAGCGGCGTCCTGTTTATTTTTCCACCATACAAAGAACCCGGCACCGATGATGCCCACGATGCTCAGCAGCCCGATGAAGATATAGAGGGTTGCGTCTTTAAGGCCGAGCAGAAAACCGAGACCGACCGAGAGTCCGATCCAAACTACGAGTCCGATGAGTGCGATTACGAGAGGTGACATGGCGGAACTCCCTTAGCGTCCGAGGGCCAACTGTTGGAGAGTAGCGATGCCGCCGTCCAACATGAAGTAGTAGAGGACATAGCCGAGTACAGCGAAGACTACGGCGCCGATGGCCCCGTAGAGAAGGCGTTTGACCCAGGGGTCTTGGGTAGAAGTGGGGGCGCCGGTGGAGGGTGGCGGTTGCCAGTCCGGCGACAGCAGCGCGGAGGAGCGACGGATCCGCGCGATCTTTTCACCGACGGCGTTCACGATCGGGCCGATTTCAGCGCGATTGCCGATCGAGTAGCGACCGGCGAATCCCAGCAGCATACAGAGTTGGAACATCTCGAGCAGATCGGCTAGCGACTGCGAGTCGTTCATACGGACCAAGTTATTCAGATGCTGAAAGAAGACCTCGCCAGCGACGTGGTGGCCAAAGTACTCTTCCTGGAGCGGTTGGCGGGGCCAATCGGCAAAGACCGGGCTCCGCAGGTTGAGGATCGATTCATCGAGGAACGCAACGGCGGCGAAGATGGCGAGTTGGATTTCCTGCTGATCGTAGCCGCGTTTGCGCGCTTCGGCGTCGGCCATTTTGAGGGCTTCGCGGACTTGTTGACGGAAGATGTTGGGGTCGGTAACGGGTTGTCGATT
>Ga0163144_10006874_pt1 | contig 25032 bp, 10 predicted proteins | sample OliLak19BULKMAT1_FD_123175 | JGI IMG/M metagenome (GOLD analysis project Ga0163144, IMG submission 123175) | Freshwater microbial mat bacterial communities from Lake Vanda, McMurdo Dry Valleys, Antarctica - Oligotrophic Lake LV.19.BULKMAT1 | ecosystem: Environmental > Aquatic > Freshwater >... | reverse complement strand
TTCAATATTCAATATCTTCCGGCCTGATATTGTAAAAATGAAACATACAGGTAGTTATAATGTAAGGCTGATAATAGCGGGTATTTTATTTTCGATATTATGGGCATCGGCGAGTGCAGCCACCAAAATCGGGCTGCAATCTGCACAGCCTTTCGTAATTGCAGTTACCAGGTTTTTTATAGCTGGTGTCATCATGGTTTTTATTGCGCATGGTATACTTAAAGTACGCTTGCCGCAACAAAAGGAATGGAATCAATTAGCCATTTATGGATTGCTGAATATCAGTATTTACCTGGGCCTGTATGTTATAGCCATGCAATATGTTTCAGCAGGGTTGGGATCCTTATCTGTTGGCACGGGCCCCGTACTCATCAGCATTATAGCAGCATTCTGGCTCAGGCAACCCATTAAACGGGTTACCATTTTCAGCCTGTTGTTATGCACAGTAGGAATTATAGTAGCAGCATATCCGCTGCTTAAAAACAGCTATGCAACACCGGCAGGCCTCCTCATACTTTTTATGGGCATTCTTTCCTATTCAGCAGGAGCTGTATATTTTTCAAAAACTAAATGGGGTGGTCTGCACATTCTTACCATTAATGGCTGGCAAACATTAATAGGAGGTTTTTTTCTGCTGCCATTTCTTTTTATTTTTTATGATGGCAGTAAAAATGTGTACGACATAAAATCAATCGGCAGTATTCTTTGGCTGGCACTGCCGGTTTCTATTGGTGCTGTGCAATTGTGGTTGTACCTGTTGAGGGATAACCCTGTTAAAGCAGCTTTCTGGCTGTTTCTTTGCCCTGTTTTTGGATTTACCATTGCAGCTATAATGCTGAAAGAACCTATCAGCCTGTACACTTTTGCTGGTGTGGGTTTGGTTATTGGCGGGCTTTACATTGTACAACGGAAAAAATAAATAAGGATACTGCCTGACCACAATTTTATAACTGCTTTTTTTCAAAGTTAAAACGGGAGATAACTATACTTTGCAACGGGTAAATTAGTGACATCTTCATTTGCAGTGAGTTTAAACCTTAGTAAAATTGGGTGCAATTCAAATAGTCGCATCAATCATAACCACGGTCTGCATTTTTAACGGCTCACGGGTTATTCAAACCCTTTTAGCCAGGACATGTTGAATTGCTCCAAAATAATTATTCATCAACTATGCAGATATTGTTACTTTATTTTGAAAGCTTTTATTCTTTCCTTTTTATCCAATTAGATAGTAAGGTTTATTCGAAATAGTAATTACCATTTTACTAAGGTTTGCCAAAAAGCAGCAGCAGATACAACTCAGTTTTTAACCATTGCCCGGTGTAACCAACATTTATAAACAATAGGTATTGCTACCTGAAGAAAGTAAAAATTAGATGGCTATAATATATTGAAAGGTTTCCGAATTTAACCTGTTATTATTTATTAGCAAATACTCTTTCTTATGTGTAAATTTGGTTTTGACCCCAATAGAAAAATCTTCGGCAGAACTTTTCCTGTTAATAATAAGTACCTGATTTGTCACTTATTTTTTACACTACAAAAAATTATCCCAATTTAATCGAGTTTATAAATTTCGTACATGAACATTCATCTTCCTACACTCATTTTAGTAATTGCCATTTCGGGCATACTCAACATTTTTATTTTACTGGCGCAGTACATGGTAAATAAGAAATTTAAAGGGATTATGCATTGGGTGGCAGGTTTTGCTGCATTGGCTATTTCGCAATTTGTCGCTTTTTTTATGGAGCAACCCGGTGCCTTGTCGTCTGTGATTATTTCAGATATTTTATTGGTAACTGCATTTCTTTCTGTTGCAGCAGGTTTAAAATTATTTTTTGGCAACAGAATTAACCGGCAATATTTCATTGTATTGTTTTTACTGATTGTTTTTTCAACCATTGCTTATTATTTTCACCGGAATGATTTGCTGGAACAAGGGTTTCTTTTATCAATAATTGCATTTATCTGCTTTGGAATAGCCAATGATTTGTACAGGCAACATCAAATAGCTTATGATAAGACAACATTTTTGTTAACCGTACTTTTCGTGTTCTACGGATTAATATTTTTTTCATATGTTGTATTGGATATATTCTTTTATAAAAATACCATAAACGATATAAGCATATTTTTACCGGTTATTTACCTTATTTCCTATATTACAATTACCATTGCGGTTTTCAGTTTTATAATGCTTATAAATAAAAAACTGATAGCTGAACGGCAAACGGCAATAGATGCATTAAAAACCAGTGAAACCAACTACCGCAATGATTTTTTATTTCTTAAATCAATTTTAGAAAGTCCACAGGATATTATCATTTTTTGCCTTGATACAAATTACTGTTACACTGAGTTTACCTCTTTTCATAAAAAAGTAATGAACCAATTATGGGGTAAAGATATTTTTAAGGGCATGGATATATTATCTGCCATTAACAACACTGATGACAGAGAAAAAGCAAGGATTAATTTTGAAAGCGCATTGAACGGTGAATATTTTTCTTTGGAAGAAGCTTATGGTGACGAAAACCGATACCGCACCTATTTTGAAAGCCGGTATTCTCCCATAAAAGATACTGATGGGAAAATTACAGGAGTATCCGTTTTTGTAATTGATATTACAAAACGCAAAGCGGCAGAAAAGGAAATGCTGGAATCAAGAAATTATTTTGAAACAATGTTTAAAAGCAGCCCGGATGCTGCTATGATTATTCAAATTCCCAGCGGAAAAATTGTTGAGGTAAATGATTCATTCGAAATAAACTCAGGTTTTACCAGGAGTGAATCTGTGGGTAATACCACCCTTGATTTACAGCTTTGGGTAAACATGAAAGATAGGGACAGGTTGATAAAAAACCTATTAAATAAAGGAGTTTGCGAAAGCATGGAAGTAATGTTACGGAAGAAAAACGGGGATATTCAAACTGGCCTGATATCTGCCAGAAAATTCAATATTGATGGCGTACCCCACATGATAACCACTACACATAATATTACCCAACTAAAAAAAGCAGCAGAAGAAAAGGAATTTGAGAGAAGAGACAAAGAAGCTTTGATTAACAGTACCAACGATTTAATATGGAGTGTGAGCAGCGATTTTAAATTGATTGCCGGCAATAATGCCTTTATAAATGATACCAAAAGTTACATAGATGTAGCGTTACAGCCGGGAGATTCCCTATTATCCGGTGATAATTTTCCAGAAGCATATTTACATTACTGGAAAAATTTATATGGAAGAGTTTTGGCTGGTAATCCTTTTCATACCGAATTAGAATGGATACCTGCTGACAAAAATAATTTGAGGTGGACGGAATTTTACATAAATCCAATAAAGGTGGGTGAAAAAATAACCGGTGTGGCTTGCTTTGGCAGAGACATTACCCAACGAAAACTGCAGGAAAATGTAATGAAAGATCTTACCAACCAGGTAAAATGGCGGGCAGATGAATTGGCAGCTTCAAACAAAGAGTTGGAGCAGTTTGCATACATTGCCTCACACGATTTACAGGAGCCATTGCGGATGGTTAATAGTTTTTTATTATTATTAGAAAAAAAATACCATGATAAATTAGATGAAACAGCCCTTCAATATATATATTATGCAACAGATGGGGCAACCCGTATGCGACAGATTATTTTAGATTTATTAGAATACTCCAGAGTAGGCAAAGGCGAACAGCAACCCGAATTGCTGGATATGAATTTACTGATGAAAGAGGTTTTACATTTAAACAGTGTTGCCATACAAGAATGTAATGCCAGCATTCAGTGTGGCGAATTACCGGCTATTGTTGCAGTTAAATTACCTGTACAGCAGGTAATGCAAAACCTGCTATCAAATGCACTAAAATACAGGCAGCCTGCTGTAGCCCCGGTCGTCCACATAAATGCGTTGGAGAAAGAAGATTACTGGCAATTTGAGGTAGCAGATAACGGAATTGGAATTGCCCCTGCTTTTTTTGAGAAAATATTCGTAGTGTTTCAACGACTGCACAGCCGGGAAGAGTACGCCGGTACCGGACTTGGCCTGGCCATTTGCAAAAAAACAATTGAAATGATGGGTGGAAAAATATGGGTAGAATCTGCCCCCGGGGGGGGCAGCCGTTTTTTCTTTACAATAAAAAAATAAACCCTGGTAAATGATAATCGGGTTTGTTTGTAGTGCTCTACAGTTTTCTTTTAATGAATTTGCTCCCAATTGCGGAAAGTCGTTAGGATTTTCTAAGAAAGATGAAAAACCAAAAACTGATTACACTAAGTCTACAATGAAACAATTTAATTCAGAAGCCAAACATCTAAACCTTCTAAACACCTAAACCTTCTAAACCACTACACTAAAACCTCGGCGGACAAGGCGTTCCCTTCATGGTATAATCTGCATCGCAGCGTTCATCGGATCGTACTCCATTGGGACTTAATTTTTCCCAGATAAAGGTTCCTTCACCACTGCCTGCACTTCTGCTGAAACCCAGTTTGCTGGTAGTAGCATCATACGATAAACCAACCCTTACTCTATCTACATCATTTTCTCTGCGGTCAAATAAATCAAGGCTTAAGGTTACACCAAATGCATCGCTGTTTTGGAAATTTACATTGCCCCGGTACCAGGCACCAATACCTACACGGGCGTCTTTGTATTCGCATCCAATACTAAATGAGTTGCTGTTTTGCTGGTTGTACAAAATCATACTGGGCAATAGATATCGTTCACCATCTTCATCCAGGTTGTATTTATACCGCACATAACCAAACCAACGCATGGGTAATTTACTGATGGTATTGGAAGTAAGCGATTCATCGGGCTGATTGATATGTTGTGCACCTCCGCCAAACATCCAGCTTTCTTTATAATACAATAAAAAGCCGGACGCAAAATCAGCAAAATATTTGTTGTTGTTGAGGGGCATATCTGCACCCGAAATGGCGCCGGGTATAATGCCGGTATTGTCTATCTGGTCACTAAAATAAAGCTTGCTGTAGTTAACATTCCTGTTGCCCACGCCTGCCTGCAAACCCAGGTGCAGCCTTGCATTGGGCAAACACAGCATGTAAGAATACATAGCACTCAGGTTGGTTTTGTTAAGATAACCTTCTTTGCTGTTGGTGAGCAAAAGCCCCACACCACCATGCAGGTTTTTAATGTACCTGTCTACTCCAACAGCTGCAAACTGCATGGCAGATGGCACATTTATCCAATGCCTTTTAAAGGCAGCGGTAAAACGCAGGTCCATTTCGCCATTGCCGGCATTGGCCGGGTTTAGCGTAAGCGGATTGTTAAATGCCTGCGTAAAAAACGGATCCTGTGCAGTTGATACCATCGATATCAAAACACAACATGCCAGTAAAAAATTTTTCATGCACAATTTTTTTTATGAGATCAAAAATTTATAATTTGATTAAAACTCTAAACGTACAACAATACTGCAAGCAGATGTTGCATTTGCTCCTATCCCGTAATGAGGAATTTCAGCATTTAAATCAACGTCCTTCCTAAATAATGTAACAATTTTAGAATGGCGGCTTGCGATAATTTGAATTGTATCATGCTATCTAACCACCGTAATTGTTCCGGTTTTTTTATACTGTCCTTCGCCGGGGTATAACATGCCCTGCCATTCTGATCCATTCATAAACCTTCCGAAAATTTTCCAAACATATACATCCTGCTGTACAGCTATGCCCTTATATCTTCCATCCCACGATTGAGTAGGGGCGCCGGTTACATCCAAGGTGGCTGTTTCAAAAATCAATTCACCCCAGGTGGTAAAAATCTGCAGTTTATATTCTTTTAAGCCTTTACCCTTCGGGATAAATTCCCTTAAATTACTTTGTATACAATTAGGACAAATGGCATTGGGCACAAATAACCAACCAGGAAATCCATCAATTCTTGCTATGCGGATGGTAGTATCCGGACAGTTGGTACTGGTATCCAAAACAATTAGCCGTACGGGGTAATTACCCGTATCAGCATATTTGTGAAAAGCAACATCCCGGGTGCTTGCAAAGGTGCCATCTCCTAAATCCCACTGGTATAGATACTTGTTGCTATTGATGGTAAGGTTATTAAAACTAAATGTATAATTAGGCACTGTAATAACCGGCGTTGGGCTGATGAAGAAATCGCTGGCTGGCGGTACTTTGGCTGTAATTAAATTGGCTTTAATTACGGAATCTTTACAGCCCAAGCCATCATCTGCCACCAACTTTACAGTGTAAGGTGTAATGCTGGGTGCAAAGTTTTTATATGGATCAACCACCGTACTGCTGGTACCATCACTAAAACTCCATAGATAAGAACGTCCATTTACAGACAGGTTGGTAAACTGCACCCCTGCTGTGTTACAGGTAAGCGTATTGCTGGCAGCAAAGTCGGCAATTGGTTTGGTAGATACTCTTACCAATCTGCTGGCGGTATCTTTACAAACACCATCACTGGCCACCAAATTAATTAAATACTGCCCCTGCGAATTGTATAAATGTGTTGCATTTAAAAACGAACTGCTGGCAGAATTATCGCCCCAATCCCAGGTGTAGAAATTAGCAAAACTGCTACGGTTGGTAGTGGCCACATTTAGTACACCGGTACAGCCCAGCGTATCACTTACCAAAAATGCAGCCACCGGTTTTATTCTCGATGTAAAATTTATGGTAAATGTATCGGGTCTGCAACTGTATTGATTGGTTGCAATTAAAGTAATGTTGTAAGCTATTGCAGCTTGCGTAATAGTTATAACCGGCGCAGGCGCATTACTGATAAGAGTGCCATTTAAAAACCATTGATAATTGCTGGCATCTTTGGAATTATCAACAATGGTTGCAATAAAAGGCACACAGTCATTGGGATTGGAAATACCAAATGCTGCCTTGGCTGTCGGGCTCATTTGCAGGGTTCCTTTAGCGGTATCGCTGCAGCCTGCACTGTTGGTTGCAATTAACCAGGTGTTGAAAATTTTTGGTAAAATGCTTCCGTTGGCAACCAGGTAACGATACGTAAAATTGCCATTGGTAGAAACCTGCCCGCCATCTACCAGCCATCTGTAATTAAGCGGACCATTATCATTGTAGGTAGTGGTATTGGTGTGCAATACAGTGGTGTCTGTTTTGCAAAGTGCAATATTCAACGGCGTAAAACCTGCTACCGGCGTACCTTTTACAGTAAATGTTTGAGTGGAGCTGTCTCTGCAACCCAGTACATTCTCAGCCACCGTTTTTACAGTAAAAGTGCCGGGGTTGTTAAATGTATATTGAATAGAAATACCTGTTGATGTAATAATGGAGGGTGATACAGTGCTATCATTAATGTACCAGGTAACTGTTTCATTGGTTACACCAGGTGTAGCGGCAGTATAAATAAATGGTGCACAATTTACCGTGCTGGAATTGGATTGAATGGCTGCATTGGGTTTTACCAGCACCGTTATATTTCTTTTCAACGTATCAAAGCAAACAAGGCCAACGTTATTGTTTCTTTCTGCCCGCAAGGTAATGCTGTAATCACCTGCTACTGTATAAACATGTATTGGACTGGAATCTGAACTTGCCCTGCCATCTCCCCAAAACCATTGGTAATTACTGGCATTTAAAGATGTGTTGTTTACCCTGATGGTATCGCCGAGGCAATACACCGGAGCATTGGTTGTAAATGAAGCAATTGGTTTTGCATACACGGTTACCTGCCTGTAAACGGTGGTATCGCTGCAGCCATTACTCATGGCAATGGCAATGGTAAATGTACCGGGGTTATTAAATGTATGGATGATGGTGGACTGGCTGTTGTTGGTTACAACAGGCGGGGTATTGTCGCCAAAATCCCAATTATAAATTGTAGCACCGGTGGTTGCATTTATAAAAGTAACCGTATGCGGCGCACAGCCAAATAAATCGCTACCGCTGATAATTACCTGTGGTTTTATTAAGTTGGGGGCAATCCGGATCTTGATTATTTGCGTATCAATTCCACACTCATTTACTGCAATCAATCTTACCGGAAAAGTATCTACTTCATTGCCGATATTATAGGTGTAGCTTAACAGGCCTGTAGTAAAAGTTGTATCCAAATGGCCATTGCCAAAATCCCAATAATACGTACCTGGCCCACCCAATGAAGTATTATTTACCTGCAAGGTAAACGGCGAACAGCCAAAGGTTGTAGCCACACCAAACCTTGCGCTTGGGTTCGATCTTATTTTTATGCTATCTCTCCAAACCGTTGTGTCGCAACCATTGTATGCCTTTAAACTAACCTGGTAAGTGGTGTCATTAAAAAAGGGACTCGTATTGAAAGTGATGGTACCCGGCTGAGCAAGTGTACTGGTAACACCATTACCAAAATTCCAGAAAAACTCAATGCTGCTGTTAATGATATTACTGGTATTGTTGAAGGTTACATCGAGTGGTCCGCAGCCCCTTGCAGTATCCTTGGTAAAACTTGCAATGGCTGTACGTGGGGTGATAAAAGTTTGTTGCATAGAATCCGCCTTGCAACCAAACTGGCTGCGTGTTACCAGTTTTATTACAACCGTATCGTCTGTGGCGGCAATGGTATAGGCTGGAAGAATACCAGTGCTATTGCTACCAAATAAAATCCCACCTGCATACCAATTATAAGTACCATTGCTATCAGGCAGCACACTAATTGTAATGGCTGTTGCTAAATTGAAAGGAGCACAGGAAATGGCAGGAATACCAGAAAAAACTGCTTTGGAATCGGGCCTCACCCTAATGGTAATTACATTGCTGCCCTGCGTACAATTTCCACTGCTTACGTTTCTTCTAAAATAATGAATCCCGGCCGCAGTATAGATTGGCGGCTGGTAGCTAATGCTGCTGGCCACCGATGACCAGGTAACGGAATCGGTGCTTGTTTGCCAATCGTAGATATAAATATTATCGCCGCCAATTGGTGTGCTGCCGGTTAAATTATTTACGGCTGTGTTTACACAAACCTGCTGGCTGGCATTGATACTATTATTGGTAATACCCGGATTAACTGTAATGCAGATGCTGTTACTAATTGCCTGGCAAATGCCATTGGTTGATACTTTTCTCCTGTAGCAGGTACTTACAGCAGGGCTAACCAACTGCGTTGCTGAGTCTGCACCGGCTATATTTTGCCAGTTGGTTAAGCCGGCAAGGGTTGATTCCCATTGATAACTGTACAAAGAATCAAGACCTGTTGCACTACCGCCAGATAAAAAATTATTGCGAATGGTGAGTGATTGTCCATTACAAATAATGGAATCTTTTTCAATTACATTAATGATGGGCGTTAGTATGGCAATTGATAAAGCCGGAGACAAGATAAAACTCACACAACCTTTACCATCACTTATTTGAAATATCCTTACGCTATAATTTCCGGCAGCGCTGTTGGCTGGAATTACCTGGATATTTTGAGGTCCGTTGGTATTGATTGTTTGCCGGACGGTATCGGGTACACCTGCCGGATTGGTTACAACCAATACCACATTAAATGGTGCGGAACCAAAAGTGGCGGTAAACGAAACAGTACCAATATCAGCCACACAAATAAACGGCACATTAACCGCTATAGTACCTGCTGGTGTTGGGTTTACGGTAATGGTAACCACATTGGAGGTGGCGCTGCATTGTGGGGTAGTTACTATTCTTTTGTAAAAAGTAGTAACAATTAATGCAGCAGGTTGATAGTCTTGCCCGGTTGCACCACTTATATTATTCCAGTTAATATTATCTGCAGAGGTTTGCCATTGATAAATATATCCGCCACCGCCGCCAATTGGTAATTGTCCGCTAATAAGTGCCGGTGTAAATCCTTCGCAAATAACCTGGTTAGCAGCAATATCAAAATTGGTTAACGCACCTTGAACGGTGATGGTTACAATATTAGACGTATCAGAACAGGGTAAACTATTTATCACCCGCCTGTATTGGATGGTTGCATTTAATATGGGTGGGGCATAAGTAATGGCATTAGCCCCGCTGATATTACCCCATGTAGTACCAGCATCCAAAGAACTTTGCCATTGATAATTATAGCTGCCATTACCCCCGCTAATATTGCCTGAAGTAATTGCATTGGGGGCTGTATTGGCACAAATATTTTGATCAGCAGCAATGGTATTACCACTAATGATTGGGTTTACATTGATGGTAATTGTAGCAGGCAGACTTAAACAACTAAAACTGTTGGTTTGGGTTACATAATACAATGTTGTGCCGGGGGCAGATGTAGCAGGAGTTGGAGCCGTTAAGGTTCCACCGGTTAAGGCTGCATTATTGTACCAGGTAAGTGTATCGGTGCCAGATGCTGTAGCAGTAAGGGTTGCAGCCGTAGCGTTTTGACAATAAGTAACTGGCGATGTAACCAATGGAACCGATGGCCTTGGGTTAACAGTGATGAGAAAAGTATCTGGCATACCAACACAATTGCTAACAGATGGTGTAACAATAATGGTAGCAGTAACCGGTGCGGCCCCGTTATTGGTAGCAGTAAATGCAGCAATATTTCCGCTGCCGCTTGCAGGCAGGCCAATGGATGGGTTGCTATTTGTAAAATTGTAAACGGGTGTGCCAATGGTGCTGGTAAAATTATATCCATTGGTGGTAAGGCCACCGCAAAGCGTTTGGTCGGCAGAAGGTACAACATCTGGTGTGGTGGTTACCTCCACCGTATCTGTATCAATGGTAGTACCACAGTCGTTGGTAACAGCGAGGGTAATTTTATGAATTCCCAAAGTGGTAAAGGTAATGTTACCGGGGTTGGCGGTGTTGGCTGTAGCGGGGGATCCGCCTTCAAAAGTCCAGGCATAGGAAGTTGGTGGATTAATGCTGCATGCTGTTACAGTTGCTGCTGGTGTAATGTTTACTATTCCGCAACTATAAACAGGCAGATTGATGGCAACAGTTGGCGGGTTTTGTATACTTACTGTTTTAGAAGTGCTAAATGAACCACAAGCATTTGTTACAAATTGAGTAATTGTATAAGTACCTGCCTTGGTAAAGCTAAAAGAAGGATTGGCTGAAGTATCACTGGTACCGTTGGTAAATGTGGATGTGGAGCCCTGTGTGGTTTCACAGAAAGCTGCTGTATAAGCTACCCGCCATAAATACCTTGTGTTTTGGCAACTGTTGTAATTGTTGCTGGTATCTGTTGCATTTATCACAAATGGAGCACATCCGGCTGAAGTATCTAATTTAAAGCCAGGAGTTAGAGAACGGGTAATACAAACCTGTTTAATAATACTATCGAGTCCGCAATTTCCGTTTGCAAACAATTTTACATTGTACACTCCTGGCGCAGCATAGGTATGAGAAGGATCTTTGAGCGAAGAAGTATTGGCAGTTCCTGAAGAAGGATCCCCAAAATTCCATTGATAACCAGTAATATTATTACAGTCCGGGCCATTAAAAGACGTAATACTTTGATTGATAAAATTCACAGGTTGGTTTATACAGGCCGGTGTGGTATTAATGTCAAATTTTGCTTCTGGCTTCTTAAATATTTTGATGTTGTTAATAGAGGCTGATGTATTATCGCACCTGTTAATAGCAGTAACATTTACAACAAATTGTCTTCCCGGTAATTCGCATGATGACTTTGTAAAATTATGATAGATTGAATCTACAGAAAGCGGTGTTGTCCATGTAACAATAGGTGACCCATCTCCAAAATTCCATTGATAAATTGTACCGGGCGAATTGTTACTGTAATTTTTTACTTTAAACCAAAATCCTGCACTATCGCATCGTTGGGTGCTTCCACCGGGTGGGCCTTCAATGCCTACAGCAGGATTAAGCTGATTAATTACCGGATAGGTACTGGTTCCTATACATCCGTTTACTGTATTAGTTGCAGTAACTTTTAAATTAAATACACCATAAGATGCGTAGGTATGGTTGATAGGAAAACTGGCATTGGTAAGATTGATATCTGCTCCGCCATCACCCCAGTTTAATACATATCCACTTATACTGCCCGGGTTGCTGGTGTTATTATTTACACTTACATAATAAGTTGGTGTACCAGTATTGTTACCACAATTATTAAATTGTAAAAAGAAAATCGAATCATCCAAAACAGGCTTGGGAATTTGATTTACACTAACTGCCTGTCGAAAGGAATCGGAAACACATCCTGCTGCACTGATGGCTTTAACCGATACATTAAAACTTTGTGAGGCGGAACCTGTTGCAGTAAGTGTATGAGACAGATTGGCTCCTGTGCCAGTAACGCCATCACCAAAATACCATTGGTAAGTGATGCCAGGTAGTGGTGTATTTACTGCAAAATTATAAGCAGCTGAAGCACACTGGCTGGCTGGTATATTATATGATGGAGCTTGTGGTATTGGGTTATTGGTAACAACCACTGGCCCAATAGTAGTATCCGGGTTGGGTGCTGTTCTGTTTAGTTTAACAGTATAGTTTCCTGAAGTGCCGGTATTTATAGAAATGGTAGTTTGTCCGGGTATATTGGTGCCATCTTTTATCCATTGGTAGCCTGTAATACCTGCTGTGTTGCTAACAGTGAGTGTTACATTACCTCCTGCACAAAAAGAAACCGGGCCGGATGCTGAAATGGATTGGCTGATGCCAACAAACGAAAGAAGCAGTAAGGGTATCAATACCAGGTAACGTATCATTGCATTTAGTTGGTTAAAAAAAACGGGCCGCTATTTTCATCTTGCCCGTAAAACACTTCAGTAATATTATTAATCAATTAATTCAATCTCATAAAATCATTAAACAATTGGTACAACCTATTTATTAAAATTGAAAATAATCTATTTTTTTAAAAAACCTATAGCTGCAAGTAAATATATATATGTAGAATTAAACGAGCGATACTTTCGTTTTTATTTTTTAATACGCCAGATAACAAATTTCTATTTGATTTAAAGACTTCCGACACAAAAACTTTCTTGCTTTATAATTTAGTTTCAGTTTAGTAAATCAGCGCAATAAATGTTACCGGAGTTGCCTATTGGAAAAATTAAACGATTTGCAACAATGTACCAGATTCAAATAAAACATACCTTTTACTTCAATAAAATAAATTCATGAAGATTCACCTGGTGAGTTACTTTTTACTGTTTGCAATTGCTGGAAAATCACAGCAAAAATTTGGCCTGAATATTTTTCGCATAAATTCTCCATTTACTTCTTTTCCTGATAGTGGCCGAAAGAACGGGCATGTTTACAATAACGAAATTTTTGATGCTGTTGCACATTATACTGATAGCAGCATATTACTTGTAGTACCGGATAATTATAAACCCAATAAAAAGGTAAATATTGTTTGCTGGTTTCATGGCTGGTATAACAATGTTGATAGCGCCAATCAACGCTTTGAACTGGCAAAACAATTTATGGCATCCAACGTCAATGCAATACTCCTTATCCCCGAAGGGGCTAAAAATGCACCTGACAGTTATGGCGGTAAATTAGAGCAACCGAACATGTTTACCCAATTGATAAATGATGTTTTTGCTACATTAAAAAAGAGGAACATTATCCTTACCAAAGCTGCACCCGGTAATATTGTACTGGCCGGGCACAGCGGCGCTTACAGGGTAATGGCGCATATCACCGCAAAAGGCGGGCTACGCATCAATGAAATACTATTGTTTGATGGATTGTACTCCGAAACTGACAAATACATTAGCTGGCTGCAGTTGGGTCAACAGCATCGGTTTGTAAACATCTATACCAACGAAGGAGGAACCATGGATGAAAGTATTGCTATGATGCAACAGTTAAGCACTAAAAAAATATCCTTTCTTTTTTCAGAAGAAAGCAACCTGCAAAAAACCGGGCTAAAAAATAATTCCATTCTTTTTATTCACAGCAATCTTCAACACAACGATATAATCAACAACCCTGATAACTTTAAATTGTTTTTGCAAAGCAGTCCCAATTTGCGCTAGTATCAACTTTTATTTTATAAAACAACCAACTCCTGAAACGCTTCCGGCTGCAAATATTTAAGGGATACATCTCTTAGTTCTTCCGCTGAAATATTTTTTATGGTTTGGATACTGTCGTAAAAATATTGCTCATCCAGGTTATTTAAAATAATGCTTTTCCAGCGGCTAATAATATGAAAAGGACCATCTAAATCACCTAATATTATTCCGATGAGGTAATTACGAACCAACAGCAATTCTTCCTCATCTATCAACTCCTCCCTCAGTACTTTCATCTCCTTATAAATTTCCCCGATAGCGGCTTCGCATACATCTTTACCGGCTTCAGTGCTTATCATCCATGCAGTGGGGCCAATGTGGTTTTGTACATAGCTGTGTATTCCATAAGTGTAGCCTTTTTCTTCCCTGATATTGGTCATTAGCCTGCTGCCAAAAAAACCACCAAAAACAGTATTGAGCACCATCACTTTTTGAAAATCAGGATGATGACGATTGGGAAATGGCCTTGCAATCCGGATGGCACCTTGCAATCCGGTTTCATCATTCACAATTCTTTTCTTATCGCCTGTAACTATCCCCGGCTCTTCCGTAACCGGTAGTCCGTTATCGACAGTAATTGCCACATGTTTTTTTAAGCTAAGTGCTCCAAAGTTATAATTTAGTTGTTGCTCTATATCATCGGGTAGTTTGCCTGCAACAAAAATTACACAATTTCCCTGTACATAATATTGCTGAAAATGCTTTTTCAATACATCCGTACTAAGCGCATCGTAATCTTCGGCTTTAGTGTATTTGCCATAAGGATGCTGTTCGCCATAGAGATAAGCATCAATTAAACGGTTGGCAACAAATTCACATTTCTTTAAATTAACCGATAGTTTTTGTTTGCTGTTTTGTTTAAATATTGCCAGCTCTTCTTCGCTGAATGCAGCATCTGTAATTATTTCCTTCATTACAGGAAGCAACACAGGCAGGTGTTTGCTCAATGTGTGTAATGATACAGTGGCTGTTTCGTTGTAACAGGCCCTGGTGCAGTATGCACCGTAGTAATCAAAATGTTCATTTATTTGAAAAGCAGTTTTTGTACTGGTGCCATTTTTTAATAAATGATTGGTAGCTGCTGCAACGGTATGTTGGGTTTCGTAACTGTTGCCGGCAGAAAATACCAATTCAATCTGCAATACATCTTGTGCACCGGCATTAATGGCAAAAACTTCTACGCCATTATCCAGTACAAATTTGTCATAGGGTTTTAAGTGCAGTTTAAATTCAATCGCATCTTTTATAAGCGGAGCCTTGGTTCTGTTGAGCATTATTTAAGTTCGGGTATTTAAAGTAAGTATTAATTTATATAAGCTGCTGTGTTTTAATTCCCGGCAAAATAATAAACGGTATTGCTGTTGTTGTTATCAAACACAATTCTGCTTTCTGCAATCAATTCTTCTGCTGTTACAGCCTGGTATCTTTCCAGTTCTGTATTCATCAAATTGGCATCGCCCAACAGTTCATACATTGCAAGACTGGTAGCCCGGCTCATCACACTCATGTCTTCAAAAGCCAGCATACTTTCCGTTTTATTTTTAACCTTCTGCAGTTCATCATCTGTAATGCCTTCATCCAGCAAACGTTGAATTTCTTCCATTACGGCCGCATCGGCCAGTTTCATATCCACCCCATTTACCAGTTTACCTTCAATGGAAAGTAACCCTGCATCGGTACTGCCATAATGAGAACATTCTATATTACTAAACAGCTTTTTTTCTTTTACCAATGCCTGAAACAATCGGCTGGATCCACCTCCGCCTAAAATTTCTGTCATCAAATCACATACATAATACCGCTTATCCAACCTTGGATAAATATGCCATGTTTTGTATAAAGCATTGAGTGGAACTGTGGCTTTTACCTCTAAAAGCCGGGGGGCGGTTTGAGGTGGTTCAACTGGTACATTGCGCTGGTATTTTTCTCCTGCGGGAATAGGTCCGAACCATTTCTCTGCTAACAATTTTACTTGTTCTACAGTTATATTACCCGCCACCACCAATACTGCATTGGCAGGTGTGTAATGTTTTGCAAAAAAATTCTTTACATCCTGCAATACCACATCTTCCACATGTTTTAATTCTTTGCCAATCGTCATCCAGCGATAGGGGTGGGTGGTATAAGCCAGTTCCCGCATTTTACTGGCTGCATCTCCATATGGTTTGTTGATGTAATGTTCTTTGAACTCTTCGCATACCACTTTACGCTGTACATCCAGGCTTTTTTCGCTGAATGCAAGGCTTAACATGCGGTCACTTTCAAGCCAAAAAGCAGTTTCAATATTTTCGGCAGGCAGCTGGCAATAATAATTGGTAAGGTCGTTGGTAGTAAAGGCGTTGTTTTCACCACCAGCCATTTGCAGGGGTTCGTCGTAGTCTGGTATGTTGATACTGCCACCAAACATCAGGTGTTCAAATAAATGGGCAAAGCCGGTTTTATTGGGGTTTTCATCTCTTGCACCTACATCGTAGATTACATCAATAACCGCCATTGGTGTACTTTTATCTTCATGTACTATTACGCTCAACCCGTTGTTGAGTATAAATTTTTCATATAGAATCATGCGGCAAAGATAAAGGGAGCAATATAAAACAGCAGGAAGATTTTTTAAGGCGGCGTCTAAAACCGGTGCTGTAGTAATAATAAAATAACGTTTCGAATGGTCGATGGTGAATGGTGAATGGTGAATAGTCAATGATGAAATATTGACCAACCGATGACTATCGGGTCACAATTAACACTTTACTTAACACCAGCCTGCTAAGCTGGTAATAGATTTCATTACAAAATGCTGATGGGTTTAATTACAATTTGCATTAATTCTCCATCTCTGTTTATAAGTAATTTTATTTTACCGGATGCATCCTGTAACATGGTTTTGTATTGCATAATATTATTGCTAAAATTGTTGCCTACCCCTAATACAATGTCGTTGGGTTTAAGACCACCTTTTTCTCCCGGCGATCCCTCAGCAATATCATCAATTATTATAGAACCATCTACATAATACATTGCAATGCCTGTATATGCGTAATCGAAAGGCTCCAGTAAATGAGTATTGGGTAATAAATGAATTTCTTTTTGCGGGTAGTTGATAATAAGGTTAAACCGTCTTAATAAATCATTCCCTAACAACCCGCCTACAAATGGATAGGATGTTACATTATAATCATCCTGAAATATAAACGTTGGCACATTCCTGAATTTATACCGGCCAATTTGTACCATTTTTACTACAGTAAGTTTCATTTGTAATTTGCCCCCCATACCCTCTGCCTGCGTTACAATAGTTTTTTTTCTTTTTATTAATACACTGCTATCATTTGCAAATGCCTCACTCATTAAAAAGCAAAGGCCGGCGCCTGTATCAAAATAAAAATTAAAATCAATTCTTCGCTTATCCCTGATATGAATATTCTGGATGGGTAAGGTGGTAAAGGCGGGCCTTAATATAGTGCCATCCCTTGGATATTGTATTTCACCGGGAGTGTATACGTCAATTTTAAGGCTGTCGAAATTTAGTTTTACAATATACCGGCTAAAAAAACTGTAGCCTATTACGCCGTTAATTTTTTCTCCGTAAACACTGGTTAATACATCGTAATTATTAATATGGAAATTCAGCCGGTTTATTGTAAGGCCTGGAAAATGCAATTGCTGGTTGTAAGCAAACCTAACTCTACGTGCAGTACCCATACCGGTAATGGTGGTATCCGATTGCCGGGAGACGATCTGGTATTCTGCACAGGTGGACGAATCTAGCGAAATACCGCCGCTACCAGTATCCAGGATGAAATTAAACGTGTCTTTTATGTTGTTCAGTTGTGCCTGCACAATCATTACACCGCCACTGTATTGCTTAAAAGAAAAACTGGTAATAAATTTTGCCCCCGGCAATGGCTTTAACAATTCCTGTGTAAAACCACTTATAAAAAATACTGATAAAAATAAGTTACATACAAAATGCTTCATACTACAAGCTATTTTATTAAATATACAACCTAATGAATGTACTTTTGTTGTTAATTACTCAAACGGTATCATGAACAAAGAAGCATTATTAAAAAAGGCACTCAACTTTGAATGGCTTACAGTTGAAGAAGGCGTTTTTTTATTTGAAAACGCTGCATTAACAGAGTTGATGTTTGTAGCAGATGAATTAAGGAAGATACAGGTGCCGCATGGAAGAGTAACCTGGATTATTGATCGTAATCTTAATACAACCAACGTATGTATTGCCAATTGTAAGTTCTGCAATTTTTATCGCATACCTGGACATGCCGAAGCCTATATTACCGATATTGAAACTTACAAAAAAAAGATAGATGAAACCATCCGCTATGGAGGTGAGCAATTGTTACTGCAAGGTGGGCATCACCCCGATTTGGGATTAAGTTATTATGTTGGTTTGTTTAAAGAATTAAAAAGCCTTTACCCCAACATTAAATTACATACGCTTGGGCCACCGGAAGTGGCACATATTACCAAGCTGGAAAAAAGTACCCACAGGGAAGTGTTGATGGCATTGAAAGAAGCCGGCCTCGATAGCCTGCCCGGCCCCGGAGCGGAGATACTCACAGACAGGGTAAGGCGCCTGATCAGCAAAGGTAAATGCGGCAGCCAGGAATGGCTGGATGTAATGCACGAGGCACATAAACTAAACATTACCACGAGTGCAACCATGATGTTTGGACACGTAGAAACCATTACCGAAAGATTTGAACATTTGGCCAAACTAAGGGAAGTGCAAAGCCGAAAACCTGCAGAGGCAAAGGGTTTTGTTGCATTTATTCCCTGGACCTTTCAGGATGTGGATACCCTGCTGGCAAAAATTAGAGGCGTGCATAATTTAACCACCGCAGAAGAATATATCCGCATGATAGCCATGAGCCGTATTATGTTGCCCAATGTTAAAAACATACAGGCAAGCTGGCTTACAGTTGGTAAAAAAACTGCGCAGCTTTGTTTAAACGCAGGTGCCAACGATTTTGGAAGCATTATGATTGAAGAGAATGTTGTGAGTGCAGCAGGAGCCCCACACCGCTTTACCAGCAGCGGTATTCAGGAGGCCATTAGAGAAGCAGGTTTTGAACCTCAGTTACGCAACCAGCAATATGAATTTAGAGCAATGCCTGCTGTAATGGAAGAACAGGTTATTGAATATTAATTGCAACGTAACCTCATTGAAATATTTCGCCATTTTATTGAAGAATACCAAAGCCCTTTCCTGGGGAAAGGGCTTTAACCATTATAATGTTTATTGTTACAAGTGCGGTTAAACAATAAATTAATTATGACTACGTTTTAAATTTACTAAATCACCTATGAAATGAATCAGGCATCCAATAAAAACCAGGTAACCGTACTAATTAAAGTTGTTAGAAATTTTTTTTCAAGGATGATAAAATGTCAGGAAGAATACCCGGTTAAGTATTATAAAAGAGACAGGCATTATAGTAAAAACAAGTAGTATTAAACGGCTACTGTAAACTTAATAATATCACACATTTTATTAATGACCCTTGCTTTGTCGAGGGTTTTGTATTAGATTACAAAAATTATTTTCGCTGGCTTGGTTCATTTATCCGTCAAAATTTAGCAGAGATTGGAAAGTGAATTTATTGTAGATTCTTTCCCAATGGTTCTTTCAAAAAAATATTTTAATAATTTGCGGTATGGTGTCAATCAAAAAAAAACAGGGTTTTTTCACATTAACAGAAAACTGGTTTGAATATAAATTCAATTGGACAGATCTTATACAACCCGTTTGCTACAGGGGTTTAAGAAATGCCGACCATTTAAAGTTTTTGGGAATAAAGAAATATACTAAAACAGTTGTCCTTCCATTAGATGAACCAATTGAAATTATTCATGCCAATTTTAGTACTTCAAATAAAAGGAGTATAAAAAAATCAGAAGCTATAGGAGTAGCATGTTATTTTAATAATGATAGAAAAGAATTCATAGATTTTTATAATGTTTTTGCAAAAGAAAAAAACTTAACCCCATTAGATAAAAGCAGGGCCGGTGAATATGAAGGAGAATCATGGAAATGCAGTTATGCAGTTTTGAATGGCGAAGTATTAGTTGCTCACTCCTACATTGAGGATATACATGCAGGTATTGTAAGATCGATGGAGTCTGGATCAATGCGTTTAAATAGTAACTATAACCCCCGTGATATTGCAGATGCAAATAAATTGCTGCACTATTTCGATATAAATTATTTTAAAGAAAGGGGATTGAAGTTTTATGATTTTGGAGGATGGGATGATTTGCCTGGTTTACTGGATTTCAAAAAATCCTTTGGTGGCTATCCGATAGAGGTACATAACTTTTTCTCCTATACCTATGCACTAAAAGAAAAACTTAAGGAAATGGCGTTAGGCATAAAAAAGGTAAACCCTGTCGTTGCCAGAAATACTACTACTACAGAAAGTTAATCAGGATTTCGTTTTTTTATTATTTAAATTCTACAAATCATCTTAAATCCCTTAGAAACTTTTTGCCTAAAAAGGTTTTGAAATTAACTAAACAGCACCCTGCAAAAGCTGGTTTGGTTTAGGTCATAATATCCTTTCTCAGTTACTTTTTATTGTACAATTACCTTAATCGTACTGTGGTGGTTATCCTTAGTAATAATTTCCAGCTGATAAATACCTGCTGTTAAATTACTTTCAGTTGCAAGTGTTACCATAGAATTACCACCCGTGTTGGTAAACTGCCTTGCCAGCATTGTTTGGCCCAATGAGTTTATTAATCTTAGTTGATAAACACCTTTCTCCATATTGTTAAACGAAACCCCAATTTGGTTATCTTTTACCGGATTAGGATACACACTGATACTTGTAGCTGTTTTGCCCAATTTTACCAATACAACTTTGCTGTAATCAAAACTTCCACTTTGATTGTAACTGCGTATGCGATAAAAATTATTTCCCTGCACAGGGTTAATATCTAAAAAATTATAAGTATTGCTGCTATTGTTAGTACCCGTTGCAATTGTGGTATTAACTCTTACAAAATTTACCCCGTTTGTGCTTTTTTCTACCTCATATTTACTGATGTTGATTTCATTTTCAACAGTCCATTTTACAGCAATTGCTGCACTTTGCTGAGTAGCACTAATACTGGTAAATTTAACCGGTAGTGGAAGTGCTTTAATAAACACTACATGAAACCGATCTGCCGCAGCAGATGCAGGATTGGTAGTAACAGAAAAATCTACTGTTGTTGTACCGTTCATTTGAATGAGTGTAACGTTATCCAGAAATTTATCTTCTAAATAACCAAACAGGTTGTTATTAAAATTTTCTGAAACAAACTCCAATCGGTAAGACAGGCGTTTAAACCTATTAATATTAAAAAATATAGTATCCGTATCAACAAATGGCTGCCTTGCTTCCACCACCAAAGTTTGGTTATCCTTTTGTATTCCAAAATTTTCTGTAAAATTGGCCATTTTCTGAGCATCTTTACCATCAATTTCATTAGAGTAATCATCACTGAATACTACTACATTGGCGTCAATCATCTTGTTGCCCCCACTGATATTGTACAAATTGGATTTAAAAATTTGCCTGGTTGCACCTGTAATACCAGCAGGCCTGGAAACTAACCGGCTTTGAGTTATTTTGCTGCTTTCAACAAGGGTTACAGATCCACTACTGGCTGTTGCATTGTATACCATAAATGCCTGGCCAGATTCTATTCTTTGATTGGCAGTATTAACGTCATAGGTGCCTCCTGAAATTAAAGGCTTCCAGCCATTAACAAAGGCAAACTTAACCCAACCACCTAATGTGTTTAATTTAGGATCCCAAACATCAAAAGACTCAGCTATATTGAGCTTCGTTAATAAACTAAAATCAATAGCTGCTGCATAATTGTTACCAATAGGTGCAAACTTGCCTGCTGCCACTGCAACTGCTGGTAAATCACCCTGAAACAGACTTCCTTTAGTTCTCACTAATACTGTAGTAGGTGTTGCACCGGTACCCATACTGGGTAATACTGATCTGTTTCCACGGCTAAAAAGCATATAGGAAGTATTGCCCGATAAAGTTGATATAGCAACATTGGTAGCTGCTGCACCTGGCCAGATACCCGTTGCGGCATTATAGGTAAGTAAAGAAGCACTCGGTGAATAAAAATCGAACCCGGCTGCGGACCAGCCTGCAAGATTTGATGTAATGATTGTTCCAAAACCAGTACCTGGATTTACACCAGCAGCCTGATTTTCCTGCCATGATTGTTTAATAGTTTGCCCTACTGTTGGTGCAGCTAAAAACCTCCAGGCTCTTTTGGCATCTAAAAAACGCTCTACAGTTACATCACCAATTATATATGCACCTGCAATGGCGCCCGCAGCAACTCGTGCTGTGCCAAAACTGTCAGATTTTATGGTAAGATTGCCATTAGATGTAAGCTTCGACGTACCTGTAATGCTTACTGTGCCTTCGCTATTGATGGCAGCACCACCGGTAATATCTAAGGGGGTTCCAAGGGTTGCGGTAACAGCATTTAATAAGGTAAGATTTTTTAAAACCTGCTTACCGGTTGTAAACCGAATTGTACCCGCTGGCAACGTATTACCCAACATTAAATTTGAAGTAGTAGAACCACTCAATGTTCCGGAACCGCTTGTAGTACCATTGATGGTTAAAGTGTTTCCATTAATGTCTAGAATATCATCTTCGGATATGGTAATAAAGTTGCCTGTTAACGGAGTTTTATCAATAATTAAATCCGATCCTAATGATACAACAGTAGCCGCAGTGCGGTTAATAGTAAATTGGCCTGTTATATTACCGCCAGTTGCAAATCGCAAAGTGCCCACACTTAAATTACCACGTATGGATAATGTTGAACTTTTATCTGCATAAATATTTCCGGTAGTGCTTGTTAAACCAGAAAACTGCAGGTTGTTAGCAAACTGTGTTAACGTTGATGCAGTAAGGTCGAGTGTACCTGTTGCAGTAACTGTGTTGTTTAATCTAACATTGGCATTAATAGTAAGGTTTGCCATTGTGTCGAGAGTGAGAGTGGTGGGGAAAGGTGTGGTAGTTGCTCCATTAAATACATAATTAGCATCGTTGTGATATGTTTTTACCACTTTTGCAATATCGTTAGTGATGGTGCCATCTGTGCCGCTTGTAGCTGCACCTTCAATACCGCCATTATTATCGGTAATAAAAGTAGCACCAGCATTTAAATTAAAATTAGCATTACCCGTTCCATTACTGATGATATTATTGATTCCACAATTTATAAATGAATTCGTTCTAACTCTCAACGTACCCATATTAGCAAGTGTAGCAGAAGCCAGTAAATCTATACTACTGCCCATTATTAAGTTACTGACTAAAGTGCCATCACCTACTGTAAAATTTACCATCCCGTTTTTGAAAGTGGTGGAGGTATTACTATATGTTTGGGGAGTAGTGCCATTAAATACAACTATACCATTGGCTGTACCGGTTGTTGTTGTGCCCATCAATTGCCCGTTGCCGCTGATGGTTAAGTTACCTGCAAGGTTTAAGGTGGTAGTTCCACCTGTACCAGTATTCATGTCTACTTGAGTGGTGGTTATTGGGCTAGTTACCAATCCGCTAATATTCAAATTACCCCCTACTGTTAATATTCTGTTACCTCCGCTACCAATTTTTAAGGTTGCCGAGGAAGTAACGGTAGCTACTGACGAATCCATCCCAACGGATAAATTACCGCCAATAATCATCCCTGTACTCTGCATATTACGGGTGCCACTGGAAACAACAATATTTTCATAGTTTTTTGTACCGGGAACAACTGGAAAAAGTAGCGGAATAATATTGGACCCCGTGCTAAAATTTAATGTACTGCCGTCAACTATAAAACCTTTACCGCTCGAAAAAGGAACAACTGTAATTGATGCGGAAATAAAGTTAGAGCTAGCCAAAGGCACCTGTAAGCTTCCGGTAATACCAATTGTATCTGTGCCGCCAAGTGTAACATTCCTGTTGCCGCCTTGTATTACAATATTAGGGTACTTGAACGCTGGCGTTGCTGCACTGCTTTTAAAGCCGGTAATTGTTTGGTCGGCAACTCCATCAAACACAAAGTTGGTGTTTTTTAATGTTTGTATGTAATTAGTAAGGGTAACTGCAAATTTGCCTTTTATGTAAATATTGCCATCCGCTATTTCTATCTTTTTTCCTAATTGAGTACCACTAAATTCAAGGTCATTAAAATTGTGGTTATGTAAATAATAAACCATGCTACTTGAAGTAGTACCAATGGAATAAAAATTGATTTTAGAACCGGTAACATCGTAAGACCCCGTTCCTCTGGAATAATCCCGGATATAAATTACATTATTGGGGTTTGTTGATCCTAAAGGATCCAGCACTCTGGGCCCATTCCCACTATTTTCAATACTGAAAGGATATCGAAAACCCGAAATAATTTGTGAACCTGTAGAACTGAAATTTACAGTTGTAAAACTTGGAAATGGCGTAGATGGCGGATTGATAAAACCAGATAACGAACTAACATCAAATACGTTGCCAATATCAATTATTGCAGGTGTTGAACTATTGGGTAATCCCAATCTTATCATACCTCCACCCCTGTTGCCCGTAAGTTTAAGATTATAATAATTTGCCGGTGGCACGTCTTGTGCGCCGGTACCTGCAAACGTAAATGTATTAGCGTTGGTGGTAACGTCCGGTGCTGCACCATTTAATGTATATTTTCCCGTAATGGTTATATTGACAGGATATCTTTTTACAGCAGTACCGGACATTGACAAATTAGTATAGGGAAGATCCACCAGAGTTTGTGTACCGCCGGATTGAGCGTAAGTAAAAGTACTGGTTGAGCTAAAAACGGTATTGCCTGTAAAACTAATTGCATCAAAAACATTAATTCTGGCATTGCCAGCCATGGTTAATGTCATGCCAGCTCCCACAGTTAACCGATAGACATTTATATTGTCTGTAGTATTGATAGTTGGTTGTGTGCCCGCAGTAGAAGTTATAATTGCAATTTCGGTAGATGCACTAGGATAACCAAGTGCGGTACTTGT